>Ga0209777_10000218_pt1 | contig 101566 bp, 97 predicted proteins | sample FrelakmetHBP12HB_FD_187147 | JGI IMG/M metagenome (GOLD analysis project Ga0209777, IMG submission 187147) | Freshwater lake sediment microbial communities from the University of Notre Dame, USA, for methane emissions studies -HBP12 HB (SPAdes)... | ecosystem: Environmental > Aquatic >...
CAACCGCTTGAAGATTGCACAGATTATAGGTTATTTGACTGATGACATGTCAGATCCACCTTCTCTTTGCTGAGATGAAAACGAACACAAAAGCCAAGGCAAAAAGGGTAATGAAAGCCTCTTATACACAGCTTTCATTCGACCGTTAAAGACTATTTCCATTTTTTTTCGGAACAGTCTCTATTACAGCATGACTCAGGAAAAATCTTAGGACCTTTTTGCCGGATGACGAATCGAAACTTCCCGAACGATTGGCAGGAAGGAGGCCTGAAAAAAGGAGATGAAACTGGAAGAGATTCTATCGACCTTGCAGAAACTGCTGGATGTGCCGGCAATGACCGGAGAAGGCCCGGATGATGAGGCTCTTACCCGTCTTCTGGAAGTGGTCAGGTGGTCACCCGCTGCTGCGAACCTCCAGCCCTGGGAAATCATCGTCGTCCGGGATGCCGAAACCAAGGAGAAGATCGTTCAGGCGACATTGGATCCCTTCATGCGTGATGATCCCAATGGACGAGTCGTCTGGTTGAGGGAGGCTCCCGCCATTCTTGCCTTTTGCGCGGATGTGAAACGTGTTCGCACACGTTACGGAAATGAGAGGGCACTCCTCATTGCCGCCGGCGATATAGGCGGATTTCTTCTCGCCTTCCGCATCGCTGCCCTTCACGAGGGCTGGACGACAGGGGTCGTCCGGGAATTCAACCCCGAAAGACTGAGGAAATCGTTGGGAGTTCCAAAGTTCATCGAGCCGGTGGCATTGGTTCCCATCAGCCGGAGGAATGTTTCTGAAGAACCGGTTGTCGATAAACCAACGATGGAGGTATCGGGTTTTCTCCACCATGAGAAATGGTGACGCCGACGTAGCCAAGATGGGGAGGGATGAAGGTGGATTTTTGGGATGTCGTTCGGACGCGTCGAAGCATCCGGCACTTTTTGGACCGGGAAGTGCCAGAAGATACAGTCTATAAGCTTCTGGATGCGGCCCGCTGGGCTCCAACCGGCGGGAACTTGCAGCCCTGGGAGTTCATCCTGGTCAGGGATCGGGCCAACAGGGAGCGGCTCGTTGACGCGACCTTTCTTGGCTATATGGCCAAAACCGGGAAGCCCCAGAAGTGGATCATCGAGGCCCCTATCATCATTGCGGCCTGTGGCAACCTGAAACCGGCCGTGGCAAGATACGGTGAGATGGCGCAGACCAATGTGGTGATGGACGTATCAGCGGCCATCGAAAACCTCCTTTTGGCAGCGGTGGACCTGGGGCTTGCAGCCTGCTGGATTTCGGGTTTTGACCATGATAAAGTCGTCAACATCCTGAAGGTGCCAGAGGGTGTCAGAGTCCTGGCTCTGATCCCGGTGGGATATACGGATAGGATGCCATTCAAACCGCCCCGGCTCGATCCGGAAGAAGTTACCTATTACGAAAGCTACGGAAATTATAAAGATTAGCCCGGAAACTGTTGAGCCATCGACATCCTTATCCTTTTGCATAAATCTAAATCATCGAGGAGGAATAAAATGGGAATCAAGAAAGGATATGCAGGGTATAAGTCTTATCAGTATTTAGAAAAGGGAAAAGACTACAAGTCATTTCAACTGACGAAAGAGATCGGCAGGGTGCCAGCGGATTGGGTGCCTCTTTCGAAGGCCGAAGAAGACCGCGTCAACGCGATTGCCGAAAGGTGCGTCGTCATCTCCCTTCATGATCATCCCGTTGTCTACCCTGAGAATATGGACGAGCTTTTTGAATACAACGGGCAGGGCCGGCAGGAAACGGCGTATGAAGGGCTCAGCAAGTCCTGCCTCGATGCGATTTTTGACAATTTCATGGATGGAGGATGTACCATTACCTCCAAGGGCGGATGGAAGTGGGATGAGGTCCTATTTGATCTAGGAATGAGATTGTGCGACTTGGCCCACCAGGATTTCATTCTCCAGTGCAGAAAGGTCGATGATATCTTACGAGCCCACAGGGAGGGGAAGATCGCGCTCGTGCCATCGCTCGAATCCTGCACCATGATCGAAAACGAACTGGATCGCCTGGACATCCTCTACGGTTTCGGGGTCAGAATGATTGGGCTCGTCTACAGCGAATCGAATGTCCTCGGCTCGGGGCTAAAGGAGAATCGGGACGGAGGGTTAACCTATTTTGGTCGTCAGGCCGTCGAGAGGCTGAATAAGATCGGAATGGCGATCGATGTCTCCCACTGTGGGGATATTACGGCGATGGATGCTATTGAAGCAAGCAAAAGGCCTGTCTTTATTACACATGTAGGGGCAAAGGCGCTCTGGGATATCAAACGATTGAAAACGGATGAGGTCTTTAAGGCCTGTGCGGCCAAAGGGGGTATCATCGGGATCGAGGCGGCACCGCACACCACGATCACAAAAAAACATGAAGAACATAACATCGAATCGTTTATGGAACACTTAGAATACGTCATCGATCTCGTCGGGATTGATCATGCAGGATTTGGCCCGGATACGTTGTACGGCGACCATGTCAAACTTCACCATGTCATGGCCCCTCATCTCTCTCTCGCCCAGGCCTTTATCTTGCACAAGGAAGTACCCTATGTGAAGGGATTGGAAAATCCGACGGAAGCCTCCTGGAATACCATCCGGTGGCTCGTCAAACACAAGTACTCGGACAGCGAAATCGAGAAATTGGTTGGAGGAAATGCCCTGCGGGTTTTGCGGGAAGTTTGGTAGGAGAAAACACGCGGAAGGAAGTCTGCTGCCATTTCGTTGCGGTGGGTTTTGACAAGTTTGTTCCCTCTGCTCCCTTGTCTCACCATGAGGGCGAGCTTTTGTGCGCCCCATGGTCCTCGGCGATCAGCCGCTCTATGAGTTCCGAAACGGGAAGACAGTAGCATTAGAACAGGGGAAGGCAATGAGGTCATGGAAAAGAAGATTTTCAGCAGGGATTTCATCTTTGCCTTTTTCGCTCAGTTTGCCTTCTCGTTCTCTTACTTCATCCTCCTCCCAACCCTTCCGATCTATCTTACGAGACAGAAAGCTACGGAGTTAGAGATCGGTCTTCTTGTCGGGGTCTTTAGCGTCTCCTCCCTAATCCTGAGGCCTATCGTCGGGCGGGGCCTTTTGCGAATCCCGGAAAAGAATTTCATGGCGGCGGGAGCCATCATCTTCATTCTTTCCTTCATCGCCTACCTCCTTGCCCCTCCTTTTTGGCCCTTCTTGATCGTGAGGGTATTCCATGGAGTGGGTCTGGCCTTCTTCTATACCTCCGGAGCGACTCTGATCGCGAACATCAGCCCGGAGGCTTACCGGGGAAGAAGCCTCGGTTATTTCTTTCTGGCCTATAATCTCGCGTTTGCAGTGGCCCCTTCTTTCGGGATGTTCGTGATGAACCTTTCCGGTTTTACCGGTCTCTTTCTCGTCTGCAGCAGTATCTCCCTCTGTTCCCTCGTTTTTGCAGCCCGACTTGGAAAGAGGGAGGTTCCTCCATCAGGGGATCCTTCCCCGGAAGACCGTTCCTTTCTCAGTCGTAAGGCCCTGCCGCCATCGATCATCGCCCTTTTCATCCATCTCGTCTGGGGAGCCATGACCGCCTTTTTTCCTCTTTACGCCGTAGAACAGGGGGTATCGAATCCTGGAACCTTCTTTGCCACGTTTGCGATCATGCTCATTTTGGGCCGTACGCTCGGCGCAAGAATATTGGACGTCTATAAGAGAGAAAAAGTGCTCCTCCCTTGCCTCATCTCCTATGTCATCGCAATGATCATCCTCGCCTTTTCCAAAACGCTTCCGATGTTCATTCTCGTTGCCGTGATCTGGGGGGCCGGAAACGCCTTCGTCTTTCCGGCCTTGGTATCCTATGCCATCGATCTTGCCGGGGCCTCGAGAGGTCCAGCCATGGGGACATTTACCGCGGCCTGCGATCTGGGAGTGGGACTCGGGGCTATGATCATGGGTGTCATCCTTCGCCTGACGAGCTATCAGACCATGTTTCTTTCCCTCGCTTTCACGGGTGTGATCAATCTCAGCTACTTCCTCTTCCTGATGAGGAAACAGGAAAAATGAGACAGGGGATCGAAAGTCACCTTACGCAAAGGAAGATCGCGTAGGAAACAACCCTGAATGGAATGCCTGGTTCTGCGGCGACTCCCACGGCGGGCTCAAGACCGGCCGGGCACAGTGGGCCGCCCCTACGAAAACGTGGAGGAAGTCAATTTTTGTGGTTCAAAGGTGACGAACCCGTCACAATAGATTTAGAAAGATTTCTGCAGACAGGAGTCATGGGACTTTAGGCGGGGGCTTGACTTTTTTCCAGGATAGGTTAGAAAATGTATTAATCAATACGGAGTCCGGTCATATGATGGCAGAGAGAAAGCAGATCCGTTTCTTTTATTTTGGCTTTTTTAGCTTCGGAAACAGGTCTGCCCTCCTCTGCGGGAAAGATTAAATAGCGGGAAAGAGGACATGGGCGGGCCTTTCGGGCTGCCCATGGGCCTCGGTTTTATAAGGAAAGGGCCATGGGCAAAAACCCATGGCCTTTTTTTTGGTGCGTCCGGCAGGGCGCACTCGCTCGGAGGAGATGAGGATCATGCTTTCAGAACAGATTGCCGAGATCAAAGACAGGATCGAGACGACAGGAATCGGACTGCGGGACGCCCTGGCCGTCCTTGATATGATGGTGGTCGACAAACAGACTGAAGCGCCCGGGTTTGTCTCTCCGTATGAAACCTTCCAGGATCTCAACAAGCTCATCGATCAGACGGTTCATGGCGCAAAGGTCGAGCGCTTCAGGGCAAAAGGCGGCCGGAAGCCTTTCCACACCCTGGAGATCCAAAGTGAAGAGGGCGAGATCCTCGGCTATCTCAACATGGTTTATCTCAGGAGAAGGATCCCTTTTTACTATCTTGTTTATGTGGAGGTGATGCCACCGTTTCGGGGCATGGGGTTGGGGCAGAAGATCCTTCGGGTCTTCATGGAGTTTGCGAAGGAGCGAAAGGCCGTTGGACTTCTCGACAATATCATCCCTCCCGAAGAGGAAACCTACGAAATCTACACCAAGCTCGGATGGAAAAAGATTGGGAATTTTATCGAAGGCGGCGTGGAGCCGAAAACGGGCAACTACATGGTCTTCGTTCCGGATTCCATTCCCACGGAAAAGTTCAAGATAGAGCTTCCTCGAATCCTGTTCGGTCTCCGGAAGAAACGGTCTGTGATCGATATGCACGACAACGAAGATATGGTGGGGAGAACCATCGGGGAATTTCGTTCGATCTATGGTGCCCTGGTGCAGCTCTTCGGGGCTGAAATCGAATCGGGAATCGCGACCCCTCTCATGCGCTTCATGTTCACCCGACTGGTGACAAAGCTGCTCGGATTCCGCAGGCGGATCGCATCCCTGATCGGTTACACCGGAGGAGAATCCCTCGAGCAGATCTCTCTTTCGGACCCCGTCAAGAATCTCCCCATCCAACCCTACGCGATCTGGAGGGTTGAGAGAAATCATGCCGGCACCTGGGGAGACGTGGAGATTCTCCAGACGCTCCCGCGGGAGCTCAAGGAGGAGCCCACTTTCTTCATCGAGGGCCTTCCCCTTTACGAGAGGCCTTATTTGCGAGAATGGAAGAAAAAGAGTGAGACGGAAGAGCTCTGGCCCCTTACGATCTCCCATCTCCTGACCCTCGGCTTCGACCCCACGAGGCTGAGGGAATTTCGCCTCGAAGGAATTGACTACATCTTCGAGAGACTCTCTCCGCACTTCTTCTCTTCCATCGTGGAGAGGCGGAGGTTTCTCAGGAGCATCGAGAAATCCCTGGCGAATGTTCGATTTCGCGGAACCCGGGTGAGAACCAATCTTCCCCTCGCAGTTTTTCAGGACAGAGGAAACGTCTATGTGCTTCGTCGGAAGGTCGATGGGGTTCACTCTCAGGAGGCCCTGGATCAACTGCGGACCGCTTCCCATCTGAGAGAAATGAATCGGGCGGCAGGAATCGAGGCGACGCTCCTTAACACGCTCGATGATGTGAAGAGATGGTTGAGGTTGAGAGGGCAGGGGGGCTTGCGGCAAGTGACGGAAGAACTGACTCACTTCGTATCCTGGGACATCGAAAAGAACTTCCCGAGAATCCATGTCGATGATCTGGGAGTCTCGCTGGAGACATTATGGATCGCCTGACAGCTCTATTTATTATCTGTGTAATCGTTCTTTGAATCTGTGTAATCATTTTCCACGAAAAGGAGGTATTCATTCTATGGCTGGACCTTTGGATGGAGTAAGAGTTGTGGAGATCACGATGTTTCAGCAGGGACCCGGAGCGGGCATGAGGCTCGGAGACCTGGGGGCGGACGTCATTAAGATCGAAGCCAAGACCGGGGATCCCGGAAGGGGCTTTATGAAGATCATCGGTGCCATGGCAGGGCTCCAGGGAAACAATTACTACTTTGAACATAATAACCGGAACAAGAGAAGTCTCGTTCTCGATCTCAAGAGCAAGAAGGGGATAGAGGTCTTCCTCAAGTTGATCGATCACGCTGATGTCTTTCTGAATAACATGAGCATCGATGCACCCATCCGATTGGGGATCGGGCCGGAATCGCTCATGGCTCGCAATCCACGGCTCATTTATGCCCAGGCCTCCGGGTGGGGACGGAAAGGACCTGATGCAGAGGCCCTTTCCTTTGACTATACGGGAATTGCCCGGTGCGGCCTGATGATGGCCTGTGGCGAGCGCAATACGCCACCCACTCAGATCCTTCCCGGGATTGGCGACGAGGTCGGTGGATTGATGTGTGCCTGGGGCGTGACGGCGGCCCTCTATGCTCGGGAGAAGACGGGCAGAGGTCAAGTGGTCGATACGTCCTTGATGGGGAGTTTGGTTGCCATGCTCGGGTTTATTCTGGCAGCGCCTGCGATCCTGGGTCAGGAATTTCCCAGAGAGATCCGGGCAGCAGCCGGGAATCCGTTGTATAACCACTATCGATGCAGGGATGAGAAATGGATTGCCATTGCCCATCTCGATCCCGAGCGATACTGGCCAAAGGTCTGTAAAGCGGTAGGGATCGAAGAATTTCAGAATGATCCACGATTCAACAGCATCGAGGCCAGGGGAAAGAACGCGAGAGAGCTTGTTGCGATCCTCGATCAAAGGTTCGCTACGAAGACCAGAGACGAGTGGGCCAAGATCCTGGAGGAGGAGGGTTGTATCTTTACCCCCATCCAGACACTCCTCGAAGTGACGAAGGATCCACAGGCCTTTGCCAACAACTATTTCATCGACATCCCTCACCCTGTCTGGGGGAAGACGAGAATGACCGGCTTCCCGTGGGATTTCAGCGAAACGCCCGCATCGTGGCGGCGCGAGGCACCTGCATTCGGACAGCACACGGATGAGATTCTAATGGAAACTGGCTATGGGAGGGATGACATTGCGGGGCTTCGGAAAGAGGGAGTCATCCAGTAGAGCCAATTGCGAATTGCGAATCGGAATTCACCACAGAGGCACGGAGAGCACAGAGAAGGGCGAGTTAGAATCAATGAAAGAAGAAACCTCATCAAGGGTGACCCTTGACAAATTGAAAGGGAAAGTAATAATGTGGTCAGGAGGGCCATCAAGCTTATGTCGACGGGAGATGCGATGAACATTGCTTCCTATCTGGCAAACGTCATTGACGAAATCGGTGCCACCTCCATCGACGAGGAGGATCGCGTGATCGTCCGCGGGCACATGCTCGATGCCATTGCTTCGGCCTTCGTCGGATGTAGAAACAAGGCTTTAGAAGCGCTGGTAAAGCTGTGCCCGAAGACTTCTGAAGGGCTGGGCTGGCCCGGAGGCGGCCCCGAAATGGTCGCTCCTTTGGACGGAGGCATGGTCTGGTCCTTTGCAGTCAATGCCTCGGTCTACGAAGACGGGTCCAGGGAAGGTGCGTGCCATCCTGGAGCGGTCGTCATCCCCACCATCATTGCACTGTCCAAGGGCAGAAGCTGGGAGAGAATCGACCGGGCGGTCATAGCCGGTTACGAGGCCATGGTTCGCCTTGCCCGGGGCGGGAACCCTGAATTCACACGAAGGGGCTTCCATCCCACGGCGATTGTTGCGCCCTTCGGGGCGGCTGCAACCGCCTCCGTCCTTCTGGAATATGATCCTCCGACCACCCAGAATGCCCTTTGCTTGGCAGCCCTGGGTTCTTCCGGGCTGATGTCGGCCTTCCGAAGCGGCCAGACCCAACCCCTCCAGGTCGCCTGGTCTGTCCGTAATGGCATCAGCGCAGCGCTGATAGCAGGGACGGGCCATCGAGGGCATGGACGAATCTTTGAAGAAGGATTCTACCCTGCTTACCTGGGAAAGCTTCCCGATCCCCCGATCGACAAGCCCCTCGAAAAAAAAACCGCGATCCGGGGCGGCTACCTCAAGCCTTACCCCGGTTGTCGACATATCCATCCTTCGATCGATGCCCTGGTGGAAGCACTGCAGGGAAGTCCGATCGAGCCTTCTCAGATCAGGGGCATAAAGGTTCGAACCTACAGAATCGCGGTGGAAACGGAGATCCACCCGGTCAAGGAGCGGGGAGACGCCTATTTCAACATCCCCTATGCTCTCGCAGCCAGGATCGTACTGGGCAGCAACGACTGGGATGCCTTTGATGAGAGACATTTTAACAATGAAACAATTGTTGAAATCATGAAGAAGGTGGAGGTTAAGATCGATCCCGAAGTGGAAGGCCTCTACCCCCGCCAGAGAGGTTCCATTGTGGAGATCGATGTAGGAAGGAAGGAACCCCTTTACGGAAAGGTGACTCATCCTCTGGGGGAGCCGGAGAATCCTCTTCCCTCATCCCTCATCGTGGAAAAATTCCGCCGGGCCGCGGCTCCCTTCCTGTCTGAAAAAACGATGGAACGGATGGAATCGGTACTTGAGATCTCACCCCTCGCCCCTTCTGCCGATACCCTCTTTGAAGGCCTGTGTGGGGGGTGAAGAGATGAAGAACGAGAGACGGAAGGAATGGCTGACCTTCGATTACAGAACTCGCGGACGCAGAAATAGGACGCAGAAACTTCTTGACAAGAAAATCGGTATTTGATATACCATATACCGAATGCTCTCCTCCCTTTCCAAACTGAAAACACTCCGTAAGCCGATCCTGAGGGATGAGGCCTACCTCTCCATCAAAGAGGGGATCCTTGCCGGTGAAATTTCCCCGGGGGAGAGAATCTCCATCGGCCGCCTTCTGAAAGAGGTCAGATTCAGTCCCACCCCCATTCGCGAAGCTCTCCTCAAATTGGAACAGGAAGGATTCGTGAGCCGCCTTCCCAAAGGCGGATTCATTGTCAGCCAGTTTACGGAAAGAGACATCGATGAGATTCTGGGCATCCGGAGTGAACTGGAGCGATATGCCGTAGGATTGGCCATGGAGGTCATTGAGAAAAAGGACATTCAATGGCTCGAAATGAACGTCAAAAAGTCGGAAAGGGCCATTCGAAAGAATGGGTTGGGTGAGGTCAGCCGTTTAAATGCCGAATTTCATGACTATCTTAATCGACTCTCAAACAACCTTAGACTGATCGCCACGATCAATGGATTAAGGGACCAGATCTGTCAGTATCGATCCGCCATCCTCCGCGTTACTGGAATGGCAAGGATCTCGATTGACCATCACAAGAAGATGATTAAGGCGATCAAGATGAAAGATAAAGACCTCCTTCAAAAACTGACCCAGGAGCATATTCTGACGGGGAAAGAAGTGATTCTCTCCGAAATCGCGAAAGGAAACATCTCTTTATCGATACGGACGAAGGCAGAGGATGGATCTAAGCGTTAAGGTTGCCGGGCTCACCTTTAAAAATCCTGTTCTCCCCGAGAAGGCCATCCTCCTGGTGGACCGAGAAACGGAAAAGAAAATCATCTGGGATGGCCAGGGATACGCCAGATCGTTTTCCGCAGAGGTCCGTTAGGGACATTTTTTGGGATAAAAGCGAGTGACTTCCTTAAAGACTGAAAACCTTTCTATCCATTTTGGGGGATTAAAAGCGCTCAACCATTGCAGCTTTGAAGTGAAAATGGGGGAGATCTTTTCCCTGATCGGACCGAACGGCGCAGGAAAGACCACTGTCTTCAACATCATCAATGGCATTTACCGGCCCGATGAGGGTCACGTCTACTTTAATGGGATCGACCTGACCCGCTTGAAACCCCATGAGGTCGCGAAGATAGGGATCGCCCGGACGTTTCAGAATATTGAGCTCTTTCCGCAGATGACGGTCCTGGAAAATGTCCTTGTGGGACAGCACATCCACATGAGCGCAGGGCTTCTCTCCTCTGGCCTCTCCTTCAAACGAGTCAAGGCTGAGGAGAAGGAAGGACTGGTCAAGGCCGACCTGATATTTGGCTTTTTGGGTTTGAGGGAATATCAAAAGGCTTTTGTCTCCGATTTGCCTTACGGGATTCAAAAGAAGGTCGAGCTGGCCCGGGCCATGGCCCTTTCGCCCAAGCTCCTTCTCCTCGACGAACCAGCAAGCGGCTTAAATCCGAGCGAAACAGAAGATCTGATGGAGCTCATTCAGAGGATCCGAAGGGAATTCGGAATCACCGTTCTCCTCGTAGAGCATGACATGCAGGTGGTGATGGGTCTTTCTGATCGAATCTGTGTTCTCCATTTTGGAGAAAAGATTGGAGAAGGGACCCCGGCCGAGATCCAGGAAAACGCGAGAGTGATTGAAGCGTATCTCGGAGAGAAGAAGAGCTATGCTTGAACTGGACCGGGTTGAAACCTTCTACGGAAAAGTTCGGGCTCTGAGAGGGATTTCCCTAAAAGTTCGGGAGAGAGAAATTGTGACCCTTCTCGGTGCAAATGGGGGTGGAAAGACGACCACTCTCAGAACGATCTCCGGGCTCCTCCACCCCGCAAGGGGGGCGATCCGATTTTTCGGAGAGAGCATCGAGAAGGCCCCTCCTGATCAGATTGTGAAGAGAGGGATCAGCCATGTGCCAGAAGGAAGAGATCTCTTTCCCGACCTGACGGTTGATGAAAACCTGGCGATGGGTGCCTATACGAAAAAGGATCGGGGCGACATCGAGCGGAGTCTGAAAAGGGTCATGGATGCTTTTCCTGTTTTGGGTGGACGGAGAAAACAGCACGCGGGAACCTTGAGCGGAGGGGAACAACAGATGCTTGCCATCGGACGGGCGTTGATGTCGAACCCCCGGCTGATCCTGCTTGACGAACCGTCCCTCGGTCTTGCTCCCCTCCTGGTCCAGGAGATTTTCAAGATTATCCGTGAAATCCATCAGGAGGGAACGACGATTCTCCTGGTTGAACAGAATGCCAATATGGCCCTCCAGATCGCCCGGTATGGCTACGTGCTGGAGACAGGGAAAGTCGTCCTCGAAGATGAGGCCCGGCAGCTATCGGAAAACAGGTATGTGAAAGAAACTTACCTCGGAGCAGGGAAGAGGGGAGAAAAGGTTCATGCTTCTCCAGGTCATCCTTAGCGGAATGGCGACAGGGTGCATTTACTCCCTGATGGCCCTGGGACTGGCCCTCATTTATAAGTCAACGGAACATGTCAACTTTGCCCAGGGTGATATGTCCATGATCTCGGGATTTATCGCCTTCACCTTCTTTCAACTGCTTCGATTTCCCCTTGTTCCGTCCCTTCTGATTGCCTTGCTCTTCTCCGTAGGTCTCGGTTTGCTCATGGAAAGACTTCTGGTCCGACCTGCCATCACAGCCCCCCACTTCAACATTTTCATCATCACTCTCGGGGCCTCCATCGTGATGCAGAGTCTCGCTGGGTTGCTCTGGAGTTATGACCAGTTTCCCTTTCCAACCCTCTTCCCCAATCGAACGATCTCCATGGGAACGGTTCGCGTGAACACGGTGAATCTCGGAATCATGGGCGTCACAGCCCTCCTGATGTTGTTTCTCTATCTTTTCTTCAAGTATACAAAGGTCGGCACGGCCATGAGGGCGGTCTCGCAAAGCCAGAATGCAGCCCTCCTGATGGGCATCAATGTGAAACGTTCCTTCGCCCTCACATGGGCCATCAGCGGCCTCATCAGCGGAACCGCTGCTCTTCTCATTGCACCGGTGATCTTTCTGAGCACCCGGATGGGACTGGTGGTCATCAATGGTTTCGCAGCCGCCATCCTGGGGGGGTGGGGCAGCATCCCCGGAGCCGTTTTCGGAGGGATCGGCCTTGGAATCCTTGAGAACGTGGCTCCTTATTATTTTCCTTCTCAGATCAGGAACATCATCCCCTTTGCTGTTCTGGTGATCGTTCTGGTGATCAAGCCGACAGGGATGATGGGCGAGGAGCGGAGGAAAAGGGTGTGAAGATGGACGCTCTCCAAAAAAGATGGATCATGCTCCTCGTGGGGGCCGGGGTTCTCTTCTTTTTGAGTCCCCTCGTTCTCGGACGATATATGGTCTTCATCCTCAACCTTTTTGCCGTCTATGCCCTTGTTTCCATCGGCCTCAATCTGGTCATGGGTTACACAGGTCAGATCTCTGCAGGTCATGCCGGCTTTCTCGCGATCGGAGCCTACTTCACAGCCATCGTTGGGACAAAGATGGGATGGATGCCTGCCCTTTTGATCCTTCCCCTGGCGGGCCTCTTCACTGGCCTCATCGGTTTTCTTTTAGGCATTCCCATTTTGAGACTGAAGGGTTTCTACATTGCCATGGCCACCCTGGCTTTCGGGGTCGTGGTGGGAGAAATTATCCTGCAATGGTCAGGCCTGACCCATGGGGATGACGGATTCCACGTCCCCCGAGCGGCCCTGGCAGGATTTGTATTCAATTCAGATAAGAGACTCTTCTATCTCGTTCAGCCGATCACCCTGGGGATGGTTCTCGTGGCCAGGAACATCGTCCGCAGGCGCGTGGGAAGGGCTTTTATAGCCATTCGACAGAGCGAGATCGCCTCCCAAACCATGGGCATTCATCTGGCCAAGTACAAGACCTCGGCCTTTGCGGTCAGCGCCTTCTACACGGGGATTGCCGGCGGGTTATTTGCTTTTGTGATCACCCACATCTCACCCGACTCCTTTAACCTTGGCGTCTCCATCGATTTTATTGCAATGATCGTGATCGGAGGGATGGGTTCCATCCTGGGTTCGATCATCGGAGCCGTCATCCTAACGGGATTGCAGCAGCTCCTGACCGGGCTGCCGGAAGTTCAGATGCTGATCTTCGGCGTAGCCTTGATCCTCTTCATGATCTTCATGCCCCGGGGGATCAGCGGAATGCTCTTCGATTTGAGAGAGAAGCTCGGGAAGAGTGGAAATGGAGAAGGCAAAGGGAAGGAGGTGAACGGAACATTTCCTGATGGAATGAAACGAGGATGATTGTAAAAAGGGATCAATTCTTTTTGACGTCATGGATCTTTGAACGAAGGAGGGAAATCATATGAGCGCAAACATCAAAATCGTACTCATCATCCTATCAATCGCGCTGATCACCCTTTCCGGTGGGGGACCCGCACGGGCAGAAGTCGGCGTAACGGACAAAAGTATCCTCACGGGATGCTCGAACAGTTTTTCCGGTCCCCTCGCTTTTACAGGGATGGAGCTGGTCAAGTATGGAATTGAAATCTATTTCAATGAGATCAATGAACGGGGAGGAGTCAACGGGAGGAAATTGATTCACAAGTCTTACGACGATGGATATGATCCAACGAAGGCCGTGGCCAATACAAAAAGACTGGTCGAGGAGGACAAGGTCTTCTCCATCCTTTCGCCGCAGGGAACTTCTCCCATCTTTGCAACCGTCGACTACCTGGAACAGCAGAAAGTGCCCTTGATCTTTCCTTTCCAGGGATCACCGCTCAGTGGAAAACTGATCTTTACCACGTTTACGACCTATCCCAGGGAGACGGAGATCGTTGTTCACTGGTTTGTGAAGACGAAAGGATGGAAAAAGATCGGAATGATCTATCAGGACGACAAATATGGGTTGACCTACAGGGAAACGGCAGTCGAAACATTGAAGGGCATGGGCATGGAACTGGCGGCCCAGGAATCGGTGAAGCGGGGGGCCATCGACATGAGCGCTCAGATGGCAAAGCTCGGCCAGGCGGATCTGGATGTCCTCATGGTGATCCTTGTCCCCGGACCCGGGGCCATGGCGATCAAAGAATCGAAGAAGCTGGGCTGGACGAAGACGAAGCTGGTCTCCGCGGGGCCTTTGACGGATGAAAAATTCATCATTTTGTCCGGGGGGGAAGGAGAAGGGGTATGGGGATTCTCCCTCTGGCCGGACCCCGTTCATTCAAAGAAACCTGCCATGGTGGAGTACAGAAAGAACCTTGAGAAATATGCTCCCGGACATGTTCCCAACCGATACAGCCTCTTTGGATATTTTTACGGTCGGCTCTTTGCCGAAGGGGTCAAACGAGCGGGGAAAGATCTAACCCGTGACCAGTTGATCAAGGCCCTGGAAGGGATTAAGAACTGGGAGAACGGCATCATCTCACCCGTCACGTTCTCACCAACAGATCATGAGGCGCAGAAGGATGGGTTCATGGTCGAAGTCAGGGAAAACGTCTTTAAGCCGATTTCAGGATGGATCAGCCTGGAAGGGGGGAAGCTGGCCGAGAGGCCATTAGGGGAGTAAGCCAAAGGGGCAGGCCCTTTTTTCGGGCCTGTCCCTTTTTCCAGGGAGAGGCAACTATCTCGCCAGATCGCTTTGACCACACAGCCGGAGCAGGGCAGACCGCTCTCCGGCTGAACAGGGGCAAAAGAGATGATCAAGAAGGTCGATCATATTGGAATCGTTGTCGAGGATCTGGAGAAGGCACTCAAGGTCTATTCTCAATATCTTGGTCTGGAGTGTGTCGAAGTGAAAAGGATCCTCCCCATTCCCAGGAAGAAAGAATCGAAGTTCTGGAGGTCGAGTGAGAAATGACTGAATATTGGCGAGAGCGAAAGCTCTGGAACGAGAAGATCGAATCGATGCCGGACGATGAAATGAAGGCTCTCCAGTGGAAGAGGCTTAAAAAGCAGCTCAAATATGATTACGATCATTCCACCTACTACCGGAAAAAGTTCGAGGAGGTGGGATTGACCCCCAGGGATATCCGCTCCTTCGAGGATTTTCAGGGGCTTCCCCTGATGACGAAGGATGAGCATCGCCAGGTTCAGATGGAATCGATCGAACGATTGGGTCACCCTTACGGCCTGATCACGTGTGCTCCCGTTGAGAAGATCGTGAGGATCAGTTCAACGTCGGGCACCACCGGCATTCCAACCCTTTATACCTTGACCCGGCGCGATGTGGCTGTCGTCAATGAGATGCACTGCAGGAAATACTGGAGAGCCGGGCTCAGGCCGGGCCACGTCGTTCTTCAGGCCCTCTCCCTCAGCATGTTCACAGGCGGTCTCCCCCTCTCCGACGGAATCCAGGCCATGGGGCTCTGCTGTGTCCCTGTCGGGATCGAAGGAGGGACGAAGAGGATCATCGATTTTCTTCAGTTGACCAAGCCTCAGGTCCTGATCGCCACCCCTTCCTTCGGAGAATATCTGATCGAGAAGGCGCCCTCTTTGCTGGGGAAAGAAGCCAGGGATCTTGGAATCCGGTGGTTCTTCTGCGCTGCCGAGCCCGGTGGAGGAATCCCATCGGTTCGAGATAGACTCCGGGAGGGATTTCAGGCGAGGGTTTTCGATCATACAGGGGGGGGCCATGCCTTTCACGGCATCTGCTGCGGCGATAAGGAGTATCGCGGGATGCACTTTACCTCACCGGATCATTGTATTCTCGAATTGATCGATCCCGAGACGAAGAAAGCCGTGGGGATGAAGGACGGTGCCGTGGGTGAGATGGTCTTCACCTTCATTGACTGGGAAGGAGGCCCTTTCCTCCGCTACGTTCTGGGAGACATGCTTCAGATTTTTACAGAACCCTGTGAATGCGGTTTTCCCGGAATTCGCTTTAAGATCTTGGGACGGGGTGATGACATGCTCATCGTAAAAGGCGTCAATATCTATCCGAATGCCATCAAAGAAGCCGTCTCCCATTTTCACCCGAAGACAACGGGCGTATTGAAGATCCTTCTCGATCAGCCGCCTCCTCTGGTCAAACCTCCTCTGAGAGTGAAGGTGGAATATGGATCGGGCGTGAAGGAGACGGAGAGGGAAGTCCTGAAGGAAGAGATCAAAAGGTACATGCGCGAGAACCTGAGGGTCACTCCCGAAATTGAACTCGTGCCTCCTGACTCCATTCAAGTCGAAAAAGGCGAGACAGGAAAAATAAGGTTGATCGAAATTTCAGGGAAGAAGTAAGATATTTGAAATTTCCAGGACGTGTCATCCTGAACTCGTTTCAGGATCTCACCAAGTAGGACCTGATGGGCAAGATACTGAACCAAGTTCAGAAGCATGACAAAAAGTATTTTCGAAAGTGTGAGAGATAAATTCTCAGATCTTATCGTGTAAGAATCCAAAGTGAAAATTTTGAAAATAGTTGGATTTCATTCTGGAGATGGGGAATGAGGTATAAGATCGGGATTGATGTGGGAGGAACCTTTACCGATTTTCTTCTGTCCCGTGAAGATGGGACAGCGCAGGCCTACAAAGTCCTTTCTACACCGGAGGACCCTTCCATCGGTTTGATGAAGGGCCTTGAAGAAATGGCCAGGGACCGAAATAGACCCCTTCGGAAGTTTATTAAAGAAGTCGATACCCTCGTTCATGGAACGACCGTGACGACCAATGCGGTGCTTACCTACCGGGGCGCAAAGACCGGACTCCTGACGACAAAAGGGGTGAGAGACGCCCTTGAAATGCGAAGGGGCATCCGGGAGGAGCAATATAACAATCGTTATCCGAATGCGAAACCTCTCGTTCCGAGATATCTCCGCTGCCCGGTCGAGGAGCGGCTCGACCCCAAAGGAGAGGTCCTGACACCGCTCCGGGAGGAGGACGTGCACGACGCCCTCCAGCTTTTCACCGAAGAGGGAGTGGAGGCCATTGCCATCTGCTTTATGAACTCCTTTGCCAATCGGGCCCATGAGGAGATGGCGGCCAGGATCGTCCGGGGCAAGATGCCCAACGCTTACCTCACCGTCTCGAGCACCCTTCTCCCCTCCATCCGCTTCTACGATCGGATCTCCACCACGGTCCTCAACTCCTATGTGGGGCCTATTCTCAGAAATTATCTGACGAGCCTGCTTCGCCGTCTCAAGGAGATTGGATTCAAGGGGGTGCTCCTCATCATGCAGTCCAATGGAGGGGTCGTCTCTCCGGAGATTGCCATTGACAGTGCAGCCGTCACGCTCCTTTCCGGGCCTGCAGGAGGTCCTGTGGCCGGCATGGCCTATACCGCGGTTCAGGGCTATAAGGACTGCATCACCATCGACATGGGAGGGACAAGTTTTGACGCAGCCCTCATCAGGAATCGGACGCCTCTGGTGACGACGGAAGGCGAGATCAACCGGCTGCGCCTGGCCCTTCCCATGCTGAACATCGTCACTATTGGAGCGGGAGGGGGATCGATCGGGTGGATTGATGAGGGAGGGCTTTTGCGGATGGGGCCTCAGAGTGCAGGGGCCAAACCCGGGCCTGCCTGCTATGATCTGGGAGGAGAGCTTCCCACCTGCACCGATGCCGACCTTCTCCTCGGTTATCTCGATAAAGACTATTTTGCAGGCGGAAAGATGCCTCTCAATATGGAGAATGCCCTCCGCTCCATCCAGACCCATATCGCTGATAAATTGAAGATGGAGGTCATCGAGGCCGCGGCCGGGATGTATCATCTTATTAATGTGAACATGGCTGCCGGGGTCCGGGAGGTCTCGGTCAAGAGGGGACAGGATCCGAGGGACTTCCCCCTGGTGGTCGCCGGGGGTGCAGGTCCAAATCACGCCTGCATGATCGCCCTTGAGCTGGAAATCCCCGTGATGATCATCCCCAGGGACTCCTCCATCTTCTGCGCTGCAGGGATGCTGATGAGTGATCTTCAGCATGACTTTGTCCGGACCCACGTGAGTCCTCTCGAGGCGATGGATCTCAAGAAGTTTCGAGACCTCTTCATTGAGATGGAACGCGAAGCGATCGGGCTCCTGAAGACCGAACATATCCGGAAAGGTCGCATCGAATTCATCTATTCCATCGATATGCGTTATGTAAAGCAGTACCACGAGGTCAATGTGGCCGTTTCAAGAGAGGAGATCCTGAGGGGGAACCTTGCCGCCATTGCCGGAAAGTTCCATCCCGAGCACAACCGGCTCTACGGATACTCTCTGGAAGAGGTGGGGACGCCGATCGAGGTGATCAACCTCCGGCTCAAGGGCATCGGTAAGACGGATAAGCCCAGATTCCTCAGGATGAAGTACGGAGGTTCGGATCCTTCGAAGGCCTTGAAGAAGAAAAGGAAGGTCTATCTTCCCGCAAAAAGGCGGTTCCAGACGGTTTCCGTCTTCGATGGCGATCGGCTTCGTTTTGGCAATAAGATCGAGGGGCCGGCCATTATTGAGCAGGTCAACACCACGACCTTCGTCAGCCCGGAGTTTTCGGCCATCTGTGACGCCTATGGCTCCTTCACCCTCTATCTCAAATCGAGAGAAAGGGAGTTCAAGGGAAGGGTGGTCAAATGAAGCGATCGAAGAAAGTTCCGATCGATAGGATTCTGGTTTCGGTCCTCCAGAGGCGATTTAAATCGATCACGGAAGAGATGGGGTTAACCCTTCTGAGAACGACCCGTTCCCCTATTCTGAATGAGGCAAGAGATTTTGTCACCGGTCTCTATGATGCAAAAGGAAGGATGCTGGAACAAACAGAATACATCCCCGTCCTTGCCTTTGCCCTCCAGCCGGTCTGCCAGTATCTGGTGGAATTTTTCGGAGACGAGCTCTATCCTGGAGACGTGATCCTCCATAACGATGTTTTTACCCGGGGCAATCAACTGGCGGATATCGCCGTCTTCAAGCCCATCTTCCACAAGGGAGAACTCGTGGCCTGGGCAGCCTGTAAAGGACACCAGGCGGATGTGGGTGGAGCCGTTCCCGGAGGATACAATCCCCAGGCGAGAGAGGTGTGGCAGGAAGGGTTAAGGATTCCTCCCGTGAAGATCAGCGAACGGGGCGTCTTGCGGAAAGATGTATGGAATCTGATCTTTTCAAATATCCGGTACTCCATTGTCGAGGAGGATATCCGCGCTGAAATCGGCGGATGTGTGGTCGGTGAGAGAGGAATTCACGCCCTTCTCGAACGGTATGGCAGAGAGGTCTTTGAATCCCATGTCCGGCACCTCTTCGATGCTACAGAAAGGATGATGCGCCATGAGATCGAGGCGATTCCGGATGGGAGGTATGAGGGGGAAAGCTATGTGTATTATGATGGATTCCATGAGGGATCCAGATTCAAAATCTGTCTGGCGATCACGGTAAAGGGAAGCGATATCTCTTTTGACTATACGGGGACTGATTCCCAGACCGAGGGCTTTGTTAATGCTCCTTATGCAGCGAGTGTTTCCGCCATCATCCTGACCTTTCTCATGCTGGTCAATCCCAATATGCCCCATAATGATGGAATCATCCGTCCCCTTCACATCCATATCCCCGAAGGGACCTTCCTCAATGTGAAATTTCCCGGAGCCTCCACCTTCGGCAACAGCATCACCGGCCCTCATGCCGATGCGATTCTCAAGGCCCTCGCAAAGGCCCTGCCCGAAAGAGTCACCGCAGGGTGGAATCGAATGCTCGCCTTTGCCATTTCCGGAAGGGATCCCAGAAAAGGAACACCCTACGTTGATATTCTTTTTAACGCATTAAAGGGAGGCTCAGGCGCTGTCTACGGAGTAGATGGATACGATCACATCGGATTGATCAATTGTGCCGGAGGCATTCTGGCTCAGGACCCGGAGATGTTTGAATTGACCACGCCTCACCTCCTTCTGAAACATGAATATGTGACAGACTCTGCAGGGGCAGGACAGTGGCGGGGAGGTCTCGGGGTGGAGACGATCTTCAAGATCGATGGTGAAGACGTGACCGGGGTTACGTTTGGAGATGGCGTGGACGAGGAGGCAAGGGCCTTCGGCCTATTTGGCGGAAAGGAAGGAGCGCTGAATAGACTGGAATTGACGTACCCGGATGGGCAGGTCTATCTCCCGAAGTCAAAAGAGATCATCAAAGGCATTCCACGGGGAACCCTCTTCCATGAGGTCGCCGGGGGAGGCGGAGGTTACGGGGACCCAATGAAGAGGCCTGTAGAGAAGGTTTTGAGAGACGTGAGGAATGAGTTTGTTTCGATCGAAAGCGCAAGAACCGATTATGGTGTGATCATCAACCCCGTCACACTGACGGTGGATGAAGAAGAGACAGAGAGGATCCGAAGATTGACCTCATAGGTGCATTAAGCAGACCCGGTGCTGGAAAGCATCAACGTTGCCGGCGTCAACGATTCGTTCAGACTGGAAGCATCCGGGCGTCGTGTCGAAAGGAGGAGCGATATGGAATTGAAGCCCAATGACAAGGCCCCTGATTTTACGCTCCCCGATCAGAATGGGAAGAAGATCTCCCTTTCGGACTTCCGGGGACGGAAGGTTCTCCTTTACTTTTATCCCAAGGCGAGCACGCCCGGCTGAACGACCCAGGCCCTCAGCCTCAAGGATGCCGGGCGGCATCTCTCAGAGTTAAAAGTGGCCGTTCTCGGGGTAAGTCCTGACTCACCCGCTGCGCAGAAGAAATTTGCGGAAGAAAAGGGTCTCGATTTTTCTCTTCTTTCTGACCCTGACCACAAGGTTGCTGAAAGTTACGGCGTTTGGGGAGAGAAGGTGATGTATGGTAAAAAGGTTCAGGGGATTACCCGTTCCTCTTTTCTTATCAATGAATCGGGCAAGGTCATTTCTGCCTGGTACAAGATCAGCCCTCAGGATACTCTGCCCGAGGCATTAAAAGTGCTGGAAGGCTGACGGAAGGAGGCGTGAGCATGTTCGTCACGGCAAACGGCATTCGGATCCATTATGAATTATCCGGGAAAAAAGACGCTCCCGTTGTGGTTCTCAGTCACTCTCTGGGGTGCACTCTGTCGATGTGGGACCCCCAGATCGACTCCCTGAAACCCCGCTTTCAGGTATTACGTTACGATACTCGAGGACACGGCGAAAGCGATGCACCGAAAGGACCCTACGCTTTGGAGATGCTCGGGGATGACGTCATTGGATTGTTAGATGCCCTGGGCATCGACAAAGTTCACTTTGTCGGACTGTCGATGGGCGGAATGATCGGTCAATCTCTCGGCTTGAATTACGGCCATCGCCTCCTGAGTCTTGCCCTATGCGACACGACAGCCGTGATCCCGGAGGAGGCCCGGGCACTCTGGCAGGAGCGTATCGATGCGGCGCGTAAAAAGGGAATGGGAGCTCTTCTGGAGCCAACCCTGGAGCGGTGGTTTACTCCGTCTTTTCTTGGCCGGAACTCTCCGATGCTGACCCTCATCCGGAAGGACCTCCTGGCCACACCCGTGGAAGGTTATGTCGGCTGCATGGAGGTCATCCGAAAGCTCAATCACCTGGAACGGCTCCGCGAGATTAAAACCCCCACCCTGATCATGGTAGGAGAGGACGACCCCGGAACACCGGTGGCCGCCTCAGAGGCCATGCACAGGCGGATTCCGAACTCAAGGCTGGTCGTGCTTCCCTCCGGCCTTCATCTTCCCAATGTCGAGCAACCCGAGGCCTTTAATGCCAATTTGATGAAGTTCCTGGGGCAGTTTTAATCTCCGCCTATCGTTCGTGGCGATAAGAGTCATCCCAGTCGCGGTGATGATCATAGTATCGATCCGGGTACCCGTGACGATGCTGATAATATCCATAAGAAGTCCCGCCATAATACCCGCCGCCACCGCCGTAAAAAGCACAGCTCGACAGCATCACAATCATGAGAAGCATCGTTGCCAAGAGGATCAGTCCCTTTTTCATTAGAATCCCTCCTTTCCGTTCCCTTTAACTGTTTAGACAGATCCACCCTCGCATTTATTCAAAATGGGGGCGCTCGGCGGTCTCCTGGATTTGATGCGTATCCTTGGCAAAAATATTTCTTTTGAGAATCTAACCGTTCAGTTACAGGGGGGAAAGCCTGTCCTTTCGTGTTTTCTCCTCAAGCGTTTGTTTATCGGCAGATGTGGGGGCGGGTTTTAAACCCGCCCGTCTGAGGCTGAAATATCAAAAGGGTATTTGATAACAGTCATTTTTTGAAGAAGGAGAATCCGAGCAGGGATATAGATTATAAGACATTATAGGGAGCAGAATTCTATAGAAATCGTTCCCCCCGAGGAGATGACGGAAACCAGTCGAAGGCTAACGTTTCCGATTCATCCGATTCTTCAGGATGACCTGATCGACGATTTCTCCGCAGGAGACACACCTCCATGCGTAAAATTCCTCGAATGGGTCGAAGAACCTTTCATAAGCCATCAAACCGCCGCACTTTTCACATCTCATGTCTGACTCACCTTCTTTCCAGGTCCCTTTCTGCCTCGCCTAAAATATAGTAACCCAACCCCGGAAATTCAATGTCCGGATGACGCCAGATCTGATTCAGCCTCCCTTCAGACCTTCAAAAGATCGATCCCTCTCCCTTACCCCGCTCGCGCTCCCTCGCGTCGCGCTGGCGCAGCGGACAATCTTCTTCCCTGAAGGGGAGAGAAGGTACTTTCGGGGGTGATTTTCTAATTAATTTCAAGAGTTTTTCCCCTTGCAATATTTCCCCTTTCTTGCTACAATTCAATCTTATCGAAGAAGAGGATGGTGAGTGTAGCTCAGTTGGTTAGAGCACTGGGTTGTGGCCCCAGCGGTCGAGGGTTCGAGTCCCTTCACTCACCCCATGCGCCCGTAGCTCAGTTGGATAGAGCGTCGGACTTCGAATCCGCAGGCCGTCCGTTCGAGCCGGACCGGGCGCGCCATAAAAAACGCGAAGTTCGTGCTGCCATGTGTTTGTGCGGAATGTCTCGTTCCTATACCGTGGGAGAGCGTACTTTTTGCTTTAGACTACGATTAAAGCTTAAAAATCTGATCCGCATTCCGAAATCCGCAATCGGGATGGGCCGTTAGCTCAATTGGCAGAGCAACTGACTCTTAATCAGTAGGTTGCAGGTTCGATTCCCGCACGGCTCACCAAGTAAAGTCGAGGGGTTAGAGATATGATCTCTAACCCCTTTCTTACTTTTGCCCCCAATTGCCTTTCTGAGGCCATAATCTGCACCTTGTCTATCCATCAGGGCCCCGGCAATCCTTTCTTTTCGGACCGAGAAAAATAGTTTGCAAATTAGAACTTACACTTCTATAATGCACGTATGCATGTAACGGCCCTATCCGCAGAAAAGATCCTTTTTTCTCCCCAGGCAATTGCCTCCCCGGAATAGACAGTTCCTTGCGCCTTGCGCCTTCCACCTTCCACGTATTTCCGTACCGGACCGCCTTTGAGAAGGAAAAGGAACTCACCGAGCGGGCGTCGAAACTGGCCGAGGTTGGGAAACCCAAATCGAATTGGGAGTTACAGGGGGTATTAGGGTTGGCCGCTTTTCTCTTAGGATTCTCGGCAGGGGGATAGGGTGACCATATCAAATCTACCGATTGTCAACGAGTACCCCAACTGCTTTTTCCGAACCGAAATCTTATCCTGCTCAGGAGCCCGTGATCTCAATTTGCAATGTTGCAAGCTTGATCCCAGAGATTCGTCCCGTCGCCCTTTTCTCCCTATCCGAGCTTTGATTACACATCACGAAAATTATTCTTCTGAGTATACTCCCCCAGGGCCCCACCAATTTCACATACGCCCGAGAACAGCTCATCGACGTATCTATTCGAGCAACAACAGCTCTCGCTCAAGTTCGCCATCGCTAATAGAAAAAGACTTCTGAATAGGGGGGGGATAGAAGTGGAGCTGTGTGGGATATTAGCTACAAGGGGGAGATTGAGATTCCACTTGAGAATAACTTGACACTCTCTCCAATTGGATGTACTGCCGAGTTCAGTCTTCTGCGTCATGTCTTTGTTTCTTTTTCGATGATCCTATCCATTTCGTCAATGAAGATCGAGGCTTGATCAAGCCACTCTTTCACCTTTTCTCTCTCAAATTCTACAAAATCCCCATAATCGCCCTTCTGCCGAAAGTCGAACATTCTGGTGTAAAATCGGCCTAACTCCACGGGAACCTTTCCTACCTTGACGAAATGCTCGTTGAACAGGGCGCGGACACCCGTATGTTTGGCCGAGGAAAGGTCTGCGGTCAAAAGGAGGGCTACGACCTCATAGAACAAGGCATAATAGATGCGGTTCAATGTCGAAAGCAATCTCCCTGAGTGAAAGAGTAAAGCAGCGTCTTCCAGCGTGTCCCTCGCCTTTTTTTGCCTGTATCGAATTAACTCTTCCTTCATACGGCAATGCCTTCTCTCGCGATATTCTGGTAAAGGGGCATACTCGCTGCAGCCTCCGAGCCCCAGAATTCCCTCGCATAAACGATGATCCCGAAGATAACGCCGTGTTTCAACTCGATGTCGTAGGCCGCATCAAAGACCTTCTCTTCGATAGCATTATCGACCCTTCCCGGCAGCAAAACGAGAACATCAATATCCGAATGCTTCCTGTAGTTTCCCCGGACCGCAGAACCGAATAATCTCAACTCAATGTCTTCCCCGAACAGCATTCGGAGTTTCAACTTCAACTCTTGGACAGCCATGTTAATCTGCTTCTTTGTCATGATCTCACCTCTTCAAAACCCCATGACATATTCTTGCATCTTTAATTAACCGCTTTAATACGGGACAGCAAGCCTGCCTTTTGGATTCCATCCTTTCCTAAATTCCCAGCCGTCCCGCCTCCGCCAATGTCCGTTAGCCTTCCAACTGGTCATGCCGAATATCGACACCTTGTGTTACCCTTGGCCAGGGCCTTCTATTCTTTAGAAATGTGTCTGCTGCCCATTATACAAAAAGCCGCATGATGACGCAAATCCTCACCTGCCCCTGAGGATACGCCCCCTGTTGTGCCACAGGAAATGTGGCTTTGATCCCGTTGCCCCGAAGGACGGAGGATTCTTGTTCGGCCGTTACCCCCGGTATACTTCACCGGGTTCTTCGACCGACCGGCTTTTTTCCGCAATCCGCAATTCGCATTCCGCAATTGTTCCGTGACCTCTGTGCCTCGAACCAGGCGTGTCTTCACGCGACGAGTGGGTGGTGAACATATTCATCTCTGTCCTTTTCAGTAGTTTACCCATTATGCCTCACGGCTATTTTCCCCTTGCGCCTCAGGCCTTACGCCTGACGATATGGCTGAGGCTGGCCGAGGTTGGGAGACCGAAATCGAATTGGGAGTTACAAAAGGGGTATTGGGGGCAGCCGCTTCTGGTCTTGGAACCCAGACCGCTGATCTTTTCATAAAATGCTTCAGAACATACGTCCCTTCCCTTTTCTTTGTCCCAACGGCTAACTCAAATCCTCCCCCGTCACTTAGGCGGAATGGCGATCCGTGTTCTGTTTCCAATGGATGCCGTGCGTGCTGGATTTTCCAGCCAATCTGTCAGGGTGTCCGGGTTGCTGCCGGATAGAGGAGGACGGTTCCGTATCTATGGTGGCAAGTCCAGCCAGAATTACGGGCTGCCGGTCGGGAAACTCAGCGATAAGGGACAGGCTGCCCCCCATGGCTTCGACATAGCTTCGCAGGGTGGAAATGAGCAGGTCGCTACGTTTTTCTAAGCGGGAGACCCCGTCCTGGCCCACGTTGAGGACTTCGGCAATGCGCTCCTGGGTAAGTCTGCGGGCCTTCCGGAGATCGCGCAGAGACATTTCCTCGGCAATGAGTTGTGCGGCGCGCGCTTCGATTTTCTTGCGGCGCGCTGCACTGAGCTTCTTCATCTTGTCATTTAGCGTGATAGCCATGGCGATCCTTTCTCATCTCCTTTTTGATTCGTGCTAAGTGATCATCAAATCTCTTGTCGGCATTTCGGATCAGCTCGCGGTAGAACCGCTTTTCGCTGCCGCCCGACTTATTGCCACAGACCAGAAGTATGGCCCGCCGATGTGGATCGAATGCAAAAGCTACGCGCCATACTCCCTCCAGGGTTTTAAACCTCAGTTCTTTCATGTTCGCGTGACGGACGGGAGCCCTTCAGCAGGATGCTGAAAAGGCCATCTTTTCCAGGTTGCTCAAAAATGGCCAGGTGCAAGGCACCCGAAATCCTGAGGAGTGAGGCGTACTTGGCAGCACGCTGCAACGACGAAGGATGAGGGAAACGCCGCAGATGGCCGTTTTTCAGCAATCTGTTAGGGTGTCGACCCGGGGGCGGCCCAAAGCAGGGCCGAATGTCTGGAGCATGCCGGCATGGGCCAACATTTCGTCTTGCACGTCTTCGGGCAAGGCGTTAAATTCCGGGTCGAAATCCTCATGAAATAGAACTACCCATTTTACAATGGCATTATGCCTTTTAATACATATGCTGTCAAGTGCATGTTTGAAGAGGTTTCTTTGGGGCAGCAAGCCTCGGAGTGCTCTGCATAACACCCCGTCCTTTGCGGCAGAGTGATTTGGCTGCGATCGCCGGAGGTCATATTTTATTTTTGCAGATTCCAATCATACCCCGGTCCCCCGTTTTCTCTCATTGCGCGGAATTGGTACAATGTCGAAGTGATCACCATTGCCTCACTTAGTGGCCCGAAACCTGCCTGCGTCTTCTCCAAGCCATTGAATTATTTGCTTTCACCACAGAGACACAGAGATCACGGAGGCATGATAAACGGAATGCTGGAATACTGGAACATTGGACCACTGGGGAAAAGCAAAGACCAAAGGTCGAAACAATCAAATCATTCCAAAGCCTTGCTTTCTGGGTTCTCCACTATTCCATCATTCCAATACTCCATTATTCCAACTGACTTTGCCTTGTTGGCCCTCTATGTCTGTGGTGAATCCATGCACACAGGCCTTGAAACTGGCCGAGGTCCGGAACCTTAAATCCCGATGGGGGCTAAAAGGATTACTTGCATTGGCTGTGTTTGTATTGGATGTTACGAAATAAAGAGGTCTACCTGAAATTCAAAGAATCTTTCTGTCCTAATCCGTTTTGTCTCGCATTAGGGGAAGCAAACGAACTCTTGATTTCTCCTCGTCAACCGATATCAAAGCCCCTTGAAGAAGATCGCCAGCAAATTTATTGATGATATTCAGGACCAAATTCGCTGCATGGTTAGGAGAGATGTCTTGTGTCCTGATCTGGATGACACTCGGCCCTTCGGCCTCCGTAGCAGCAAGGATTGCCCCGAAGTCGAGGTCATGGGTAAACAGCACATAGCCATTTGCCTTAGCCCATGATAAAATCACCCTGTCAGGAGCATTCAACGAGCCGATCGTGGACCAGTGGGAGGCGATATGCCCCCCTTCTTCCAACATTGACACCCAAGCGGGGGCAAGATTCATGTCGATCAGAATCTTCATGCAGTAATAACCGGGACGTCTATCTCCTCAACTCGCCATGCGGCGTAGGCGAGGGCCTGATCAATGTCTTCCGGCTCCAGGTATGGATATAACTTTAGTATCTCATCCTTGGTCCGTCCGGCTGCAATGAGACCAACAATTGTCCCCACGGTGACACGCAGTCCGCGGATACACGGCTTCCCGCCCATAACTTCTGAATTGAAACTGATTCGGTCAAGAGTCTTCATGCTTAGCTCCATATCTATCCAATAAGATAGCACGAAACGATTCTGAACTCCATCTCTTTTTACAGGACTCGACGCAAGGAGAACGCCTCATGACCAGATCGTCCCCTTTCCCTTCCTCCTTCTACTGACCTTGATGGCCTGGCCGAGAGATCTCTAAGCGGAACAAGAAATTGTCTGCTTTCACCACAGAGACACAGAGATCACGGAGGTTCCTTTTTCTTTTGTCCGGTCGGTCGAAGATCCCGGTGGAAGTATACCGGGAGAGACTGCGACCGGACAAAAGGCCCATGCTCCAAAGCGGCAAGGGAGCTATTTTCACCGTATCGGATACCTGAAGGGCAGAAGATTTTGATTTGCCCCGGTAACATTGACCAGGACAAATCAAAAAGAACCTTGTCTTCTCGGTGCCCTCTGTGTCTGGTGAATCCATGTATGAAGACCAGAAGATCGCCCTCCTGGGGCAGCGGGTATCGAACCTGGAATCCGTTATCATTTCCGGAGTTACCCCTTCCGCCTTCCACGCATTTACGTACCGGACCGTCTTTGGGAGGGAAAAGGAACTGAACGATCGCGCATTAAAGTTGGTAGAGATTGCGAAACCGAAATCGAATTGGGAGTTACAAGGGATATTGCGGTCAGCGGTTTCTGGTCTTAGAGCCCAGACTGCTGATCTTTTCATAAAATGCTTCAGAACCTACGTCCCGTCCCTTAGGGAATGGCCAGACCGAAAGGATTATTGAAGAGGGTTGGTGAGAAACATGTGAGGGAGTTCTTTGGGTGAGAGGGTATTAGGGATCGATCTTATGAAGATCATCAATCACCATCTTCCCGTGGATTTCCCCACCAATCTCTTGTCCTGTCCCATCGCCTCCATAAAAGCAATAATCGCTCTCTGTGCGCCGCTACCATCGCCCGTCAAAAGAGGTTCGACCTTGCTTGTTTGAATGTTCAACTCTGTGCTATCCCCTTTTTTGGAAAGGCTAATAATCGCAGTCGCCTTATCTTCTAACCAACCAACACTTATCTTTCCAGAAATTGTGCCCGTCTCGCGTGAAACATTCGTGACCTTACCAATCCGCGCTAAAACATCTTGGACGGTTTGAGCAACGATTGCTGGTTCGGTTTGGTATTCAATTGTGGCTTGTGCCGATGATTGCCTAAATCCACCCATATAGTTCCTTTTTGATTGAGGGTTCGATTTTTGTGAGACGCCATGTTGCAACGTAACATAAGTTTGTATGAAAATCAAATCCAAACATTTTCGGTAGTCTGAAAACAGCACATCTACGCCAGATACTGAAACTTCTGCGATATCATAATCCATACGCTATAAAAAGGCGGTTTCACCTCCTCCCCCTCATCTCCACCTTAATACCTTAATACGTTACGAATGAACCATTATTTTCCTAATAATATCAACTGGTGCAAAATTGGAACAATACCTTCCTTCTCTCCAATTTTTTACCTTTTTTCTTTGCGCTTTTTCTCCCTGAACCTCCCAATCCTCCCAATAGCACAATCCAAGATAGACCCTCCAGTCTATTTATATTAATTCCAAAGGTCCAAGGTCCCCCCCTCTTCTCACCAAAGTCCCCAAGGAATTCCATATAAATCTTCCGACAATCCCTGAAATTCCTGGCCCGTTCCAGACACTCTCCCACGGCTCGCCATTTAAAGTCCTCATCAAGTTCTTCTGGACCCATCTGCTAAAACAAACAAATATCTTTAGCACCCCTGTTCGCATTCAAGCATAACCGCATGGACAGAGGGGACAATTTTCAATTTGATAAAGCATCTTAACCCTTCGATAGGACAGACCTTCCAGATCCTTTGCATTCACCCGATCGACAAGTGCACTCTCCCATCTCTTGAGTCTCATTACCTCCTATCTTTCTCTTTCTCTCGGTTCGCGTGGGGGTGTCCCGGATGCTGGTCCCGCCATTTAGGATAATCGCGATTATACTGTTCCCGATTGTAGCGGTGGCTCTCCTCGTAAGATCCTCGCTCTCCTTGCGGAACATAATGATGAAAACGGAACGCACCTCCATCATGATTGTAAAACCCGCCATTATAGTAGTAGTACGAATCCCCGCCGATTGTATACGGCCCATCATAGTATGGACTCTCGCCCACTTCCACCCGAGCTCCTCCCCTGTAGCATCCTACGCCAGTAAAACACAGAACCGTAAACAAAACCCCCAATACAATAAGCTTCTTAACCATTTTTATTTACCTCCTTTTTGGTTTTATCAGTCTTCCCAGCTAAGGATATTTAGGGAACATCTTCAAAAACTCGTCAAATGGTTCTTCTGATTTTTTGCATTTAAAAAAAGATTCAATCTCAACAAGATCTAACCCCGAATAGGTTTTTGGATCAAGGGCAACACCAAATCGTCTCTTAATTCGATTGACCATATAGTCTCGCAAGGCTAAATCGTAGGCGAGGTATGAAGCGTCTTGCGTTCCGGTGTAAGATTTTCCGGCGTAAGCTAAGACTCGGGATTTCAAGGAACCGTCCCTGGAATGAACTGGCGGGGTAGATATGCAACACCACATTGCCGTGATAACAATTGAGACAAACCACACAATCTTTGTTTTAGACATTTGACGCACCTTCTATTGATTTGTTTAACACCAAGAATATACCCTCCGAACCCTAAATATAAAGATCCGTTTGTTTGATACCCAATGGTGATTTCATGTCATTCTTCTCCCCATTAGATTCCTAATTGTCATAGTGGATCTCCGCCGGAATGACGAGGTTTCCAGCCTTTCCTCCTACCGTTTGGGACTTTTCGGAACACCTTCCCTTCTCGGAGGTAAACAATATCAAACTTGTAAATGGGAGTCAAGTCTTAAATTGTCCCCTGTCTTAAATTGTCCCCTTTCCGCTAACTGCCGAAATTGGTAACCCGCCCCTCGGTCTCCTTCTTAATCTATCTGTCCTATTTATCCTAACGAAAATGGAAGGCGAACCAGAATAATTTCCAATTCCTCGCGTCTAATCAATATAAGGAGGGGTTCTCTGAAAATGTCTTCCGGGGGATTCTTTTTATACGGAAGCTATCCAAAATATCGTGAGATATCCAAAGGGGGTGAAAGGGATGAAAAAGATTGCTTTGATGATTCTATTGCTGGCGTTGGCTTGGGGGTCCGTAGGGTGTCTCTGGCATCACCATGGTCATCACTCCGACTCCGATTATCATTACCACCGTCAACGCTGAAACGGCTATTGACTTTTGCGCCACCTTTTGTTTACCCTTAAAATGAGGGTGAATTATATCTCCCCCCATATCCCATCGAAAAAACAGAAAGGAGGCTAGGACATGAAAAAGTCACTCTTCGCAACAATCTTTTTAGCATTGGCAATTGTCGTCCCTATTCCAACAATGGCAGCGGTAGATATAAGTATTGGAATTTCTCTGCCACCACCCATCGTGTTTCAGGCACCTCCAGAGGTGATAGCGATGCCTGAGACGGACGGTGTGTACATTGCCCCTGATATCGATGCAGACATCTATTTCTGGAATGGTTTCTGGTGGCGTCTATGGGAAGGTCGTTGGTATCGCTCGGCTTATTATGACCGGGACTGGGCCTACTATGACAATGTTCCAAGTTTCTATTTCAACATAGATCCACATTGGAGAACTTACTACCACAACCATAACTGGTACGGACACAACTGGAATCATGAACGGATTCCTTATGAACGACTTCAGCAGAACTGGAAGAGCTGGCAAACGAAAAGATCTTGGGGAGGACAAAAGACCTGGGGTGTCCAGGGATATCCACCTCGAACACAAGGACACACGCAAGTATTAAGACAGCAAAGACAACAGCAATATCAACAGAGGCCTGAGGTTCAGCAACATCAGCAGTATCAACAGCAACAAAGGCAACAGCAACAAAGACAACCACAAAGGTCTCAAGAAAGGCCTGGAAGAGGGGAGCAAGAACAGAGAAAGTAGGCTGACAAAAAGCTTAGAAAAGCTGTCATCAATGATATCTGTCGGATAGAACAAGAACGGTTTGATGAGGGGGAGCTGGAGATAGAGCTTTCAGCCACTACGCCAGCTCTCTACTCTAATGAAAGCATCAACCAGACAGGGTACTTGTACCCACGAATTGCCCTTCACAGCCATTTTCCACGTTTCTCCCTAAACACTCCACTTAATGTCAATGGGAGCCCACGACATCGCCGCTAAAAACGAACAGCTGTCCGTTTCCGTGATCCTTGATTTTTCCCCGCATCAGGTCTGCGCATCGAGATTTACTCAGAACTTGTCTGCTCCTCTCCTCCGGTATCGACCCCTAAGAATGGCTTCACATTACAATTCTCCGACAATTGGATGTGCCGAAAGGATTGGGTACGCAAGAGTGGCAATTCGGATCATTTTTCCACTCTCCATCAATAAAAAGGCGGTACTCGTACTCTCCTGGATCTAAATTGAGGGCAAGTTTCCAAACTCCATTCTTCGCCTTTTTCATCGGATGGGAAGAGGTGTTCCACTGGTTAAAGTCACCGGAGAGAAAGACATACTTTGCATCTGGTTCTAACAAACCAAATTCTATTCTCTTCTTCTTGGGATCGGATTTCGTTTTCATATGTTCCTCCTTATCTTTCGAATGAGTTGCATGTTGCTGCAAAACAATGAACCGCCTCATGGCTTCGATTTGTCATTCCGATCACAGCATCTCTGATAAATTGGGTCTGCTTTCTGATAAGTCGCTCTTTCCTCGTTAAACGGGACCGTCGCCCAGATCCCCGTCAAGATGAGAACTATCGACATGAAGGGACCACTCCATTTGTCCATCGAACCTCCCATCACATCTGAGTATTCTGATGCGTTTTAAATCGATTCTTTAGGATGACCTCATCGACAATGTCTCCACAAATGATGCACCGCCATCCGACAAAATCTCCTTCCTCACTGCTGAATCGTTCACGAATCATAGAACCATTACATCGATGACATTTCATTGCGATCTCCTCTCAGGATTGGCAAACAGGATTCTTCTGGTCCCGGTTCTTATCATTCGGGATCTGGGTCTCTCCTTCCTAGGACTGTAAGCCAGTACTATTCAGGTGAAATGGCGGGTCCGGGTAAATACAAAAAATCCACCGAGTTTATTGCATCCGGTGGATTTCTTGGGTTAGAGGAGGAAAGAGATTGTTTTTATCTTGTTGATTACTATCATACACGATCAATATTAAAGGAACATTAAAACAGCATTAGAAGTTTTTAATCTTTCTATGCGGCCCATCAGCTAAATGTGCATGGAGGGAACGAATCCAATCTTATGTAAATAGGGTAACAGGCTGAATCATTGGATATCGTGAAATGTTGAAAAGGTGGCTCAATAACCTTCCTTTGCCCCTCAATCCTTGAATAGTGAGACCCAGATCCTTCGAATAACGAACTGCATATGAGGCTGATGATCCGGAACGTTACTGGGATGTGGTTACCAGTGGGCGAAGATAGCACCTACAAGTATTTGCTTCGGTATAGTGCCGCAAACTGATGATTACTGGATGGAAGGGTTAATGGGCAGTGGTCGCCAAGTCCGGGGTTAACGCCTTTCCTGCATAGCTTTGTCATGCTCAACCAAATGATCGTAACATTCGTCGCATAATATATTAACGTTATTGGTGTTGACCCAGCGTGTATAATCTTCTCTTATTGAAAACCCGCAGATGTCGCAGTGTTCGTGGTCCCACATCCCATCTACGAGATCAAACTTTGTCTTATCATACTCTCCTCCGTTATAGGCTTGGCAAACCCCCTCCTTCTTGTTAAAAAGGGCAGGTTGAGATTGAAAAGCGATTTGCCTAAATTGTTTATCATCGATAGAATCGAACTGAATTTGAGTGGCAAAATAATTGTAATCCATCCCGGAGGGATTACCAGATCTCATTCTATGCTCCCGTCTGACTTCCCCGTTGTCTATTATTGCTTGTAATATAGACCATTTGGGGAAGAAAGGAAAATGAATATTACAGAAGTCTACTGCCATCGCCGAACCCTTGTCAAGCTTTTTCTCGACAGCTCAACAGTATTATCCCGACCTCCCCCCACGAAAATCACCGGATACCCAAACACCTGTCCCCATAGGTCAGTGGTACCTCTATGATATCAAATGGTTAGAACTCACGACATCTGATTTTGGGGAGGGAAATCACACCCAAACACCTCCCTTATCCCTTGATCCTCAAATCTGACCCAGGTTCTTTTATGATTATGGATTCAGGAACAGCAACCCAATGAGACGAGAACCATCCTGGGGAATCGTTATTCAATATATCTGGCAAGCATAGCATAACTCCGGGCAGGAAAGGTTTTGGGCTTCCAGACAACCAATCCGTAGTGTTCTATAGGCTCGTTTTTAGCCCCAGTGTCATGCCATCGTACTTCGAGCTCATTGTAGGGAATATATCCTCTAATCGCCTCCAGGGATGGATCTTCAAAGAAAATCCCTGTTTCATCAAACCCGATGGCGACAACCCAGTGCCCCTCTTTCCACACCCCTTCGTATGTCTTTAAGGGAATACCGTTCCTGTCCTCACCATAAGCCTGGAGCATCATAATTACAGGCAGTCCATTGCGAAGATATGATCTCAACTGCTTTATCGTCATGTCGCAAAATCCCTTGTGCTTAAGCTTGAAATACCTGAGGACCTTCTCGAGGTGATAAGGATGAGATCCGACGCTGGGTTTCATTCCAAGTTTTTCGAACAGGCGAATAAAATCCTTTTCATAGTCAAATCCCACACCAAAGTAGCGACACACTGCCATAACAGCAGCTGGTCCACACGAGTAATTCCTTTTTTGCTTTGTGTCAGGCAAAGGCACTTTTATAGCATTTCTGGAAATTGAATAATACCTCTTGACCATTTTGCATCCCCCTCCCCCACAAATTCTATCGAACATCCTAAATGGTCTCAAGCCCACTCTTGGAATTTGAGGATCTAAAATTGTCAGGAACTACTCTACATCTCCTCATGGGGCCTGTCAACCACTTTTTTAGGGGTTTTTAGAAGGCTAAAACTACCCACAAGCTCCTTGGATATCCCTTATAATCCGCCGTCCCCAATCCAAAATAGCTTCCCCTTCTATATATATTAATTTTTAAATAATCCAACTCGACGAGCCCTCTCTGGGTCTTTCCCCCCTGATGGTAGCCCAGGTCTTTGAGACCATTCAAAGGATCAACTCGGAAGGTCGCACCATCATCATGGTGGAACAGAATGCGAAGCAGGCCTTGCAGATCGCCCATCGTGCCATCGTCCTTGAGCTCGGCAGAAAAAGACTGGAAGGCACCGGCCAGGAGATCCTGAAGAATGAAGAGGTCAAGCATGCCTATCTGGGAGAGTAGCCGGCCAGCCACCCTCAGAGCTTTCAGGGGGATTTCAAGTATTTTTCAAAAAACGCAAATACCTTCTCCCAGCCATCCACGGCAGCATGCACCCGGTAGTTCGGCCGGTCAACTGAAAAAAAACCATGCCCCGCGTTCTCGTAGGTGTGGAACTCGTAGGTCTTCTTAAAGCGTTTGAGCTCTTCCTCCATGCGCGCGACATCCTGAGGCGAAGGTGACGTGTCTTCCGCCCCGAACAGGCCGAGCAAGGGGCAAGCGAGATCCTTCGTCATATCAATGGGAGCCACCGGTTGACGTTTCGTAAGGTCTTCGGGTCCGGCGACCACCTTCCCCCCGTAGCAGTCTACCGCGGCATTGATGCGCTTGATGTTGCAGGCCACGAGGCAGACCTGCCGGCCACCGGAACAGAAACCGATGACGCCGACTTTGCCACTGTGATACGGCTGCGTCTCCAGGTACCTGATCGCCGCATCGACATCGCCGATACAGCGTTCGTCAGGCACCATGCCGGCAGCCCGAATCTTGGCGGAGATCTCCTCGGCACTGCCCGGTCCCTCACGATGGTGGAGGTGGGGTGAGAGGGCCGCATACCCGTGATAGGCCAGTTTCCTTGCCATTTCCTTGGTGGCTTCATCCCAGCCCGGCAGGTGATGAATGACAATAACGCCCGGGTAAGGGCCAGCCCCCAGCGGACGCGCCAGGTACCCCTCAATCACATCTCCGTTGTGCCCCTTAAAACCGACCGTCTCGGCGATCATCCCTTCGTACATGGCTGATTCCCTCCTTCATAAGTCGATATCGAGCGAATTGAGTATATGAGAAAGTGGGGTTGTGTGTCAAGGCGAAAATGCCGACGTAAAATTACCGATGGCATCGTTTGCGAATCTGTCTCACGGATCTGAACGAATCATTTTGATTGACCTTGCCTGAGCTTTTCAGTATAGTAGTATTATCTGTTATTCGTTCTCCTGAGCCATCCGACTTTCCCCTGTGAGATTCCATCATGGAGGGATACCTCGATCCCGAGATGGGGGGGGGAAGGGCGGATCTGATTAGTTAGAAAATGATTACAGCGATTCAAAGATCGATTACAGCGATAACTTATGAACCCTCTGACCCATTACCCTTCCTCCGGCGTTAATTTTCATGGTTCGAGGGTGCCCTCCGGGCATGGGGCATTATGTAGAAAATAGACTTCTTCAAAATCCCTCCCAACCTCCCTTTGCCAAAGGGAGGAGTCCCGCCCGAGGCGGGATTAAGCCCCCCCCTTTCAAAAAGGGGGGTACGGGGGGATTTTCATGGTTCGTGCCTGCACGCCGGAGTGCCTATGCAGGTCTGGCGCTGGTATCGCGTTTCGGCACGCAGACGTGGGTGCCCTCCGGGCATGGGGCACTGGTTGCGAATGGCCTCATTGAGGCATATCGCCCATTGAAATCATCACCCTGGGATTTCTACAAGAAACGAATCTACCGAAGAAAGGAGAAAAGATGATGGATCAAAAAATGATCGACCTCTACGATGAATACACCCATGCGTTCTTCGATCGTCGTGAATTTCTCAAGAGATTGGCTATTCTGGCGGGGAGCACTGCCGCTGCCATGGCGCTGCTGCCCTTGCTGGAAAAGAGCCATGCCAGAGCCGAAATCGTTCCAAAGGATGATCCCCGCCTTTATACGGAGCATATAAAATATCCTGGGGCCACCGGCGAAGTTCTTGCCTATCTGGCAAGACCGAAGGGAGATGAAAAACTGCCCGGGGTGGTCATCATCCATGAAATCGGAGGTCTTGATCCCCACATTGAGGACGTTACGAGACGTGTAGCGTTAGAAGGGTTTTTAACTATTGCTCCAGATGCTTTATCACCCCTCGGGGGGACTCCAAAAGATCTCGATAAAGCTCGAGCACTCATGCAGAAGCTGGACAGTCAATCAACCCTGCAAAACTACCTTGCTGCGGTAAGGTACTTAAAGACGCATCCTGTATCGACTGGAAAGGTCGGAGCCGTAGGCTTCTGCTGGGGAGGGGGGATGGCAAACCAGCTTGCCGTTAACTCTCCGGATTTGTTGGCCGTGGTCCCCTACTATGGCAGGCAACCTGCGTCTGAGGATGTCCCAAAGATTAAGGCCTCGTTGCTTCTCTACTATGCCGGTCTTGACGAAGGAATTAACAAGGGGATTCCGGCATACGAAGAAGCCCTGAAAAAGGCGTCGATAGACTACAAGATGTATATGTACGAGGGTGCCCAGCATGGGTTTAACACCGACACAAACCCTGCCCGGTATAACAAAGAAGCGGCCCAGCTTGCCTGGGAGTGCACCATATTGTTCTTAAAAGAGAAGCTGAAGAAATAACGTCGGGGGTCGGTGCCCTCATAACTCCTGAGGGCTGATGGATTGCGGGACGGAGCGCCCCTGCAGTGATCAGGGTGCTTTCCTTGGCAATAGCAGGTTCAAAGGATCATTTGCCCAGGCAGCATTTCTTGTACTTCCGGCCGCTGCCGCACGGACACGGATCATTGCGACCCGTCCTGGAGCTTGTCTGTGCACCGTCGGCCTGCGCCGGCGGTTGACGCTCAAGGGACTGCCGTCGCCATAGGGCGGATAGCTCTGCAACGAAAGGCTGGCAGTGGGTGAAGAAGCGTTTATAGCCTGCACACAGGTAGTTCAGCCCTGCCTCACCCTCTGGTGTGTGAAGGATGCGATCCTTCGGACAACCACCATGACACATATCCAGGACCCCGCATCTCTGACAATGGCGGGGTAGAGTATCCAATTTGGCCCTGCCGAATGCCCTCTGGGCCGGACTTTCGAGGAGATCGACCAGAGGCATCTCCCGGAGATTCCCCAGCCGATGTTCCATGTCGACGAAGTGATCGCATGAAAAGAAGTCTCCGTTGTGTTCGACGACGGGGACATCACCGCAGGTCTCCCGAAAGATACAGAGCGCATGCTCCTGCCCGAAGGCAGTTCTTGCCACCTCCTCGAATAACTGCACTTTGATCCGCTCGATATCGTGGCGCTTCCACTCGTCGAAGATGGTGCAGAGAAAATTACCCAGGGCTTCAGCCGGCACAGTGCGCTGGCTAACGCCGGCCTCTTCGTCTGGCTGCAGCTCGACCAGGGGCAGAAAGCCAAGGTATTGGGCGTTGATCTCCTTGAAAAAACGGTATACCTGGGTGGGATACCGGACATTCTCTGCGTGCACCACGCACAGCATATCGCACGGGATCCGGTGCTGGCGCAAGAGTCTATACCCGCGCATCGCCTCTTTGTGGGTGGGTTTCTGGCCTTTCGTGACACGGTACCGGTCGTGCATCTCCCGTGGACCATCCAGGCTGAGACCTACGGCAAAGCGCTCTGCCGCCAGAAAACGGCACCAGTCCTCATCGAGGAGAGTCCCATTTGTCTGTATACCGTTCGTGATGCGCTGGTTCGGGGGCTGATGCTTGCGCTGGAGCGACACAATCTTCCGAAAGTAATCCAGCCCCAGGATGATCGGTTCCCCTCCATGCCAGGAAAAATTGATCACCGAACCGGGAGAGGCGGCGATGTGCTGGATGATGTACTCCTCAAGGATGGAATCGGGCATACGAAACGACTCGCCCCTCGGATAAAGGTTTTCCTTCTTCAGGTAATAACAATAGTGACAGCTCAGGTTGCAGAGGGAACCAGCGGGCTTGGCAAGAACCTGAAATTCCCGGGAAGCTTTAACCATGGCGATTCTTGTCCAAAATAGAAGTCTCACCCCTGAGACGCGAAGGGTGCAGAAAATTATCTTTGGCAGTCGCAGGGGGGCCAGGTCTCAACATTCAACATAAGCATTCCCCCCAGCGTCCTTTATCATGAATGCTACTCGTTTTCGTATTTCTTTCTTAAAATGATAAAATCCTTAACGGCTCCGATGATGGGAAAGATATTGAAATGGGAACGGACGATAAGCCAGTATACGATTCGAGGCCAAAACAGGACCACAAAGTTAGCGGTCCTGCTGCAGGCGCTCCCGTACTTCCAATTGGCAAGCAATAGATTCCTCAGGTCATAATAGGTTCGTTTTTCACTTCTGGAGCGCCAAGTGACCAACTTATGGATGACCGTGGCATGGGGATAAAAAAATGTCTTGTACCCGGATGCTCTTGCCCTTTCGCAGAGGTCCAATTCCGTCCATCCATAAAATAGGATTTCGCTCCATAAATAGCGCAGCTTCTTGTAAAGTTCAGCCTGGATCAGCAAGAAACCGCCATTGACTAAATCTGCCTCAATCGGTTCCGCTTGCTCCTTTTGGATGAGCGTGCCCAAACATTTAATCCAGCGGATGGCGACCATATTTTTGTTCAGTGCCGGTATTTTCATCTTGGGTCCGATGATTCCTGCCTCAGGATGATTCTTCAAAAATGGAATCATCTTGTGAAGAATCTCTCTGTCATCAATTTCAATATCGCTATCCATTTTTAAGATGTACGATTCTCCTCTGTAATGAATCTTCAAAGCCCTATTCACTGCACCCGTGTGAGAATAATTATCATCTAATTTCATGTATTCAAGGGGAGTTCCTCTTTTCTTAAACGTCTCTTTAAAATCGGTAACAATCCATTGGATGTTATCGGTTGAATTATTATCAGCAACAATAAATCGAATATTACCATATTGTAAATCTAATAACGACTGGAGACATCGTCTCAGGTCCTCGCCTGAATTCCATACGGGAATCACAGCTAAAATCGATTGATTTGTCTTATCCGTTGAGGTCATGATGAGGCGACCCGCGACCTTTGAGACGGGGTTTCTCCAAAATTACGCTTCATTGTAAAACACCTCAACCGCGTACGCATGCACTTTCCCGTGCATGTTGGACCGGAAGACCACCCATTGCCCATCCGGTGTAAACATCACGTTTGGCTCCAGCCCGTAATCATGATTCGCCATATTCACGAGCCGCTTCCACTTCAACTCACCCCCTTGGGGGTGGTACAGGTAGATCCACTTCCCGTCCTTTGCCTTTGCTACCATACGATGGCTACTGCCATCCCCTGCGAACAGCTTTCCGTCCCACGACACGTTGTAATGCACCGACCAGCGGTCGCGATTCAATCGGTAGCGCAACTTCTCGCCGGTGGCCAGCACGGTCCCGCCCAGCCAGAACTCTTTCCCCTTCGGCGTCTGCTGGTCGTACCAGATGATTCGTCCATCCGGGTTCCAGAATTCATGGCCCACGATCTCCATCGCCATGGTCCGCTCGTGGACTATCCTGAGCCCGCTGCCGTCGATCCTCACCGTCCAGATGCGGTCCACCTTGTGCCAAGGCCCTTCGTGGCAGTACAGGACTAATCCGGGATCGGTGGGGGAGAACTGAATGTGGTTAAACCAGTCCTTTCCGCGAAGGACCACTCTGATCTCGCCGGTCTTGATGTTCACTGTGTAAATCAACGTCGGCAGGTGCGCCTCAAAGAGGGCGCTGAACCATCGGCTCCGGGGCATTGCTTCCGTATACCACCTCCCGTTCTCTGTGGTGGTCCCCGCCAGCAACGTCTCATCTGCGTTCAACGTCAGCCCCGCACCCCACGTCCACTCCGCCGGCAGGTTCGCGACGGCGCGATTCTCCTTCCTGTCGACGTGGGCCTCGTACAGAGTGTTCCCTTCCAGGAAGTAGACGCGGTGGCTCCTCTTCGCGGCAACCACGTGTGACACCTCGCCGTGAGCCCGAAGTTCCACTTCCCGTGTCCTAATGTTCACGGTGCACAGCCCCCGCGGTCCCTGAAAAACCGTCGTGCTGTCGCTTCCCGGGAATGCGTTCTGATGAAAATAGAGGCTCTGGCTACCGGGCTCCTGCGTAAGGCGGACAACGCGATGACCGCTCGATGGATCTACCCATTCGACCGGAGGCTCTCCCGCCACTTTCATGATCGGTGCGGTACGGAAAAAAGGGTATTGGATCGCCATTGAGTTGAGGTGTTTGAAAAAGAGTCCTAAGACTTAGTCTTCATACCGAGCTGGCCTAACGGCTTTCTATCAGGTTGCTGAAAAACGCCCATCTGCGGCGTCTTCCGGCCGCCTCACCGTCTTGTCGGCGTGGCAAGAAGTCGCTCCTTATTCGTCGCGACGCCACCCCTCATCCTTCGTCATTGCGGCGTACTGCCAAGTACGCCTCATTCCTCAGAATTTCGGGTGCCTTGCATCTGGGCATTTTTGAGCAACCTGGAAAAGGTAACTTTTTCAGCATCTTGCTATACTATACAGACTGGCGCTTCTCCATGAATTGCTCATTAAAGCATTTAAGGGCGAGCTTCTTATACTTCATGGCGATGCAGATCCTGCGTATCCTTCCCACGAAGACCCTTTTAAGCCATTCCCAATCCTCTTTCCCGTATTTCTTCCTGTGACGATGCTTTTTGAATAAATCATTCCCGTGGATCGTGCCGGGAAAATAGTTCACCTTGATGCCCATTTTTTGCGAAAGGAAATTGAAACTGATCTGGTCTCGGACAGAGTGATTGCAAATCTCCTCCCACCAGGCCTCATTGAAGGAATTGACAGCTCGATTGTGTTTTCTAAGTAAGACCGTAGCCTCTGCAAGTCCGGCGTTGGAGGGATATCCCTCTCGAGTGTATTTGCTCACCTGCCGATAAATCGTGCTTTTATCATCGAGTCCCTTTTTTATGCACTCCCACGCCTCTTCATAAATACAATTCCTTATATTATGCCTGAACAGAACGATTTCCCCATCCCCCATATATTCCTCTACCAGCCGGGCAACCGTCCTCTCTTCTCTCATTTCAACAGACCCATCGACCCACAAACTATAATCGCAATCGGGGAAAAGCTTATGGGGCATCATCTTGTACCACTTCGCAGTCAGGACGGGACGATGGAAGGTAACATCACAGGTGACGATCTTCCATGGGGGGACTTCCCGCTTGATTCCGCTGTCAACAAAAGCGATAAACTCATCCCCTGTTGCTGGTCCTTTCTTCAACTTATCATAGCGCCCTGTGATGGCGGTATACACCACGGTCTTCATTTTGCCAAAGTCCCATCCACTATTTCTTTCACATCACGGCCAATCTTCTCAAGGGACATCTCTTCCCGGAGTCTCCGGCCAAATTGCACCGTGTCATCATAATATTCCCTTGAAAACCATCTCTCCGTCTCATCCGGAGCGCAAAGACCGAATCCCAGGGATTTCAGGAAAGCCCGGATCGGTCCTGGATTGCATGCCGAAGGAATCCCTGATGCAATAAAAGTCTGTAGCTTCTCGGGAGGCTTAACCCATTGGTAGAAGTCCTCTCCCTTGATGTCCATCGCGGCTTTTGCCGAAGACATCAGTTTAAATTGAAGTTTGGGCGTCCATCTCAATTGCGTGACGTTCCCGGGAATCCTCTCTTCATTCGGCCAATCCGTGAGAATGACCAGTTCCTTTTCAAGCGGATGCTTCAGCAGCCACTGTCGAAGATAAGGGATATAGATTGAAAATCCAATCCATAGTACAAACCCATCCTTCTTGTAGTCGTTCATCTTCGGGAGAACATATTTTCCATTATGGTTTATCAGGAATACGTTCGGATTGAATCTCTTGAGTGTATCAGCAAGCTCTTTGCTGTGAGAAACAATACAAGAGCATCTTTCTAAAAATCGATCCTTCTCAATATCCTCCTTGCGTCGATAGTGGTCACAAGGAAAATAGATCACATGGTCCAGGTTCAATCGATCGAAGAGACAGAGGGGTAAAGGCTCCTTTATCAAAATGAGGGCATCGCATGGAGGAATCCTTCTTTTCTCAAAGAATTTCATATTAAAGTATTTTGAAAGTTCTCTCCCGAGATCGAACCCAACCCATCTCCACGTGGGCTGATCCCTTTCCGGACCGATTGCGATCGTCGTCTTGGAACTCACCTTATCTTCCTTGACCAAAAGAGTTCTTTCCTCTCGGGGTGAATCGAATATACGAAAAATGGAGTAGGTTGTCAAGAAGAAAAGGATGCCAGGTTAAGCCAAACAAGGGACTTAAGTACAAAAAGGAATAGGTGCCGTCGTCTTTCGGCAAGAAGGTCCAGGGCTCCAAAGTCAAAACCTTTTATCTCTTTAGCGAAAAGGATATACTCAACATGGGCAAACTCCTAAGAGGAAAAGGCGGAAACCTGGTAGGCCCGAAGAGAGGAAATGGCCCTGATGCAGATTCTGAAGGCTGGCATACTCTATTTCGCGATTGTATTCGGAGCAGGCTTCGTGCTTGGACCCATTCGGATCCTGTGGGTCGTTCCGCGTTTCGGCACGAGAATGGCGGAGCTGATGGAAACGCCTATCATGTTTGTGGTCGTCATTTTGGCAGCGCGGTGGATCGTCCGGCGTCTCGCTCTGCGGTTCAGAGCGCCTTGCCGACTTGGTATGGGTTCCATTGGGCTCGGCCTTATGCTGGTCGCGGAATTTACGCTTGTGCTCTGGATTCGCGGTCTATCGATCAGCGAGTACCTTGCAAGCCGAGACCCTGTGTCGGGAACGGTCTACTATGTCATGCTTGGCGTTTTTGCCATCATGCCACTTCTCCAGGCTCGGAAATGAAAGGGTTCACCCATTCGAGCTCTCCTCCCCCCACCTTTTTTGCATTAACTCAGTCGGCTCCCTGACCGCGTAAGTCTCCGTCTCCTGACCGGACCCCTCTCCGGAGCTTCATCACGGCGTTCTTTGGACTTGACCGGGATGTGGTCGTAAAAGGATTAACGGAAGTCGAGTTAGAAGTGAAGAGCCCCAAGGCAACTCTTTACATCTGGTCCGTGATCCCCAAGGGATTTACTTCTCAAGACTTCTGTTTTAAAATCCTTGCTACAGTGAATGTGTGGATGATTCCGGGCTCCATGTATGGATAGCATGGCGAAGGTTACCTCCGGATCACCCTGACCCATCCGGCTGACCGTTTAGCCGATGCCATGGACCGGTTGAAAGGGTTTATGACTAAGGTTAAATAGCCTTGGAGGTAAAACCATGAAAATCAAAATTCAAAACGGCGTCATTATTGATGGAACAGGCCGTCCCCCTGAGGAGGGCGATATTGATGTGGTTGATGGGAAGATTGTCGAAGTGGGTCCCGGTCCCGGCGTCGGACGCTCTTCTGGAGGGTTCGATCAAGTGATCCAGGCGAAGGGCAAATACGTGCTTCCCGGTTTAATCAATTGTCATGTCCACTTTTCATTGAACGCAGGGCTGCATCCCATGAATGATATGGCGAAGACCGATAGCTATACCCTCACCATCCAGGGAGTCCTGGTCGCATCGAGACTGCTCAAGAAGGGTTTTACCACCGTCCGGGATATGGGAAGCAAGCATTTCGAAGTTCTCGCCCTCCGAAATGCGATTCGCCAGGGTACGATCCCCGGGCCGAACATCATTTCGCCCGGTCAGGCATTGTTAATGACGGGAGGACATTTTTCGGGAAGGGAAGTCAACGGGGTGGATGCGTGTCTGGCGGGAGCGCGGGCTCAGCTCCAGGCAGGCGCAGAGTTTATCAAGGTGATGGCCACAGGAGGCCTGGGGAAACCCGATGAGATTCCAGGAGCCCAAGAGCTCTCCTTTGAAGAATTGAAGGCCTGTTTCGACGTGGCAAAGAAGGCAGGCAAGGCAAGCGCTGCCCATGCCCACGGCTTGGAAGGGATCAAGGATATCATCCGGGCTGGCGTAACCTCCGTCGAGCACGGGACAATGATGGACGAAGAAGCGATGGATTGGATGATCCAAAGGGGCACCTATCTGGTCCCCACCTTTGCCCCTTACTGGCTGATGGCCGAAGAAGGAAAGAAAAAGGGGGTCGCCGACTACATGATCGAGTCTTCCCGGTGGGTCATGAGAGAGAAGATGCCCCGGTTCCAGAAAGCCGTGAGAAAAGGGGTGCGAATTGCCTTTGGGACCGACGGTGGGTCTCCGATTAATCCTCACGAGAACCTTGAAGTCGAGTGTCGTTGCATGATCGAAGGAGGAATGACGGCGATGGAAGTCATTTCCTCTTTGACCCAAAAGGCCGCTCACCTCTTACAGCTCGGTGATAAGGTGGGAACACTGGAGGTGGGCAAGAAAGCAGACATCGTGATCGTAGAGGGGAATCCCCTTGAAGACATCGGACACCTTGCGAATGTCCGAGGTATCCTCAAGGAGGGAACGCTCGTTTGAGAAGTATTGATGTCCATGTGGCATTCCGCGTTATCAAATGCGCAAGACCGTCTTAATAAAGGAGATGCGGATGAACAAGAGAGAACTGGTTTTGAGTCTATTGGATGACAGCAAACACCAAACACATATCCCCGCGGCATTTTTTATCCATTTCGATAACATTTATCGGAGCGGGCGACCAGCAGTTGAGAAGCATTTGGAGTATTTTCACTATACAGGGATGGATCTTATAAAAATACAGTATGAAACTGAATTCCCGCGTGTGCCCGAAATTGAAAAGCCTGAAGACTGGTGCAAAATGCCTTTCTATGGGAGGGATTTTTATGATAACCAACTGTACATTGCGAAATCGCTAATAGAGGCGGGGAAAAAAGAGGCATTAGTAATTATGACGCTTTACTCACCATTTATGTGTGCAAGATCCACGCTGGGTGGGGAAGAGAGAATAACGACACACATCAGGGAAGCACCAGACAAAGTCAAAAAGGGTATGGAAATTATTACCGAGAGTCTAATGACCTTTGTCAAGGGATGCATTGAGCTTGGCATTGACGGGTTTTACGCTTCGACGCAAGGTGCGGAAAGTCACCGTTTTTCAGACCCTATCTATTTTAACACGTGCATCAAACCCTATGACTTATTACTTATGGAAGAAATGAACCGGTCATGTATATTTAATATTCTTCATATTTGTGACTACCGGGGAAAATATGACAACCTGAGTCCTTTTTTGGATTATCCGGGGCACGTTGTAAGTTACGGGAAGGAACTGGGGGGAAAAGAAAGTTGTGCAAAAGAAATATATCAAATGTTTGAACGGCCTGTCATGGGGGGAATGGATCGAAAAGGGGTTGTTGCTACCGGGAGTGAGGCGGAAATCAGGGCACAGGTGCTGGAGGTTCTCAGGGAAGCTCCGGATAAATTCATATTAGGTGCTGACTGCACACTGCCTGACAATGCGAGCTGGGATAACATAAGGATTGCTGTTGCGGCGGCACACGCCTATGAACGAGAATGATTAAGATTGTAGGTTGCACACGATGAACTCAGTGAACGATCCATCGTCAAGAGAACAGAAATGGCAAAGAAACTTAAAGAGATGCTACAAACCCGAAAAGCCAGGACTGGATCTTACAGCAAAACGGTTCTATACGATAACATAATCTGAGGTTATTTTTTCGCAGCCTATTATTATGTGGACCCCTTTAACGATTGGACAGATTCATTCAAAAGGAAAACGTTGCAAGTGAATGTGTATCTGGAAGATTCAGAAGTGATTGACTGGAAGCACCCGAGCATTCGCTCGCTGGCGTCTGCTCTCTCGGCTGATTGCGGGTCAATCCAAGAAATTGCCAAGAATTGCTTCGAGTGGGTCCGGGATAACGTCCGTCACAGCCTGGATTACAAACTAAATCCAGTAACGTGGAAGGCTTCAGACGTCTTGAAGCATAGAACCGGCTATTGTTTTGCAAAAAGCCATCTTCTTGGCGCCCTTCTGCGAGCAGGTGGTATTCCTGCGGGTTTTTGTTATCAGCGTCTGAGATTGAAAGGTGGTGGTGCTCCCCCCTACGGCTTGCACGGATTGAATGCGGTATTTCTTCCCCACCATGGATGGTATCGAATAGATTCAAGAGGAAACAAGGAAGACATCGATGCACAATTTAGTCCCCCAATAGAGCAGTTGGCCTTTTCAGGAAAGGATAATAAAGTGGTAGCAGACCTTCCCGAAATATGGCCGGAGCCCTTATCTTGTGTGGTTTCACTGTTGTCTAGGTATAGTGATTATCGAGATGTTTACAATAACATGGTGGACATCGAATTGGTGCCAACAATAATGACTCGCTCAACCGGAGCGTCTGATTAGGAGAACTGCAAACCGTTTTCAACCTATATTATAAATATTGCGATAATGAGGCGCCGGTAATGGAGGTGTTTAGACAGCCTGTGGAGTCAATTTAACCGTAGAGTGTGTCGCGAGATATGCGACACTAGAAAGGAGGAAGAAAGATGAGAAGAAAGAAGCTATTTCAATTAATCTGGATCCTGCTCGGAATTGCCCTAGTTAGCTGGCAGATTTACACACCAAGTGCTTTTTCTGCTTCGATCCCTGGCGTTACTGACGACACGATTACCATAGGCTTGACCACTCCTATGACCGGCCCCGCTTCTTTATACGCCAAAGTCGGGGAGATGTCCGAATGTATGTTCTGGGAATGGGGGAAAAATATCAACGGACGGAGTATTAAGACCATCAAGTTAGATGATGGCTGCGATCCGGTCAAAGGGATTGCTGCTGTAAAAAAGCTAATATTTGATGAGAAAGTCTTTTTGCTTTTCAGCGGCCAATGCAGCAACATGTGCCTGGCAGTGAAGCCAACTGTTGAACAAGCAGGAATCCCTCTCATCTCTTCTTCATGCGTTGCCGCCGCCATGTATGTTCCAGTCGTTAAAAATATTTTTCAACCAGTAGCCGTCTCCACTGCTACTTCCGAAACGATGGCGGATTTTTTTATGACCATTCCAGGAGGAGGGCGTTTTGGGGTTATTCGGCACTCGGATGAATGGGCCACGTCTCTATCGAACCCTCTCCTTGCCTATATGAAAGAGAAATACAATAAAGTTCCGGTGGTGGATGTTGTAGCGGAACGGGGCAGTGCTGATGTAACTTCGCAGGTCTTAAGATTAAAACAGGCAAATCTAGATGCAATTTTTTGTATCCTGTTCCCTGCTGAAACGACGGCTTTCCTCCGGGATGCCCATAAGTTAGGCCTCGATGTCCCCATGATTGGCGGGGCGGCAACTTATGTTACGGATCAGTATGAAAGCTTGAAAAGCGTGGCCCCTTTAAAGAAATATTTCGGCTGCTTCCAGATCGGGTATCCTCTGGACCATCCGAGAGTCAAAGTGTATGAAAACTTGCTTAAAAAATACTATCCCAGTACGAAGTTTGATGCTTTTGCCATAAGTGTTACTGGAGGTCCATTGGTGATTATAGATGCTCTGAAAAAATGCGGAAGGGATTTGACCTGGGAGAAGTTTATCAATATTTTGGAGACGCAGTATCATAATTGGGATCCGGATAATTACATTGGGGCGGTTCCTTTGAGCTTCTCCAAAACGAATCACGTGGGAATGGACCGGCTGGGCATGTCTACGATCGCCACTGGAAAACTTAACATCATCAAGACATATCAGGATTATGAAAAATTAGTGAAATAGCCGTTTTTTCTTGGATGGAGGTTCCAGCAGGCTGCGAAAAGGGTGGCTTGTCGCTACTCACTCAAAGCTTCTTTCTCGAATTTTTTAGCATCCTGATGGAGGATTGAAATGAGGGCGTGTCCAGAGGGCTCCTGAGGAGCCCTCTGGACACGCCCGGAAGTGTACCAAGGGATCAGGATATGCTATTTCAGATTCTCATCAGTGGATTCGTCTTCGGGAGTTGTTATTCCATCGTTTCCGTGGGAATGACAACTCTTTATCAGGCCACCACCGTTTTGAATTTTTCCCACGGCGAGTGCGTGATGCTTGGAGCCTTCATTTTCTATACTCTGCAGATCCTCTACGGGGTCAGCTATCCTCTGGCGATCGTTTTGACATTAATGGCTGCCCTTCTGATCGGCACCTTGATGGAACGTTCCGTTTTTCGGCGAATCATGTTTGCCCCTCACGTGAACATCGTTCTGGCCACCAATGGGTTTCTCTACTTTTATCGAGGTTTGGCGAGATTGATCTGGAAATCAGAGCCAAGATTTCCAGCCTCCCTGATTGATGTGCAGCCGATATCTCTTTGGGGAGCTGTGATCACCTCTCAGGATATTGCCGTTCTGATCAGTGTTTTCATATTGGCGGCCTTCTTTATCTGGATATTCTTATTCACGGAGACGGGATTGAAAATGAGGGCTGCTGCACAGAGCCTTCGTGGAGCGGCTTTAGTCGGTATCAATACGAATAAGTTTTTTTCTTCGATATGGGCCACCAGCTTGGGAGCTGGGGCTGTAGCCGGAATTCTATTGGGGCCGATTTATTCCGTCCACCCGGAAATGGGAGAATCAATTATTCTGCGGGCTTTTGCGGCTATGACCCTGGGTGGATTCGGAAACATCGGGGGAGCGGCCATCGGCGGTATTCTGATGGGCATCGTGGAAAATGTTGTTGGTTATTATTTCTGGTCTCCCCTGAAGGAGATTGTAGCCTATATCGTCATTGTGGGAGTGTTGATCTTTAAACCTACAGGGATTTTGGGCGCCAAAAAGTTTTGAAGTGGATGAAAAGAGAGAATATGGCAAAAAAATCTGTGAAATGGCTTATCCTGCTGGCTATATTGGGATGTATCCCCCTGATCACGAACAGCTACCATCAATACCTGGTCAATTTGATCTTTGTTAATTTTCTAGTTAGCTTGGGGTTGGCAGTCCTACTCGGATATTGTGGGCAGTTCGCCTTTGCCAGTGCTGCTTTTTTAGGAATAGGGGCCTATACGGTTGGTCTATCCATGGTTCACCTGAAATTGTCCTATTGGCTAGGCCTCTTCCTAGTAGTACCGGTAAGCTTGCTTTTTGCCCTTATGGCGGGAATCATCGGCTTACGTCTGTCCCGGTACTACTTAGCCATCACGACGATTGCATTTACCTTGGCGATGCGGTTTTTTTACGTAAATGGCGGGGGGCTTACCTTCGGGCCGTCGGGTTTTAATATCCCGGTACCCAAGATCTGGGGGTTCAGCTTTAATTCGGACCATCGCCTGTATTACATCCTTTTGGTGGTGGTCACTATTCTCTCCGCGTTAACCATCAATATCCTAAGGTCGAAAGTGGGTCGGGCCTTTATCGCCATCCGGGATAAGGAGGAAGCGGCGGCCGCTGCCTCGATCAATGTAAAGAATTACAAAATGCTGGCTTTTATTATGTGTGGGGTTCTGGGAGGCGTCGCCGGAGGATTGTACAGCGTGGTGGTTGGCCGCATCACTCCCGATGAATTCGGGATGATGCAAATTATCTTCCACTTCATGATTGTGGTTCTCGGGGGATTAGGAAGCATTACCGGTCTAATGATTAGTACCATCGTCATTACCCTCCTCCCAGAACTCGTTCGGGCAGTCAAGGAATTTCAGGAGATTGTCTATGGAGGCGTGATCATTATCATCATCCTCTTTGCGCCCTCCGGGTTATACGGTCTAATACAAAAATACTCGCCATTCAAATTTAGAGAGAAGCTCCAATGGAAACCTTGAAAAGGGCTGATAGGAGCAATAAGTTCTTCCATGTAGATGAAGTGACTGTCAAATTTGGCGGTATTACAGCCCTGAAGAGGGTTAGCATCGAGGTCGGGAAAAATGAAATCCGGGGCTTGATCGGTCCCAATGGGGCCGGAAAGACGACCCTTTTCAACGCCATTACCCGTTTCATTCCTCTTGTATCCGGTAATATTTTTTACCAGGGGCAAGACATTACTCCCTTGAAACCCCATGAGATTGCCAGAATGGGGATCATCCGCACTTTTCAAAAAAGAGGGATTGTTGACAGCCTGACGGCTTTGGAAAACGTCATGACGGGGTTCCATCGGTTAATGGAGGATGTCCACCTGTGGGATATCGGTCTCCGGCTGAAGAAGTTTAGAGAGGCTGAGGAAGAAGGATATCACCGGGCCTTGGAGGCTCTGGAAGCCGTCGGACTACATGGAGTTGCGGATCAAGGGGCTGATGTGCTGTCTTTCGGTCAGCAAACGTTGGTGGAAATTGCGAGGGCTTTGGTATCCAAACCAAAACTTCTGCTCCTGGATGAACCTGCTGCCGGCTTGAGCGCGACCGAAAGGGAACATGTGATGGAGATTCTCAAAGCGCTTCCGAGCAAACAAGGGGTTTCTCTGATCATTACCGATCACATTATAGATTTTGTGATGGAGGTATGTGAAAATTTGACTGTTCTAAACTTCGGAGAAAAGCTGGAAGAAGGAAGCGCATCTTACATTCGTAATCATCCCGACGTACTGGACGCTTATTTCGGAAGAGGGTAACGAAGTTGCTCTTAGTAAAGAATTTGGATGTCTACTATGCTAAGAGGGAGGCAGTAAGGGATGTCTCCCTAAAGGTAGAGGAAGGCAAGGTTGTGGCCCTGCTGGGTTCAAATGGCGCCGGAAAAACGACCATCCTTAATGCCATCAGCGGCTTTGTTTCGCCCAGGAAAGGGGAGATTGAATTCAACGGGAAATCGATCCGCAAGAGAAACCCCTATGAGATTGTGGAATTGGGGATCGGGCAGGTGTCTCAGGGAAGGGACCTGTTTACGGACCTGAGTGTAATGGAAAACCTCAGACTGGGGGCGGTTCTGCATAAGGGGAAGAACTACGTTAAAGAGAAGCTGGAGGAGGTTTTTGAAAATTTCCAGATCCTGAAAGAAAGGAGTGAACAAAAAGCTGGAACCCTCAGTGGAGGAGAGCAGCAGATGCTGGCGATAGGCCGGACCATGATGAACAGCCCGAAATTGCTCTTATTGGATGAACCGACGACTGGCCTGGCTCCGATTTATTCGAAGCGGATTGAGAACTTGCTGGACAAGTTAAGGGAAAAAGAGACTACGATGCTGCTCGTTGAGCAAAATGCCCCCCTGGCCGTATCCTTATCGAATTATTTCTACGTGCTTCGGAACGGACAAATTGTTGCTGAAGGGGATACGAAATCACTGCCGGAAGATGTTAGCAATTTCTTTCGCAAATATTACATATGACAGTTTCGTAGAGGGTCGTAAGAGTCGGAGCATGTCATTCTGAGCAGAGCGAAGAATCTCTCTCCATGCCCGGCTTGGTCTTTACGCGAGGGTATATCCTCCATGATGATGCCATGACCATTATCCCGGACAACCAATTGTATCGCCTGTTCTGTTTCCCATAAGGCGACAAGCACCTGATTTGCTTTACTGTGTTTGGCGATGTTGTTCATGGCTTCCTGGAGGACTGGGAAGATGATGGTCTGCAGAGAATCAGGCACTTCACTCTTGCCGACTTTATCCCATTTTTAGCCGGACAGTACTGGAATATTATATAGAATTTCTGTAAAAACAAGGAAGCATGGGCATTTGGGAACGACCCAGTGTACACACCAGAAGAGGTACTAAGAACACTGATCGGTCCCGTTTCGTCCAACTGCCATGTCGAGCTGACCGTTCAACAGCGGCGCCATGCTTGCTGCCGCCCGGGACTCACGTGGAGCGCTCGGCCGATCGCTCTGCATGACAGAATTGGAGATTGGTATTAGCATTCTCTTCAAGTTTGGGAGAAGAGCTCGACGTGATTTCGATTAGCAACCCCAAAAACGGGTGGGAAGGTGCGGAAATGACTCAGCATGAAAAGATTCTTCAAAAGGCCGGAGACTTGAAGCAAACCATCATTGATTTACGGCGCGACTTTCATCAACATCCTGAAGTGGGCCTCCGGACGTTCGATACGGCCGGGAAAGTTGAAAAGTTCTTGAAGGAACTGGGAATCGAGACGAAGCTGCTCACAAACGGGGCGGGTGTCCACGGGTATCTCAAGGGAGGGTCACCGGGAAAGACCTTTGCCCTCAGGGCGGACATCGATGCACTGCCTCTCCAGGAGGAGAACGATGTCCCCTACAAGTCAGCAAATCCCGGAGTCATGCATGGCTGCGGTCACGATGCCCATACGGCCATGCTTCTGGGCGCAGCGATGATTCTTTCCGAATGGAAAAATGAATTGAAGGGGAATGTTGTCTTCGTCTTCCAGCCGGCCGAGGAGACAGGAGAAGGGGCGAAGGCGATGGTTGAGGAGGGGGTGCTTGAAGGTGTGGATGCCATCTTCGGGATCCACGTGAGCTCCACTTTCGATTCGGGGACCCTCGGCTACCGTATCGGTCCTCTCATGGCAGCAGGCGATTTTTTCGATGTCAAAATAACAGGGAAGGGAGGACACGGGGCATTGCCCCATGAGGCGATCGACCCGATCGTGATTGCCGTCAATGCCATCAACGCCCTCCAGACCATCGTAAGCCGGGAGGTCAGCCCCCTGGAAAGTGCCGTGATCAGCATCTGCAAAATGGAAGCGGGGAAAGGGGCCTATAACGTCATCCCGGACTCTGCGACGTTTGGCGGAACCCTCCGTTCCCAGACCCCGGAGATGAGAGAATACCTCCCGAAAAGAGTAAAGGACATCCTGGATGGAATCGTTCCGGCGATGCGGGGGAGGTATGAATTTAATCTCATGCACCGGTTTCCTCCAACGATCAACGATGAGAAGATGATCTCCTTCGTCGTAAGGATATCGAGGGAAATGCTCGGTGAGGAAAAGGTTTTTGAGATGAAGCCCATGATGGGGTCGGAGGATTTCTCCTATTATCTCGAGAGAATCCCGGGTGCCTTTGCCTTCTTTGGCGTGAAGAATACAGGGAAAGGAATCATCTATCCCCACCATCATCCGCGGTTTGACGTCGATGAAGAGATGCTTCCGATCGGGACTGCCCTGGATGTGGCGGTTGCAATGGAATATCTGCAAGGGAAAGAAGCCTGGTAGTGAATTTCACCACCAGGCGCGGAGATTGCAGAGGGACGTTTTCTTTTTTGATCCGCCACATGAAGCACCGAAAGGATGTCTGGTTTGCCCGATGTATTGATGTGGCGAACCATGTCTTGTCGGGGAAGCGGTAGGCTGGCGCACGCTTATCGAGCGGAGCAAAAGTTGTTCACCACAGAGGCACAGAGGCCACAGAGGAGGAAATGGTTTTTTTGTCTGTCGGGGAGATACCGACAGACAAAAAGCCTCCGCCCTGTTGAGCAATGTCCGGTCAAAGGTCGCAAGCCTTATGGAGAATCGGCTTCTCCCGATTCCCTGCAGAAGATTCGTCCCTCCGACAGCTCAGCCGATCAATAAAGGCAGGCGCGGTGGCCTGCCCTCTGCGCTTGATTCAGACACGAAGAAACACAGACAATGGTTTGTGGCGGGATCGTTCGCGGCGAGGGTTTACAATTTTTTTGAAGGCATAAAAAAATTTGTTGACAAAAATGAAATTTCCTGTAAAATGTGATTCCGGAGATTCTGTGAGGGCAAGGGTTGAGCGGGAAGAGGCCGGGGAAGAGGTTCGTGGGAGAAAAGGAATTCATCTTGGAGATGTTAAGGCAGGTTGCCGATTCGATCGTCAGCTTCTGGGGGCGTCCCTGTGAGGTGGCGGTCCACGACCTGACCAGGCTTGATAAATCACTTGTTTATATCGCCGGAGAGGTGACGAAGAGAAAGCCAGGGTCCCCCATTACGGACCTCGTCCTGAAGGCGCTTCGCCGGGACGGCGATCACGTTGAGGATCTGCCCAGCTACAGGACCATCACCAAGGACGGCCGCGTTCTTAAATCATCGACTTTCTTTTTCCGGGGGAAGAGTGGGAAGGTCATCGGTGCCCTGTGCATTAATCTGGATACGACCGATTTCATGAATGCCATCCACCTTGTTGAAACCTTTGTCAGGACCGTCGATCACAAAGGGCAGAACCACAGGGAGACCTTTGCCTCTACGGTGAACGAGACGATCGGATCGCTTGTCGGACAAATCGTGGGGGAGATCGGGAAGCAGCCCTCGTCCATGTCTACGGAAGAGAGATTTCAGTTCGTAAAAACCCTTGAGGAAAAGGGCGCCTTTCTGATCAAGGGAGCAGTTGATCAGGTGGCGAGCGTCACGGGAGTCTCGAAATATACGATCTATAGCTATCTGCAAAGAATCCGGACAAAGCGTTCGGGGGCAATGAAAGAATCATTTTCTAAGTAATGCCCCATGCCCGGAGGGCACCCACGCCTGAGTGCCGAAACGCGATCCCAGCGCCAGACCTGCATGGGCACTCTGGCGTGCAGGCACGAACCATGAAAAATGACCTTTAATTGCCCTCTCCCTTGACGGGAGAGGGTGAGGGAGAGGGAGAGTCAAAGTTCTTGCCCCCTCACCTCAATCCTCTCCCCCTGTCAGGGGAGAGGAGGTTCTTTAAAATCATTTTCTAAGTAAAATTCATAGGAGATCGTGATCATGGGAAACCAGAGCTTATTGAAGGCTGTATGCTCATCGGAAGCGCCCGCAGCAATCGGTCCGTACTCGCAGGGAGTGGTTGCGGGGAACTTGCTTTTTGTCTCGGGGCAGATACCCCTCGATCCCGCAACAGGGGATTTTGTCAAAGGAGGTATTGAAGAGAAAACCCACCGAGTCTTAAAAAACCTCAAGGCTGTCGTTGAGACAGCCGGATCTGACTTGAGCCACGTGGTAAAGACGACGATCTTTCTTGCCGACTTGAGTCATTTTGCAGCGGTGAACAGGATTTACGCAGAATATTTCAGCGGTGTTTTTCCTGCTCGGTCTACGGTGGAGGTTTCTGGCCTGCCCAGGGGGGCTGAAATTGAGGTGGAAGCGGTCGTTTATCTGCATCGATAAACAGGAGAGAAGGGGGTTCACCCAGGTCCTTTCAGTGAACCCCATCCCAATCCCATTAAGTAAAGGAGGCTGATATGGCACAAACGAGTCAAAAGAGTTGGTTTTGGGTATTTACGTTCTTCACCATAACCCTATTTCTTGCAGGATCTGCACAGGCTGCGAAGAACCATCTGGTAGTTGGGTTTGAGGATACGATTGGCACCATGAACTACTGTCAAACCACGGCGAGGGTGGATCTCCAGACGGCGATGATGATTTACGACCCCCTCCTGGAGAGAGATCCGAAAGATGGCTCTCTTCAGCCCCATCTGGTCACGGAATGGAAAGTCATTAATGATACCACGTGGGAGTTCAAGCTGAGATCGGGGGTGAAATTCCATAATGGGAATCCATTGAATGCGGAATGCGTTCGCTTCACGATCGAGGATCGTATTCTTGACCCGAAACAGAAATCGCCCCTTCTCACCAACTGGAAATGGGTCAAGAAAGTCGAGGTCGTGGATGATCTGACCTTTCGTCTCATTACCGACGGACCCTATCCCATCGTTCTTCAACGACTGAACTTTCTCTTTCCTCTGGATCCCAAATGGACCAAGGAGATGATCGCCAAGAATGGCGAGGAGTACCTGTCAAACAATGCCATGGGCACTGGTCCGTTCAAGTTTGTCAGGTTCGTGAAAGGAGAGAAGATCGAGCTTACTCGTAACGAGAATTACTGGAAGAAGGGCTATCCCAAGTTTGAAAAGATGACCATTCGGTTCATCCCCGAGATGTCCACGCGGCTGGCAGAGCTGATTGCAGGCGGTGTTGATGTAGCCCATGGATTTTTACCAGACCAGATCCCGATGATGGAAAAGAGCAAGAACGTGAAGGTCATGGAGGTTCCGATCCTGAGGTTCTTCTTCTGGATGTTCGATGGTGACGGGCGGGCCGGAGAGAGATCGGCGCCGTTGAAAGATGTTCGCGTTCGCCGGGCAATTTATCACGCCATCGACCGCGAGGCCATCATTAAGAATGTTTTGAATAATCACGCAGACCTCTGCAATATCCCGATGAATCCCTTGCAGTTTGGGGCCGATACCTCGATCAAGGGGCTGGAGTATAACCCTGAAAAGGCGAAAGCCCTCTTGAAGGAGGCTGGCTATGAGAAGGGGTTTACCCTGAGTCTTTGGCCCATTCTGGCTTTATATAAACAGGTGGATGAGGCCGCGATGGGCTATCTTGACCAGGTGGGGATCAAGGTGGAGATCAAGGATTACGTGGGTCGCTGGGTTGAGGCAGCGAAGCTCCTGACCTCGGGCAAAGTCGACGGCGCCCTGACCACGAGCTGGGGAATGTTCAGCGTCTATGATCCCGATGCCTTCTGGCCCCTGTTCTTCCTCTCTCCAGAGGGACCGTATGTCTTCAATACGGATCCGGAATTGATGGACTGGATGCGTCAGTCCCGACAGACACTGGATCAGGAGAAACGCAAGGCCCTTTACAAGAAATGTCAGCAGCGGATCATTGATCGGGTCTACTTGATGCCCTGGTTTACAGAGCGCGCCATTCATGGGGCGAGCAAGAATTTTGTCTATACCCTTGGAACTGACGAGATCCCGCGATATCAGTACGGGCAGTTTGTCGAATGAACGAATGCCTGGAAAATAGAACTCCTGGGTTAAGGTTAGGGTGAGGATGCCAGTTTTAATAGTCGTAGGGGCGGGTTTGAAACTCGCCCGTACAAAGATAGCGGGCCTTATCCTTTTTGCCATGACCTGTAGGGAACGGTTTCAAACCGTTCCCTACGGACCCATTTCCATGGTTCAGGGGTGACCTAACCGTCATGCCTCACCCGTGAGGAGATGTCGTGAAGACCTATATCATCAAGCGCCTGATTCAATCGATCGGGGTCTGCCTGGTCATTTCGATGATCTCCTTTTTTCTCCTCTTCCTGAATACCGATCCGGCGCTTCTCCTCCTCCCCCCCGAAGCTGAAGTCAAGGATATTGAACTCTTCAAGAAACAGATGGGACTGGATCGTCCGATCATCATCCAGTACGGAGATTTTCTTCAGAAAGCCGTATTCCATGGCGACTTCGGACAGTCCTTCGTGGCCAAGGTACCGGCCCTGCAGCTCATCGCCGAAAGGCTTCCGGCTACGCTCAAATTGACTGTGGCCGTCATGATCTTTATCAATCTTGTTTCAATCCCGGTGGGGATTATTGCAGCGATCCGGCGGTACTCTCTGATAGACAATGTCGCCACCTTCTTTGCCCTCGTCGGCCAAGCCATGCCGCTTTACTGGTTGGGCATCATGCTCATCATCGTCTTCGGCGTCTGGCTCCGCTGGTTTCCCATTTCCGGTTCGGATAGTCTTGCCCACCTCGTCCTGCCAGCCGTGACACTGGGTTCGTGGGTCCTGCCTGTCAATATGCGCCTGACCCGCTCGGGGATGCTCGACGTCCTGAACCAGGATTACATCCGCACTGCCCGCGCAAAGGGTCTGCCTGAGAAGAAGGTCCTGATCAAGCACGCCTTCAGGAACGCGGCCATTCCTCTCATTACGGTCCTGGGAATGCAGATCGGTCTGCTTCTGGGAGGGGCTGTGGTCACCGAGACCGTATTTGCGTGGCCTGGAATGGGCCGACTGGCCGTGGATTCCATCCGGATGGGGGATTATCCGGTTGTCCAGGCGATCGTGGTGATTTTTGCATTTTTCGTCATCATTAGTAATCTGGCTGCCGACATTCTGGCAGCCCTGATTGATCCTCGCATCAGGCTGGAGTAATGTCAGATTTGATGGCCGAAAAAATTTCTCTCGACGAATCAACACCTTCCCTCCGGGGCCGTGTCCTTCAGAAAATGTGGCACCTTCGCCTTGGAGTGATCGGCGGCCTGATCATCCTTGGACTCGTCTGCACCGCACTCTTCTGCCCCATTCTTTCTCCCCGGAATCCCTATCAGCAGGATATCACGAAACGCCTTAAACCACCCGCCTGGATGGAGGGCGGAAAACCGGAGAACCTCCTCGGCACGGACCATCTCGGCCGGGATCTCCTCTCCAGGATCATGTACGGAACACGCGTGTCCCTCACCGTCGGTATCTCAGCCGTCCTCCTTCAGGTGCTGATCGGTGTCTGCCTGGGACTTTTAGCTGGATATTATAGCGGCAAAATCGATTCTGTCATCTCGTTTCTTGTAAACTGCATGATGGGTTTTCCGTTCATTCTTCTGGCCATGAGCCTTGTAGCGGTGCTGGGCCCGAGTTTGCAGAACATCATCATTGCCCTGGGGTTGACGGGATGGCCGATCTTCACACGGGTGACGCGGATCGAGACCCTGAGGCTCCGGGAACGGGAATTTGTCCTTGCGGCCACCTCCCTGGCCTTCTCGACTGCGCGGATTCTGACCCGCCACATTCTTCCCAATCTGATGCCGACTATCCTGGTTCTGGGCACCGTGGAGGTGGCACGGGCCATCATCCAGGAATCGCTCTTGAGTTTCCTCGGCCTTGGGATTCAACCGCCGACACCCTCATGGGGGGTGATGCTCGCCGAAGGCCGGAACTACATGCTTCTCCAGTGGTGGCTTGCCGCTTTTCCGGGAATCGCCATCTTCTTTAGCGCCCTGGGGATCAACCTGCTGGGTGACGCCCTCCGTGATCTGGTCGACCCTTATCTGAGGAAAAGCTGAGAATTCAAGGTTGAGGTTAAGGTTGAGGCTAAGGCAGGAGGCAGGCGCCGGAGAGTTCTGAGATGTTGGAAAAAGATTTTTGGAATTAATTGTGTGAGAATCGGATGATGCTTCAGGGGCAAAAACTCCTCACCGTCGTGGATCTCAAGAAATACTTTCCCGTTCGGAAAGGGCTCCTGGGAAAGACCGTCGATTACGTCCACGCGGTGGATGATGTCAGCTTCGACATCATGCCGGGAGAGACGTTGGGCCTTGTGGGGGAATCGGGCTGCGGGAAATCGACGGTGGGCCGTTGTCTTGTGCGGCTCTACAAGCCGACAGCAGGCAGGATCTGGTTCGAAGGAAATGACATTGCTACCCTATCCGGACCGGAGTTGATCGGCCTTCGAACTAAGGTCCAGATGATCTTTCAGGACCCTTACTCGTCCCTCAACCCGAGGCTGCGCGTTCGTGACATCATCGGCGAGGCCTTGCGGGTTCACCATCTGGTCGACTCAGGGGAGTGGGAGGACCGGGTCCGGGAACTCCTCGATGCAGTCGGTCTTCAGGCTGACCACATGGCCCGCTACCCTCATGAATTTTCAGGGGGCCAGCGCCAGCGGATCGGCGTCGCCCGTGCCCTGGCGATGCGTCCCAGGTTGATCGTGGCTGATGAACCCGTGAGCGCCCTGGACGTATCGATTCAAGCCCAGGTTATCAACCTCCTGGAATCGCTCAAGGGAAAGTTTAACTTGTCCTATCTCGTCATCGCCCACGACCTGAGTGTGGTCGAACACGTATCCGATCGGATCGCGGTCATGTATTTAGGCAAGCTGGTTGAGTTGGCCTCAGACCGGCAACTCTATCTCAACCCGAAACATCCTTACACGGAGGCTCTGATGGCCGCAGTTCCGGTTGCCGCGCCGGGAGGAAGGAAGCGAAGGAAGGAACGAAGACTCCTCAAGGGTGATGTGCCCAACCCGATTAAGCCACCTTCGGGGTGTCGATTCCATACGCGCTGTGCGAAAGTGATGGAGGTCTGCTCAACCGAGGAACCGCCCTCGATCGAGGTGGAACCAGGCCATCATGTGAGCTGCTTTCTTTACGCGTAGAAATCTTACAGGGTCGAGCGAAGTCCTCGATCCATGAAAACTATCTGCGATTACCCTCTCCCTCGATGGGAGAGGGTGGGGGAGAGGGTGACCCGAAAAATTTCCCCCTCACCTCAATCCTCTCCCACGGAGGGGAGAGGAGGTTTTCGTAGTTCCGCAACGCTGTACGCTTTGCGCCATGCGATCTTCCACATCAGGTCTTGATCATGGTTGATTCGTTGCTCAGCATTAAGGACCTTCAAACTTATTTTTTCACTCCGGAAGGCGTCGTCAAGGCGGTCGATGGAGTCAGCTTCGATATTCTTCGGGGGCAAACTCTGGGAGTGCTGGGTGAGTCAGGTTGCGGCAAGTCTGTCACCGCCCTCTCGATCATGCGCCTGATCAGCAGTCCTCCCGGGCGGATTGTCAGCGGGTCCATTCATTTTGAAGAAAAGGACCTGGTGAAGCTTTCCCTGGCCCAGATGAGAGCCATCCGGGGAAATCAGATTTCAATGATCTTCCAGGAACCGATGACTTCTCTCAATCCGGTCTACACCGTAGGTGACCAGATCGCTGAAACCTACGTTACCCACCAGGGTTTGAACCAGAAGGACGCTCTTGACCGGGCAATCGAGATGTTGAGGGTGGTGGGTATTTCAGTCCCGGAGAGACGGGTCCACGAATATCCTCATCAACTCTCCGGAGGGATGCGGCAGAGGGTAATGATTGCCATGGCCATGGCCTGCAGGCCCAAGCTCCTGATCGCTGATGAACCGACGACCGCCCTGGACGTCACCATTCAGGCTCAGATCCTCGACCTGATGCTGGAGCTTCAGGAAGAGCTCGGCATGGCCATCATGATGATTACGCACGATCTTGGAGTGATTGCCGAAGTGAGCGATCGAGTGGTCGTCATGTACGCCGGAGAAGTGATGGAGCACTCCCTGATCGACGCTCTCTTCACTACGCCGTGCCATCCTTATACGATTGGCCTGATGGCCTCTATCCCCCAGTTGGGAGCCAAGTTCAAACGCGGGAAACAGCCCCTCAAGGAGATCTCCGGCATCGTGCCCAATCTCATCCGACTGCCGCCAGGTTGCCTGTTTGCACCGCGATGTGATAAGGTTATGGATCGATGCCGCGAGGAGAGGCCGCCCCTTTTCAGCCTGAGTGAAGACCACGGGGTGAGATGCTGGCTGGTTGAAGAGAAAACCTCTGCAAGAGCCGAGGGCATAGGGCAGAGCGCAGTTTAGACGAAAGGAGGAATCGGACGATGAAGACGGGTAGATTTTTTGGATTGATTCTGTCCGTTGCTTTGTTGATGGTGATAAGTTCTGTTCCCGCGGCTGCCAAGGATCATCTCATCGTGGCCTTTGAGGATGCTGTCAAGACGATGGACCTCTGGCAGACAACGGCCCGGGCGAGCATTCAGGCCGCTTACATGATCTGGGACCCCCTCCTGGAGCGCGATCCCAAGGACGGTTCCCTGACCCCCCATCTGGTCGCTTCCTGGAAAACGATCAACGATACGACGTGGGAGTTCAAACTCCGGCCGGATGTGAAGTTCCATAACGGCAACCCTCTAACCGCAGAGGCCGTGCGCTTCACCCTTGAGGAACGCATCCTCGATCCCAATCAGAAATCGCCCACCCTGGCGGGCTGGAAATGGGTCAAGAAAGTGGAGGTGGTGGATGACCTTACCTTCAGGATCATTACGGACGGTCCCTATCCCCTGACGCTCGAACGGCTCAACGTTCTCTTCCCCTATGATCCTAAATGGATTAAAGAGATCGTAGCAAAGGGAGGGGATAACGCCCTTTCCCGGCAGGCCATGGGCACGGGCCCGTTTAAACTATCTAAGTTCATCGACGGAGACCGGATCGAGATGGTCCGTAATGAGAACTACTGGAAGAAAGGGTGGCCCAAATTCGCCAGGATGACAATCCGCTTCATCCCGGAGGTGTCCACACGGGTGTCGGAACTGGTTTCCGGCGGTGTCGACTCTGCATTAGCCATCCCACCGGATCAGATGAAGATCATTTCGGACAACAAGGAAACCAAGATCATCGAGGTTCCTATCCTCAGGATCAACTTCTGGCAATTCGACGGAGACGGCCGGGCTCCTGGCACACCCGAAGCGCTTAAGGATGTCAGGGTGCGCCAGGCCATCTGGCACGCGGTTGACCGCGAGGCCATCATTCATAATGTTTTGGGGGGCCACGCTGACCTGGTCAACCTTCCGGTCAATCCCAGACAGTTCGGAGCCGATACGAGCATCAAGGGTCTGGAATACAGTCCGGAGAAGGCCCGGGCTCTTCTCAAAGCGGCTGGGTACGAAAATGGTTTTGCAGTGAATCTTTGGACGTACACGGCCCTCACCAAACAGGTGAACGAGGCAGCCATGGCCTACCTGGAGAAAGTGGGCATCAAAGTTACCATCAAGGATTACGTCGGACGCGTTGGTGAGATGGAAAAAGTGACTCAAGGCGGCAAGACGGACGGCCTCCTGAATAACACCTGGGGCTCTTATAATATCTTTGATGCGGACGCCATTCTGCCGAACTACTTCATGTCGCCGGAATCGCCTTATTGCTACAACAAGGATATGGAATTGAGCAACTGGCTCCGGGATGCCCGTACCACCTTGGACCAGACCAAACGGAAAGAACTCTACTCGAAGGCCCAGAAGCGCATTATTGAGAAAGTTTACTGGATGCCCTGGTTTACGCAACGAGACATTCAAGGCGCCAGCAAACGCCTGTTCTACGAGGTCGGGATCGACCAGGTACCGCGCTTCCAGTACGCAGAATGGAAATAGAGCGGGACGGTTATATTCTTCTTAGAGCGGCTCATTTTACCGCAAAGGAAAGGAGGAATCCACGATGAAGGGTAGATTATTTGGCCTGGCTCTTTTTTTTGCTATGGTAATATTGGTGGCTTCTGGTCCGGCGGTGGCTGGCAAGGATCATCTCATCATCGCATTGGAGGACCTGGTCCCGACAATGAACTACTATCAATCTACGGCCAGGGTATCCATCATCTGCGCCTACATGACCTGGGACCCTCTCGTAGAACGGGAAGCAGCGACGGGGAAGATCAAGCCCCACTTAGTCACATCCTGGAAGACCGTGAACGATACGACATGGGAATTCAAACTTCGGCCCGGGGTTAAGTTTCACAACGGCAATCCCCTCAATGCGGAATGCATTCGCTTCACGATAGAGGACCGGCTTCTCGATCCGGCCCAGAAATCGCCTGTTGCTGTCGGGTGGAAATGGGTCAAGAAGGTCGAAGTCATCGATGACCTGACGTTTAGAATCATCACCGATAAACCTTATCCTCTCGTTCTTGAACGGTTGAATGTTCTTTTTCCCTATGATCCCAATTGGACGAAGGAGATGGTCGCCAAGAATGGTGAGGCCTATCTTTCCCGAAACGCCATGGGGACCGGCCCATTCAAGCTTGTGAAATTCACCGAAGGGGATCGGATGGAGTTGGTCCGAAACGAAGCCTATTGGAAGGAAGGTTGGCCCAAATTCCAGAAGATGACCATCCGGTTCATTCCGGAATCGGTGACGAGACTGAGCGAATTGATCTCGGGTGGTATCGATGACGCTCAAAATGTTCTTCCCGACCAGTTGAAGACCATCAACCAGACCGCTTCGGCCAAAGTCACCGAAGTTCCGATACTGAGGCTTTACTTCTGGCAGTTCGATGGCGACGGCCGGGCTCCAGGAACCCCACCGGCCCTGAAGGACGTGAGGGTCCGCAGGGCCATCTGGCATGCCATCGACCGCGACGCGATCATCAAGAACATCCTGGGCGGGCACGCTGACCTCGTGAACATCCCTGTGAATCCGAAGCAAGTTGGGGCCGATCCGACCATCAAGGGCTATGAGTACAATCCCGAGAAAGCGAAGACCCTCCTCAAAGAGGCGGGCTATGAGAAGGGTTTTGACCTTAATCTGTGGACCGTTACAGCCATGTATAAACAGGTCAACGAGGCGGCAATGGGCTACCTGGAAAAGGTTGGGATCAAAGGTGTGATCAAGGATTACGTCGGTCGTTACGGGGAGGCGTCAAAGCTATGCACAGGTGGAAAGACCGACGGCGCCTATACGGTGAGCTGGGGGTCATACAATGTCTTTGACGCGGACGCGATTTTGCCCGAATTTTTCATGACTCCCGAAGGGCCGTTCGTCTATAACAACGACGCCGAAGTCAATTCCTGGCTCCACGAAGCACGACAGACCCTTGACCAGGAAAAGCGTAGGGTTCTCTATCAGAAGGCTCAGACGCGAATTGTGGATCAGGCGTATTGGATTCCCTTCTTTACGGAGCGGGCCATGCATGGCACCAACAAACATTTGAATTACGAATTGGGTGTCGATCAAGTGCCCCGCTATCAGTACGCCACGTGGAAGGATTAGGAGACGGCCTCGAGAGAAAAGATCTTGGAAAGGATAAGGGTGAGGGTGAAACCAGATGTTCGATATCGTGATTAAAAACGGATATGTCATCGACGGCTCGAAAGTACCTCGCTTCAAGGCTGACGTAGCGATTCGAGGGGAAGAGATCGCCGCGATTGGCGAGATCGATTCAGCCCGAGCAGACAGGGTGATCGATGCAGGTGACCGGGTCGTCGCTCCAGGATTGATCGACATGCACTCCCATGGCGATTTCACGTTATTCGCCTGCCCCACGGCGGATTCGCTTGTTCATCAGGGAGTGACCACTTCCGTGGTTGGACAGTGTGGTTTCTCTCTCGCCCCCCTGTTACCCAAAACGAGGGAGGAGGTGGTCTCTTCCCTCGAGACTCGAAAGATGCCGATCCCCTGGGATCAGTGGTCCGATTTTAAGAGCTACCTCGATTTTATGAAGGCCTTCGGCGTTTCGATTAATGTTGTTCCCCTGGTTGGACAGGGGACGGTTCGGGCGGGAATCATGGGATTCGTCTCGGACAGGCCGAGCGCCCCGCAAATGGCTGCCATGGTGGCTGAGGTTGACAAGGCCCTCGAAGGCGGGGCGGTGGGAATCTCCACTGGATTGATCTACCCGCCCGGTTCCTATGCCTCGACAGAGGAATTGATCGAGCTGACCCGCCCGGTGGGAAAGAGAGGAGGCCTCTATTTCAGTCACATCCGGGGAGAAGGAGAGACGCTCGTCGAGGCAGTAGCAGAGGCGATCCGCATCGGCCGCGAGACAGGAGCCTCGGTAGAGATCAGCCACCTGAAGGCATCCTGGCCGAACAACTGGCCGAAACAGGCCCACGCCATCGAGCTCATTGAAAGGGCTCGGAAAGAGGGCCTCAATATCAATGCCGATGTTTATCCCTACCTTGCCGGATCAACCAGTTTGAAATCGGTCCTTCCCGAATGGGCACAGGAAGGTGGGAAGAAGGCAACCCTGGACCGTTTGAGTGATCCGCCCACGCGACGTAAGATGATGGAGGACATGAATCGGGAAGGACTCTTACGGGATGGGTCATGGGAGAAGATCGTTATCAGCCGATCTCCGAAGCGGCCCGGGTATGCGGGCCGCGCCGTGAGCGATCTTGCAGAAGAGGCTGGCAAAAGGCCGGAGGACTGGGTTTTCGATGCCCTTCTTGAAACGGACCTCGACGCGGGGATGATCATTTTCATGATGTCTGAGGATAATTTGAGAAGTAACCTGAGGCATCCTGCCGTTATGATCGGATCCGATTCGCACATCCTTCCCGTAGAAGGGCCTCTTGCCACGGGAACTCCCCATCCGCGAACCTTCGGGACCTTTGTCAGGGTCCTTGGCCACTATGCCCGTGATGAAAAGGTCCTCTCGATGGAAGAGGCGGTTCATAAGATGACCGGCCTTCCCGCCGGGAAGCTCCGCCTTTCGGACCGGGGATTGGTGAAAGAGGGATTCAAGGCTGACCTCGTTGTCTTCGACCCTGAAACCATCGCCGACCGCGCCACTTACAGCGATCCCTTCAGGTATCCGGCTGGCGTGAGCCACGTCTTCTGCAACGGGGAAGAGGTGATCTCCGAAGGCTGTCATACCGGCGCCCGCCCCGGCCAGATTGTTGGGTCCGGGTAGAACCGTGAGGGGAGAATAGGTTTGGAGGGCATAGTATCCGGAGGGTTTCCTCCCTGATAGGATTTGGGCTGGCCATGCGGGCGCTATGCTTTCCCATTGTTGTCAGAAATCAAAACTTTTTCCCGTCTGCCAGGTAAAAAAGCCAATATGATTTCTCTTTTCGCGCGAATCCCGGCAGGGGTTTGTTCGACGAGATCCATGGATTTCAGTTCGTTAATATCACGGATTAATGTCTTATGGGTTTTTTGTGAGTATGCACCTGCTACACGGGGACTGATTTCTTTTAATTTGGAAAGGGGCACCGGTTTATCCTGCATCGACAGGTCTAAAGCAAGACGCCTTCTTCTTGCGTCGGCTTCGCTATTTTTGTCCTTAAATTTTTCGTGGACATAGTTTCGCCAGGTTACATCCCATTGCTGGTTCCTGATGGCGGCCAACTGCTCTTTCAAGCCATCCACAAAACCCTGTAACGCATATTCGATAAACGGCATTAACTCTCCGGTGGATTGACTTGAATAATCTAATTGTCTGTAGTATTCTCTCCTGGTCTCATTATAGTGGTTACTAAGAAGGTGAGCGGCGGCAGAGGGTACACCGCAACCAATGAGCGTGTGGAATTCAACTAACCGTGCGGTACGTCCGTTTCCATCACCGAAAGGATGAATCCAGGCAAGGTAAAGGTGTGCAACGATTGATTTCAAGATCCCGAATGCTATGTTGTATTCTTCTTTAGGTGCAACAAATTCGGCGTTCAGCCATTCGCATAGCTTTTCCAAAAGGTAATTGCAGTCCTCATGGGGGACGGCACGGTACTTCCCCACTTCCACGTTATAGGTGCGTATTTCTCCCGGAATGATATGCTCTTCTAACGGCAAGTTTCTTAAAACCAATCTGTTATATGTTTTGATGTCGTTGACACATACCTCAGCCGATTTTCCCTGGAAAAGATTGCTTCCTATTAAATTACACGCTTCAACAATGTTATCAATCTCCTGTCCAAGATATTCTTTAGATGGTGGCAATTTGAGCTTGCCTTCGATCCTGTCTAACACCTCCTGCTCGGAAAGGGTGTTGCCCTCTATCGCGGTTGTCGCCAAGGCGCCTTTTGCAAGATACACGGAATGTAACCTTTGAGCAACGCTGGGTCTAAGTGGGACACCGGCAATGTGCTCACATTTAGATTGGGCTTCCCCGAGCAGCAACCAGACCTTGTAGCCTGCCTGTCGTAAATCCAACTTGAATTTTAGCCAGGGGTGAGTCTTTTCAAATGTACGCATACATGTCCATCTTAATTAGGATATTATATGTAAAGATTACGAGAAATTACAGAAAAAGTCAAGACTGAACTGTCTCATATGATGTCCAACATTTTGTCCTTTGACATGGCATCCGGATTGGAGTGGAATCGGTCAAAAAATAAGGCCGGACAGGATGTCAAATGGTGCTCAGCCTAAACGACCAGGGAAGAGGCCCAAGGTCAATAGGGTCAAAATTAGGGTCAAAATTCCTATTGACAAATTGTTTGGATTTTGATAATCTTGCCGGCAAATGGGCCGGCAAAACTACTATGCAAACAGATACCGTTAATTTGGGTTTTGTTCCAACAGATCAACAGGTCGCAATTGCGTCTAATCCGAGAGTGGGGTTCCGCTTCGGCGACAGGGGCACCCACACCAGCCGTACGATCATGCTGGATGAGCTTTCAACCCTTCTCCAATCGGGCAATTCTGCGGCAAATCGCGAATCCTATCGAGAACTTGCCGTTAACAACAATTGCCTCGGTAAGCGAACGGTTTCCACAAGGAAGCTCTCGTTCCAGCGCCTTTCGGAGCTATATTCCCTGGACAGCGCGGTCCTATTGTTTCAGGTCATGCGGAAACTCTGGCGGACTGAACAGCGTGGGCGACCACTCCTCGCCCTTCTCCTGGCTCTGGCCCGGGACCCGCTCCTTCGGATCACCGCCCCACCGATTCTGCGTCTTCACCCGGGAAAGGAACTCGGTCGTCAATCCTTAACGGATGCGCTCAATGGAGGAACCGGATCGCGTTTTAACGATGCAATCCTCGATAAGATCGTGCGTAATACAGCTTCATCATGGACCCAATCCGGTCATCTTCAAGGGCGTAGCCGAAAGACCCGCCATGTGGTCAGTCCGACACCGGCTGTGGTAGTCTTCGCTCTTTTGCTCGGCTACATACTTGGCGCTCGCGGTCGTGTATTGTTTGAGACGTTGTGGGCAAAGGTGCTCGACACAGGAGTTGACGAACTGATTCATTTAGCCACGGATGCAAAGCGAATGGGATATCTGAACCTGAAGGCATCCGGAGGAGTTGTGGAGGTATCTTTCTCAAATCTGCTCACTGAAGACGAAAGGCGGTTGATCCATGGGACGGATTGATGATCTCGTTTCCCGATACCTGAGCCATATCTCAGCGCCCTGGCAGAAGAACCTTGCCGGAGCCCAAAGGAACATCTTTATCGTCTACGACAAAATGGATGAACGTAAACTTCGGGCGAAGTTGGGATTATTTGAGATTGCAACGCGGGACTCCGGGCATGGCTGGAGAATCCACGATTTCACCTCTACCTTCGCCCGCTGGATGGCTTCGATGGAATACCGAAGTACATACTTTGAAGAACCCGATGCTCTTGCCCTACGGCTTGATGGAGATTTTGTCCGATTTGCCGCAGCAGACCTACGAGAAGCCCTACTTGCCCCTGGTGTGGACGAAAACACCGTCGTTGCTGCCCATGGCACCGCCAGTCTTTTCGGTTTTACGAAGCTCTCGCTGGTCTTGAAAGAAGTAGAGCACGACATCCGGGGGAGGCTTCTTCTATTTTTCCCCGGGCAGTATGAGAACAACAATTATCGGCTACTCGATGCCCGCGACGGATGGAACTATCTGGCCGTCCCGATCACCTTGCACAGCGGAGGGATGAACCCATGAAAAATCGAGAGATTTTTCAACGCGATCCTGCCACATCCAAGTTAGTGAATGACGGAGTTGCCGCCGTCACAGAAGGGCTCTCGCCGAAAGAGATTGAAACCCTCCGGTATGAACTGGAACATTTCGTCTGCGAGGGCCAGTACAAGGATGGTGTGATTCGTATCCTCGAATCCTACCTTGGCAACGTGGACTCCACGGTCCAGCCTGCGGCCTGGGTCAGTGGTTTTTATGGAAGCGGCAAGTCGCACCTGTTGAAAATGCTTCGACACCTCTGGGTGAACACCAGATTCAATGACGGGGCTACCGCAAGTGGATTGGCTCAATTACCGGCAGAAGTGAAAGATCTCCTCAAGGAACTAAGCACCCTGGGTAAGCGCTGTGGCAGCCTTTTTGCCGCCTCAGGCACCCTCCCTTCCGGTGGCGGGAAAAGCGTACGCCTGATCATCTTGAGTATCCTCTTTCGCTCGAAAGGCCTTCCGGAGGCTCTGCCTCAGGCCCGCTTTTGTCTCTGGCTTCAGAAAAATGGCATCTACGATAAGGTCCGTAAGATGGTTGAGGATACAGGGAAAGGGTTCATCTCCGAACTACAGGATCTCTATGTGAGCCCGCTGTTGGCGAAAGCCATACTTACAACAGATCCAAACTTTGCCGCAGACGAAAAACAGGCCCGTGCAACATTACGGGCTCAATTTCCAGTGGTTGATGACATCTCCACATCGGACTTCATCCGCACGATCCGTGAAGTGTTGGCCGTCAATGGTCAGCTTCCGGCTACCGTGATTGTGCTTGATGAAGTTCAGCTTTTCATTGGCGATAGCGCCCAGCGGTCAACCGATGTCCAGGAAGTTTCCGAAGCCCTCTGTAAACAACTCGACAGCCGGGTGATGCTCATCGGTTCAGGTCAGACGGCATTGGCTGGTGGCGTGCCGCTGCTTCAGCGTCTGCGAGGCAGGTTCGGCATTTCCGTTGAGCTTTCAGACCTTGACGTGGAAACCGTTACCCGCCGCGTTGTGCTTTCAAAGAAGGCGGACAAGGTGAGGGCAGTCCAAGACTGTCTGGCCACTCATGCTGGAGAGATCGACCGCCAGCTTGCTGGGACCGCCATCGCATCCCGATCCGAAGACCGTAACGTCATCATCGATGATTATCCATTGCTCCCTGTCCGGCGCCGATTCTGGGAACATGCTCTTCGCGCTGTTGACACTCCAGGCACAACGGCTCAGCTCCGAACGCAGTTACGCATCGTCCATGACTCTGTCCGGGAGATCGCCGAGGAACAGCTGGGTACGGTGGTCCCGGCGGATTTCATCTTTGAGCAGCTTCAACCCATTCTTCTCCAGACAGGGGGCCTTCTCCGTGAGATCGACGAAACGATCCGCAAGCTCGATGATGGCACACCCGGAGGGAAACTCACCCGTAGACTGTGCGGTCTCATCTTCCTTATCCGAAAACTCCCGCGTCAGCCAGTGGACATCGGTGTTCGTGCCACACCCGAAATGCTTGCTGACCTTCTGGTCAGCGACCTTGGAACCGATGGCGCAAGACTCCGCAAAGAAATTCCTCCGATCCTGGAAAAGTTGGTCCAGGAAGGAAAGCTCATCAAACTTGAAGACGGTTATGGATTACAGACGCGGGAGAGTAGCGAATGGGACAGGGAGTTTCGGAATCGGCAGACAAAGATGAATGCCGATCTGACCGCCATCTCCACAAAACGTTCTGCTCTCATGGCAGCGGCCTTCAATGAGACTCTTGGTAGTATCAAGCTCCTTCACGGTAAGAGCAAAGAGCCCCGGAAGATCATTCTTCACTTCGGAGATCAGGCCCCGACAACGAAGGGACACGAAATTCCGGTCTGGATACGGGACGGCTGGGGGGAGAATGAGTCAGCGGTGGTGAACGATGCCCGAGCGGCTGGCACTGACAGCCCTGTCGTACATGTTTTCGTTCCCAAGTCAAGCGCCGACGATTTAAGAAAAGCTATCGTCGATTGGGAGGCAGCGAAATCGACGATTGATTTCAAAGGAACACCCACCACCCCAGAGGGCCGGGAGGCACGGGACGCCATGGCTACCCGGAGGGGAGAGGCTGAGGATCGAAGGGATACCATCATCAATCAGGTCATCGATGGCAGTAAGGTCTACCAAAGTGGTGGCACCGAACGGTATGAATTGACCGTAATCGAGAAGGTGCGAACGGCTGCCGACGCTTCCCTTGACCGGCTATTCCCCAACTTCCACGATGCCGACCATGACCGCTGGGATGGGGTGATAAAACAGGCCAAAGACGGTGCGGAAGACGCCTTGAAACTGGTTGGCTTTACCGGCAAGCCTGATAAGCACGCCGTCTGTTCAGCCCTGCTTTCAGCTATTGGATCTGGCAAAAAAGGGAAGGAGATCCGATTGACTTTCGAGGAAAGCCCCTACGGCTGGCCCCGAGACGCAGTGGATGCTGGCCTCATCGTCCTTCACACCACAGGACACCTGCGGGCTCTTCATAACGGGAATCCCCTGGCTACGGGTCAGCTTGACCAGGCCAAAATTCCGGCGACGGAATTTCGTGTGGAATCGGCAACGATTGATGTGACCCAGAAGATTAGATTGCGTAAGCTCTTTCAATCTGCGGGGATTACGTGTAAGCCCGGCGAGGAAACGGATAAGGCCAGTCCTTTCCTGGCCAAGCTGTTGGATGTTGCTGACCATGCCGGAGGCGATCCGCCCATGCCTGCAAGGCCATCTACGCTGCATATCGACACTCTGCGAGGCTTCGCAGGTAACGAACAGCTTACAGAGATCCTGAAGCAGCATGACATTCTGGCCCAGCAGCTCAAAGATTGGAGCGCCGCAGCCGACCTTGCAGCCAAGCGGAAGCCTGCATGGGAAACGCTCTGTAACCTATTGGACCATTCATCCGGTCTCACTGAGGCAGTGGACCTCCGGAAGCAGGCTGATGCCATTCGAGACGAACGTCGCCTGCTTGATCCAAGCGATCCGGTTCCAGCCATCCATAAGGCTGCCGCTGCATTTCTCCGGACGGCCCTCAATAACGCTTACAGTGAATTTAGAGCGGTGTTTGATCGCGAGATCAAGACACTCCAGACCAATGACAATTGGAAGCGTCTTTCTTCGGCCCAGCAGAACGAGATCCTCATGGCCGAAGGCATTGACGCACTGCCTACCCTCGATGTCAGCGATGATGCTACGCTGCTTCGCTCCGTGGAGGAGTGCCCCCTGGCATCATGGAGGACGCGAATCAATGCATTACCCCAGCAGTTCGTAAATGCCAATCTGAAGGCAGCGAAACTCCTGGAGCCTAAGACGCAACACGTCCACCTGACCAGCTCCACCCTCAAGACATCGGAAGAAGTTAAAGAGTGGGTCGCCAATACCGAAAAAGAGTTGCTGAGCAAGTTGAAGAAGGGCCCAGTGGTAATCTTCTGAAATAAAAGTGCCAGTGGCGCAGGCTTGCAGCCTGCGATTCATCAGATTGACTCTCCACAGGCCAGAGGCCTGTGCCACCAACTTAGGACTCTGAGAAGAATCAGGAATTTTATCCGTTGGCATAGGCGTCACGCTTGTGGTTATGATTCTTGTAGGTTGTGGACACAAAGGGAAAAAACAAATCTGGTGGCACAGGCGTCTCGCCTGTGGTGTAGCAGGACAGGACAAAAAGGGAAAGAATCTACATCAGGTGGCACAGGCCTCTGGCCTGTGGACCCTCTGAAAGGTTTGGTTTATGGCACCGGACAAAGCCGGATTCAGAGGTTTCCAGCCTGTAACCGACTTCAGAATGACTCGAAGGAACCTCCCCCACTGGCAGGAGCCCGGGAGGGTTTACTTTGTCACCTGGCGCTGTGCCGGAGAACAGGAACTGGCGCCGCTGGAAAGGGATGTTGTAATGGAAGCGCTCCGGTACTGGGATTCTCTGAGGTGGACTGTTTATGCCGCGGTCGTTATGGCCGATCATGTCCATGCCCTGGCTCAGCCTCTCATGACCAAAGAAGGGGAAGCTTTTGATTTGGCCCAAATCATCCACAGCGTGAAGAGCTTCAGTGCCCATCGGATCAACCGCGGGCGACAGAAGCGGGGATCTGTCTGGCAGGATGAAAGATATGATCGGATCATTCGGGATGAGCCGGAGTTCATTGAGAAGTGGGAGTACATCAGGACCAACCCGGTGAAAAGAGGTCTGTGCGAAAAGCCGGAAGATTATCCCTGGTTTTATCAGAAAGAGGGATAAGGCCACAGGCCAGAGGCCTGTGCCACCATTTAAGGAGGAGAAGCAAGAATTTAACCTGGAGGCACAGGCATCCTGCCTGTGATTCATAAACTGGCCTGTGGTTATGGCCCCTATAGCCTGGAAAGAGAGGGGAAGAACCAGATCTGGTGCCACAGGCTTCCAGCCTGTGATTCATAAACTGGACTCCCACAGGCCAGAGGCCTGTGCCACCAACTTAGGACTTAAAGAAGAATCAGGAATTTTATCAGGTGGCACAGGCATCCTGCCTGTGGCTCATGGTTCTTGTAGCTTGTGGACATAAAGGGAAGAACTAAATCTGGTGGCACAGGCGTCTCGCCTGTGGAGTCATGGTCTCTGTAGCCATAGAAGAGAAGAGGGAAAGCCCCAGATCTGGTGGCACAGGCTTCCAGCCTGTGTTTTTATAAACTGGACTGAATACAGCAAAATGCCTGTTCTGGGTTCACACAGGCCAGAGGCCTGTGCCACCAATTGAAGAAAGAGGAGAAGAGTTTAACCAGGGGCACTGGCACCTGCCTGTGGGTCATGGTCTCTGTAGCTTGTGGACATAAAGGGAAGAACTAAATCTGGTGGCACAGGCGTCTCGCCTGTGGAGTCATGGTCTCTGTAGCCAGGGAAGAGAAAAGGAATAAACCCAGACTTGGTGGCACAGGCTTCCAGCCTGTGTTCTTGTGAACTGGGCTCAACACAACAGAATCCTGTTCTGGGCTTAAGAAATATGTAACGCGATGTAACTGGACAGGGGGTAGCGACCGGGTATATCTATGTAACCCTTTGAAGTTACTTGGATCTCGTATGTTCGCTCATGTGCAAAACCTACTATTTTTATGTAACAGAGGATGAAAACCTTTGATGAGGAACGGGTTGAGGCAAACCGATGACAGTGCTTCCGAGTGATCTTCGCAACAAACTCGAACGGGCAATCATAGAAGCTCGAAATGTTGCAGAGGCCGGCGCCCGCGCCGCCCTCGAAGCCTTAGCTGTGCATCATCATGAACCTTATCCCCATCAGACACCCGACGGACGCGCCCTCCGCAACCGCCTCCGTGCTCATGCTCGTCAACTCGGCGATAAGCGTGATCCCAAGACCGGTACCCAGTCCATCAACCGCCTGGTCCACGAATGTGCCTATGAGCACTGGCACCGTATGCTCTTTGCACGATTCCTGGCAGAGAACGATCTCTTGATCGAGCCATCTATGGGGGTGGCCATTAGCCTTCAGGAATGCGAGGAACTGGCCAAAGAAGCCATGACCGACCTCTGGGCTTACGCAAGCCGTTGCGCCCAGCAGATGTTACCGCAGATTTTTCGCCCTGATGACCCTTTGCTTCAGGTGACGCTCGCCCGTGAGCATCAGGTCAGACTGGAGCAGCTACTGGCCGGCCTTGACCCCAAGGTGTTTAAGGGCGATGACTCACTGGGATGGGTCTACCAATTCTGGCAGTCAAAGCGAAAGGAGGAGGTAAACGCCTCCGGCAACAAAATCGGTGCGGATGAACTGCCGTCCGTCACGCAGTTGTTCACCGAAGACTACATGGTGGACTTCCTGTTGGATAATACCCTCGGAGCATGGCACGCCGGTAAGGTTCTCGCTGCCAATCCCAAGCTGGCCGAAAGTGCGAAGAGCGAAGACGAACTCCGGAAAGCCATGGCACTACCCGGCGTACCGTGGAATTACCTCCGTTTCATCCGTCAAACTTCCCCCTCTCCCTTGGAGGGAGAGGGCCAGGGTGAGGGTGAAACCGGCGATCCATGGCGCCCGGCAGCCGGCACGTTCGACGGCTGGCCGAAGACGGCGAGGGAACTCAAGTGCCTCGATCCATGCATGGGCAGCGGACATTTCGTAGTGGCAATGTTCGAGCGACTGATAGCCTTGCGCATGGCTGAGGAAAAGCTGGACGAACCCACGGCGGTAGCGGCGGTGATCCGCGACAACCTGTTCGGCCTGGAGATTGACTTGCGCTGCACGCAGATTGCAGCGTTCAACCTGGCCCTGGTCGCGTGGCGACGCGTCGGCCACAGTGTGTTACCGACCATGAACCTGGCCTGTTCCGGTCTTGCGCCAAACTCCCCCGAAGCCGACTGGCTCAAGATTGCCGGCGACAAACAAAAGCTCCAGCGTGGCATGACTCGGCTTTACCAACTTTTCCAACAAGCCGCCGTGCTGGGAAGCCTCATCAACCCGCGCGCCGGTGGAGGCGACTTGCTGGTGGCCTCGTTCCATGAACTCCAGCCCCTGCTGGAAAAGGCTCTGGCGCAGGAAGCCAAGGACGACACCACACACGAGATGGCCGTAACCGCGCACGGCCTGGTCAAGGCGGCGGAAATTCTCGCCAGCCAGTTCACGCTCGTGGCTACCAACGTGCCTTACCTTGGCCGCGGCAAACAGGACGACGCACTCAAGGGCTACTGCGAAAGAGTTCATTCTGAAGCTAAAACTGACCTCGCAACATGTTTTGTTGAGCGTTGTCTCGATTTTTGCGCTGTTGGCGGCAGCTCTAGCCTTGTTACTCCCCAGAATTGGCTATTTCTAGGCTCATACAAAAGTCTCCGTGAAGGTTTCCTGAGGACGATTCAAATGGACTTCGTTGTTCGACTTGGTCCGAAAGCGTTCCAAACTCCTATGTGGGACTTCAACGTAATGTTGATTGGATGCACGCGACTAAAACCGACTGCTACCCACACGATGCTTGGATTGGATGCAGCGCAGGAGACATCACCAAGCGAAAAGCTCACCAAGATTCGAGATTCGTCCGTCATTCGGCTCGGACAGATAGCGCAACTGAATAACCCTGATGCGGCTATTATTTTCGGAACTGCTGGAGGCAACCTAAATCGTCTCGCAGAATACGCGGACGTTTTTCAAGGAGTTAGCACAACCGACATGCCCAGATTCGTCGCACGCTTTTGGGAGATTGCTTCAATTACGGACAATTGGGAGGTGTTTCACATGGCGCCTAGTTTCACCGGATTCTCTGGGCTTTGTGGCGTGCTTAAATGGGAACGTGGTCTGGGCGAATTGGCGAACATTGGGACTGCTCAGAAAGGACTTAAAGCTAAGGGCAAACTCGGCGTTGGTGTTGCAGTGACAGGAAAGTTACACCGAAGTGCATTTCTCGGAACGCGATTCGATGGGACTTTTGCTGCTATTGTGCCGAGGAATCCCCGTCATTTATTAGCTATCTATTGCTGTGTGATTAGCGATGATTTTCTGGACTCCGTTCGTGACATTGACCAAGCCCTGAGCGTCACCGAAGCTTCATTTGGCAAAGTCCCGTTCGACTTCACGCACTGGCAGAAGGTGGCAGCGGAGAAATATCCTCACGGATTGCCGAAGCCGTTTTCCAGCGATCCGACTCAGTGGTTGTTTAACGGGCATCCCAAAGGTTCAGGCCAGCCGTTGCAGGTGTCCGTAGCCCGGTTGCTCGACTACCAGTGGCCGCGCCAGACTAGTTCAAGTTTTCCCGGTTGCCCGGCGCTCGGCCCGGATAGTCTGCAAGTTTTTGCGGATGCAGATGGCATTGTGTGCATCCCATCCGTGCGCGGCGAAGAGCCAGCAGCGGACCTTTTACGTAAGCTGCTCGCCGCAGCCTATGGCAAGGATTGGAAGCCGAGCACCGAGCTGGAACTGATTCAGGCCACTGGCTCGAACGTCAGCGACCTGGACGAGTGGCTGCGGAACGATTTCTTCGCGCAGCACTGCGACCTGTTTCATCAACGGCCGTTCGTCTGGCACATCTGGGATGGCCGAAAACGCGATGGGTTCCATGCCTTGGTGAACTATCATAAACTGGCCGAGGGTGCCGGCAAAGGCCATCAGCTTTTGGAAAGCCTCACCTATGCTTATCTGGGGGACTGGATCACTCGACAACGGGATGGCGTCCAGCGCGGCGAGGGCGGCGCTGAGGATCGCCTGGTTGCAGCACTGGAGCTCCAGAAACGGCTGATCGCCATCCTTAAGGGCGAGCCACCTCTTGACATCTTTGTTCGGTGGAAGCCACTCCATGAGCAGGCTATGGGGTGGGAGCCTGATATTAATGATGGTGTTCGTCTGAACATCCGGCCTTTCTTGGCTTGGGACCTTCCCAATGGCCGGGCTGGCGCAGGCATCCTCCGCTGGAAACCCAACATCAAATGGGAAAAAGACCGCGGCAAAGAACCGCATAGGTCCAAAGATGATTTTCCCTGGTTCTGGGGCTGGAATGGTAAAACTATAGACTTCATGGACGGCGAGGAGTTTACGGGTGATCGATTCAATGATTGCCACTATACGGTTGATTCCAAACGTACCGCACGAAAGGCCAAGGAAGGAGTTCATAAAGGATGAACACACAAAGCATCCATGGTTCTCGATGGTGGAAATTCGACTTCCATGCGCACACGCCTAAGTCCGACGATTACCCGGACCAGACCGAGACGCCGGAGCAATGGCTTCTTACATTCATGCGCGCGAAGATTGACGCGGTAGTTGTGAGCGATCACAACTCCGGGGAATGGGTGGATACGCTCAAACAAGGAATACTTGCGCTCAAGGCATCAAACGACCATGACTTCCGTGAGTTGACCATCTTCCCTGGCGTTGAACTGGCCGTAAGCGGCGGAACTCATGTCCTTCTGGTGCTTGACCCGAACAAAAGCACTTCAGATGTCGCGGGCCTCATCCGGGCTTGTGGATACACTGGGGCTTGGGGCCAAGCGGCAGGCCGAGCGACCATGTCTCTCGAACAGGTATTGGGCGTGGCACATCAGCACAGTGCGCTTGTGATCCCCGCACACGCAGACGCAATCAATGGACTCTGGCAAGCAACGGATTACGGTTCACAGATGAATGCGCTGGGCCATCGGGAACTCTTCGCCATTGAAAGAATATCAAAGACTTCCATCCCGCCACCTACCGTCACCACTCTCAGGAAGACTTTTGCCGAGGTGTTGGGTTCGGATGCCCACAGTTTCTCTGCCATCGGCAATGCCTACACCTGGGTTAAGATGGGACAACCAACGTTGGATGGATTGCGACTGGCCCTCCTGGACGGGAACCTTTCGCTCCGGCGCGCTGACGAATACAAAGGCAATCCCAACGAGGCGCAGGCAACACAAATCATTGAGGGGTTCGAGGTCAACAAGGCGAAATATATCGGCTTGGTTCAGCCTTTTATCGTAGAGTTCAACCCCTGGATGAACACGTTGATTGGCGGTCGTGGAACAGGCAAATCATCATTGCTTGAATTCATGCGGATTGCATTCCGGCGCGAGAAAGAACTGGAGGACTTCACGGATTTGAATGAAGAGTTCAAAAAGAAATATGCTGTGGTCTGGGCAGGTCGGGACGTTGGCGGACTGCAGACCGCCGAAACTCAATTCCGGGTGGTTTACAAGAAGGATGGCCAGCGTTACCGCATCAATTTTTGTCAAGACGGGTCGTTACCACCCATTGAGGAAAGTAATAGCGAAGGAAATTGGAAACCCACCGTTGGCGAAATTCCTACTCGTTTTCCAGTTCGAATCTACAGCCAGAAGCAAATCTACGAACTCGCCGACACCCCGGCGGCATTGTTGGAGGTCATTGACCAAGACCCCTCTGTCGGTAAGAGCGAGTGGGAAACAGAATGGGCACGCGAGCGAACTAACTATCGGACCCTTATGGCCAGGATACGGGAACTCAAGATCACCTTGGCGAACGAAAGCCGGCTGCAAGGCGAACTTGACGACGTGAACCGTAAGTTGAAGGTGTTGGAAACATCAGGGCACCAAGCTATTCTGCAAGCCTACCAGCGTACACGAAACCAGGCTCGCTATCTTGAATTGTGGGCGAAAGACGTCGATGGTTTGCCAAACAGCATCCGAGAATTCACCCAGAAAATTGGATTGCCCGATTTCGACTCCGCACAGTTTGATACCGCACAAGATGCAGAGGTGCTTGCTACTGCTCAGGAGATAGCTGAAAGCGTGAAGAGATTGATTGAAGACCTAGAGGCGCTGGCAGACAAAGCCCACGTCATTGCCAAATCCTGGCGGTCTTTCCAAACGCAGTCAACCTGGAGCCAGCGAGTTGTAGCTGCCCATCAAGCCTATGATGCCTTGGTGCAGCAACTGCAAATTCAAGGTGTTCAAGATCCTAGTGAGTTTGGAGAACGAATTCGGCAGAGGCAGACCCTGGAGCAACAACTCAAGGAGTTGGATAGCAAGAAGGAGGAATTGAAGAAGCTGGAGAAGCAGCGTAACGAGGCATTGGACCAGTTGTTGCAATTGCGGCAGGACCTCAGCCACAGGCGTGAAACCTTTTTGCATGGCGTGCTGAAAAGCTCTGCCCACGTGCAGATTGAAGTTGTGATGTTCGGGGACCACGAAAGCGCGGTACGCGAATATCGTCGGCTGATTCGCCGTGAGGAAGGACTCGAAGAAGACATCCTCGATTTCGAGGCCAAAACGGGAATTTTGAAACCGCTCTACGAAGGAGAAGGGAAGCCGACAGTGGATTTTCTGGCTTGTCTTGAGGCCGTAAAAAGGCGAACACGCGGACTTGTTGCCGGCTCGATAGCGGATGTACAAGGATTGGGCGGTTGGTTTACCAAACATTTGGCGAACAAAGTGAAGGAAGAAGATCTGGATGACCTCGACATCTGGTTCCCTGAGGACAGACTGGAGGTGAGGTATCGCCCTCGTGAAGGCGACGCCTTACGGCCCATTTCTCAAGGGTCTCCCGGACAAAAAACAGCGGCCCTTCTTGCCTTCTTGCTGTCCTATGGAACAGAACCGATTCTCCTGGATCAGCCGGAGGATGATCTTGATAACCAGCTCATTTTCAATCTGGTGACTCAGCAGTTGATCGAAAACAAAACACGGAGACAGGTCATCATCGTTACACATAACGCCAATATCGTGGTCAATGGCGACGCTGAGTTAGTGTTGGCATTGGAATCTAGAAAGGGTCAAACCGCTTACCAGGCTCAGGGGGGGTTGCAGGACGAAAAGGTGAGGCAGACCATTTGTGATGTCATGGAAGGCGGGGAAAAGGCGTTTGAGCTTCGCTACCGACGTATCAAGGAGGGATTGAATTATGTTTGACTCCATTGAAGAACTTTTCCGGAAGATCCAATTGGGTGAAGATTCCGCGCTGGAGTTAAAGGCCGTCTTCTTCTCTGGCGAGAAGGTCCATGATCCGCATCCGGATTCACTCGCTGATGAATTGGCAGCATTTGCCAACACGCGCGAAGGGGTTGTCGTTCTGGGTGTTGATGACAAAACTCATGAGGTGACAGGCATTCCGCTGAACAAGTTAGATGCCGTGGAACTCTATGTCCGTAATCTATGTAACGACATCATTAAACCGCCGTTGCCCGTCAGGATTCTTCGGATCGAATTACCCGATCTTGCCGGTAACATGAAGCCAGTAGTGAGAATTGATGTTCCTAAAAGCCTTTTCGTTCATGAAAGCCCAGGCGGATACCTCTACCGCATCGGAAGCGCAAAAAGGCGCATGCCGCCGGAATATTTGGCGCGCCTTTTCCAGCAACGCAGCCAAGCCTGCCTCATCCGTTTCGAGGAGCAGCCGGTTCCGGGCACAAGCATGGCAGACCTTTCGCCGGAGCTCTGGGAACGATTCACGACACGTTCCACCGAACCTCCCGAGATGGTTCTCCTTAAACGAAGCCTCATCGTCCGAGACGAAACGGAGACGATTCGTGCCTCTGTTGCCGGAGTACTGATGTGTACGGAACTTCCGGATAATTATCTGCCGGGAGCTCTTATCGAAGCGGTGAGGTACCGTGGGGTTTACCAGGATTCGAACTACCAGATTGACGCTCAGAAGATACGCGGTCCTCTGGACGACCAGATCCGTCAGGCCATAAGATTTCTCATCCGAAACCAGCGTGTTTCCGCGACGAAGGAACCCTACCGTGTTGAACGTCCGCAGTTCAGCGAGCGGGCCGTGTTCGAGGGAATTGTCAATGCAGTCGCACACAGGGACTATTCTATCCACGGTTCCAAAATCCGCTTTTTCATTTTCGATGATCGCCTGGAAATCTATTCGCCTGGCCCATTGCCGAATACTGTGACAATTGAGAGCCTTCCTGTGCGCCAGGCTACACGAAATGAGCTTATTACCACTCTTCTGGCCCAGTGCCCTGTGGGGGAAATGGGGGTGGATGTGAGTCGCACTTCATTCATGGAGAAGAGGGGAGATGGAGTGCCGATCATCCTGAGAGAGAGCGAAAGGCTTTCAGGGAGAAAACCTGAATACAGGCTCATCGACGAATCGGAACTTCTTCTTACTATTTATGCGGCACCGATCGGAAGGGATCTTGGTGAGCGACCCGGAGCGTAATAGTGGGTATCCGAACCCTATAAGGCAGCCATGACAAAATCACAGACCGAATTACCATCTCACCTTCTGGAAGCTTTGCAGCGATCCCTTGTTCAGGCGGCACGCCATTCGCCGGGCGAGGTCGCACCGGCCGCGATCCTTTGGCCCGATGCAGATGGCCAGTGGCAGCCCTTGGTGGGCCAACTTCGTAACCTGATGCCCCAGCTTCTCATCCTGGGAGACTATTCCCCGGAGCAGCGGCAAGGACCCGCCATCTGGATTCGGTGCATGATTGAGCGGACTCTTCCCGATACGCTACTGCCTGAACGAACGGTGCCTGTCATCTATATGTCCAATGTCAGCCGCCAGACTCTTCGGAATGTTGAGGAATGCCCTTGGGAATTACAGCCACTGGTTGAGTTGCAGTACCGTGGAGCTGTCTGGTGCCAGCGTAACGGCAAAGACTGGACCGTTGAGGCCTTTATGGTTTCGGAAGACGTCGGCCTTGGTCTCGATGTGTCGAGGGATAACATAACACGACGGGCCATGGTAGGCTCCCTGGCACAATTGGCATTAACCCCCTTGGTGCGCCTCCGCGGCAAGAGACTTGAGGCAGAAGACTTCGACAAACTCATAATTGAAGATACGCCGCGAAACCTCCTCGAATGGATGAACGACCCGAAGGGCACGAAGGAAAAGTGGGACGAGGCTCGGTGGGAGGCATTCCGGTCACGGTGCAAGGCTGAATATGGATTCGACCCCAAAACGGATGGGGAACTCGTAGCAGGGGAACGTCTGGGGCGGCGCAAAGGCGCATGGATCGGTGTCTGGGAGAGGTTTGTCGAAGCTCCCCTGTTATATCCGGGGCTCCCATATCTACTGCGCCGGGCGAAACCCACAGGCGAGCTGCTTTTTGTGAAGGAAACCTGGCCGGACGAAAATACCCAGGAAGAAAAGACACTCCGCATGGCACTGGCGAAACTTGCGGATACGAATGCCGCTGATGCCCGAGAACAAATTGGCAAACTTGAGAGCATGCATTCAGTTCGTCGAAACTGGGTATGGAGCAGGCTTGGGCAGAGCCCGCTTGCCAAGGCACTATCCCATTTATCCGCTTTGGCCGTCCATACCCGTGTTGCAATCGGAGGCGACTCCCCTGCAGCAATGATGGACCTATATGTCCATGGAGGTTACTTAGCCGATGACGTCGCACTTCGGGCTTTGGCGGAGGTAAAATCTGCTGAGGACCACGAGGCGGTGGCGATAGCCATTCGGGTCGTTTATCTCCCGTGGCTTCAGGATACAGCGGAGCATTTCCAAAAGCAGGTGGCGGCAAATCCCCTGCCTTCATCAGGAAACAAAGTGCAGGCACCCATACTGGCCGATGCTGGGACTTGTATCCTCTTCGTGGACAGCCTTCGCTACGATCTCGGGCAACGGCTTATCGGAATGGCCCAGGATCGAGGGATTCGAGTGGTCCAAAACAAGCGTTGGGCAGCAGTTCCAACCGTAACAGCTACCTCTAAGCCATCAGTATCTCCGGTCGCTGGACAGATCCTTGGACATCAGCTTGGTGAAGACTTCGTGCCCGAAATTGCCAGCGCTGGTCAGCCCATAACGTCCGATCGGTTCGCTAAGCTTTTGACATCTGCTGGCTACCAGTACCTCTTGGCCTCAGAGGTTGGGCATCCCCAGGATGCCGATGCTCGGGCATGGACCGAGTATGGGGAGTTTGACAAACTCGGCCATAACCTTCAGGCAAAACTGGCGGGCCCTATTGATGATCAACTCGAACTTTTAACAGATCGGATCGAAACACTTTTGTCGGCTGGCTGGCGGCAAATTCGAGTAATAACGGATCATGGCTGGCTTCTTCTTCCTGGAGGGCTACCGGCAATTTCGCTCCCAAAGTATCTGACGGAAAGCCGCTGGTCACGCTGTGCCAGCATAAAACCGGGTGCTCACGTTTCCGTGCCAACAACCGGCTGGTATTGGAACCCGATGGAGATCTTCGCGTTCGGGCCGGGGGTTTCCTGTTTCGGCAACGGCTTCCAATACGCTCACGGAGGCATCAGCTTGCAGGAATGCGTTGTCCCCGACCTGCTCTTTAGCTCCGAGGCGACGAGCGAAGAGATTACGGCAAGCATAAAGGAGGTACGGTGGGCCGGCATGCGGTGCCGGGTCTCGGTGGAGCCGGCCGGGGTAGCGGTGACCGTGGATATTCGAACGAAGGTTGGAGACCCGGATACAAGCATTGCACAGCCGAAGCAAGTGGACGATGATGGCAAAGCGGGTTTACTGGTAGAAAATGATTCCTTGAATGGTACGACGGTAAGCGTAGTCCTGGTGGATCCTTCTGGACGTGTCGTAGGCAAGAAAGCAACGACCGTTGGTGGTGAGGAATGAACATGGAACTTGACTCTTTAGATAAGCTTGCTGCGTCAGCCTTCGATGGATTTCTCGTAAGAAAGGATCTGGTCCAGCGTTATAAACTGGCATATCCGATCCCGACATACGTGGTTGAGTTCCTGCTCGGTCGCTACTGCGCAACGGTGAATGAGCAGGAGATCACGGAGGGCCTCCAGATCGTTGATCGACAACTCACGGATCGGACAGTCCGAACCGGCCAAGAGGAGCTTTTCAAGGCTCGTGCCCGCGACAAAGGGTCTGTGAAGCTGATCGATCTCATCAAAGCTCGGTTGGACGCAAAAAACGATTGCTTTCTTGCCGAATTACCAAGCCTGCAGCTCCGTGATGTGCGAATCGAAGATAAGCTGGTAAATGACCACGAACGGATGCTGACCGACGGATTCTATGCTGAAGTAACTTTGACCTATGACGCATCAATCGCCCAGGAGCAGGCTGGTCGCCCCTTTGCCATCGAGAGCCTTCGTGCCATCCAGCTATCCAAAGCAGATGTGCTGAGCGCCCTGGCAAAAGGAAGGGCACAATTTACCTTGGAAGAGTGGAAAAATCTCCTCATTCGATCAGTCGGCCTTGAGCCAGCATCTCTCTTGGAACGAGCAAAGCTTGTTGCTTTGCTCCGCATGGTCCCATTTGTCGAGCGTAACTATAACCTTGTTGAGCTGGGACCCCGAGGAACTGGCAAGAGCCACGTATTCCAGCAGATTTCACCCAATTCTCATCTGATCTCGGGTGGCAAGGCAACCGTCGCTAAGATGTTTGTTAATAACGCCAATGGTCAGCGCGGTTTGGTATGCCACTATGACGTGGTGTGCTTCGACGAGGTGTCGGGTATCTCCTTCGACCAGAAAGATGGCGTCAACATCATGAAGGGATACATGGCATCCGGCGAGTTCTCGCGTGGGAAAGAGAGCATCCGGGCTTCCGGGAGCATTGTCCTGCTGGGCAACTTGGACGTTGATGTTGAACAGCAACAACGAATCAGTCACCTGCTGGCACCGCTCCCACCCGAGATGCGGTATGATACGGCCTTTATGGACCGTCTGCATGCCTACCTGCCCGGTTGGGACTTCCCGAAAGTAAACCCCCATGAGCATTTGACTAACCATTTTGGGCTGGTCAGCGACTATCTCTCTGAATGCTGGTCGAGACTTCGGGAGACAGGCCGTGTTTCAACCCTGCAGGGTCGTGTGAACTGGGGTGGCGCCCTGAGCGGTCGCGATATTGAGGCTGTGACAAAAACGGTCAGTGGGTTGACTAAGCTGCTTTACCCCGATTCTTCTGTTCCCGTTCCTGACGAAGAACTCGAAAAGATCGTGAAGGTGGCATTAGAGTGCCGCCGACGGGTGAAAGAACAGCAGAAACGGGTGCTCAAAACCGAGTTCCGCAATACCCACTTTAGCTATTTCATGGGTGTAGAAGGAGTGGAACAGTACGTATCGACACCCGAACTCCACAGTGAGGACCGAATTGAAAGTGATCCGCTTCCTCCCGGGCAGGTCTGGGCCATAAGCCCTGGCGGACAGGACTCAGCGCCGGGGCTCTATCGTATCGAAGTCACGGTTGGCCCTGGCAACGGAGTGAAGATCCTCAATGCCCCGGTTCCTCCGGCTTTTCGTGAGAGCGTCCGGTATGGCGAGCAGAACCTGTACACACGGGCGAAAGAATTGGTTGGAGACCGGGACCCGCGAGAGCACGAATTCTCACTGCAGTTGCGTGCGATTGATGCAGACCGGTCTGGCGGCGGCTTGGGTCTTGCGGTGCTCACTGCTCTCTGCAGCGGACTTCTGGAGAGAAGCATCAAAGGAGGACTAATCGTTGTGGGGGCGCTCAACCTTGGTGGGTCGGTTGAGTTGATTCCCAGTGCCGTTTCTATCGCCGAGCTTGCGGTTGAGAAGGGCGCTACAACGCTACTTATGCCAATCTCATCCCGGAAACAGCTCTTTAATCTCTCCGACGAAATGGCGACCAAAATAAGCATCGAGTTCTATGGCGATCCAGCCGATGCCTTCAGCAAAGCGGTTTTGGATTAGGTTCTATTATCACATTTTTATTGCCTGAATTGATCAAAGAGATGGTGGAACAGGCGAGACGCCTGTTCCACCATAATCTGTTTGTATTTGACCTTTTGTTTCGATTCAGCATAGGGGGAGTTTGTGAGCATTGCCCAGCTCCGCAATGGCTATCATCGGAGTCTATGTAAACAGATCCTCTTCGTAAAGAACGGGGTTCCAAGTATAGCAGATGGCAACAGCAAAGCGAGCGTTGCCATCGCTTCAGAAGTCATAAACCTTCTTCAATATCCGCTTGCCAAGAAGGCTCCACCGGCTCAAGCGGCAGAGGCCCTTTTCAAGCAGGTCACAAAAGATTTCCTCCACAATGTTTTTAGACTCCTTCACCATCTTCGTCCGGGCAAATGGCTTTTCGCAGTCAACACCAGCGCCCCGCAGTTTGACCAATACGAGTACGTCGCCAATCTCCAACGAGTGCTCCAGGAAAGGCCTGAATTGACGGCGGCGTTGGAGGGAGAATATCTTATCACTCCAGATATCATCGTAGCGAGGCATCTAGTTTCAGACAACGAGATTAATCAGAAGGGCATGATCATTAGAAAAACAGAGCCCATTTGCCGATGGACACCGCTACGATCGTCAAACCTTCCTAAGACATCTCTGATTTTGCATTCCAGCATCTCCTGCAAATGGACCATGCGAAGTGATAGAGCACAGAATATCCGAACGGAAGCGCTGAACCTGATTCGGAATCGTAAGGGGAACACACCTCACATTAAGGCAGTTACAGCCGAGCCCTTACCAACAAGACTTGCCTCCCTGGCTTTAGGAACAGGAGATCTCGACTGCGTCTATCATTTTGCGCTTCCCGAACTGCAAGAGGCAGTTGAAAAAGTCGGCGGCGAAGACCAATTGGAGATGTTATTAGGAATGATCAACGGACGCCGTCTCCGCGACATCAGCGATTTACCCTTCGATCTGGCAATCTGATTGTGATCCTGTTACCGGTTCGGCTTCATTTACGGGTGGCCCGTGCTAAAGAAGCCAGAAACTCCGAAACGGTTTGAATGATCATACCGAAAGTAAGGTTTGGCTTGTTCATGAAGGGACCGAAGTCTTTCACGTCCCCGGTCAGGAGGTGAGTCGCGTTACATCGCAACGCCGATTCAAAAATGGGACGGTCTTTTTTCGGAAGGAGAACCGGACAGGTTTCGCCTGTTCTGGCAGGCACTGTCTTTACAGTGGCCATCAGGGAGTCAAATCTTTGAAGGAAATCGGGGAATTTGAGGTCAAGATTCCGGCGAGCCTCCTCAATGGCGTATGGACAGGTGACCACCTCCCAATATCCGTGGGATGCAAGCTCGATGATCAGAGACGCCTTCCCGGAAAGGTTGTGGGCAGCCGTGAACAGGACATTTGCATCAAGGAAGAGACGGATCAATTTCGTTTCCGCAGTCGTTTCAGAACGGCTTTGTGCTCTGCAACCTCAAGGTGGTCTTCTTTATCCCATCGGGTAATCTCTGCATCGGAGTAGGTTTCGATCTCCACTACAGCCGCAGGCCGAAGGAGCACCTCACCGTCCCTTTCTTCGGCGATGACAACGCCTCCGGAGCGGATACCAAGACGCTTCCGGATTCCGACAGGCAAGGTAATCTGTCCCCGGCTCGATACAGTAAGATTCTGACGCATAGACCCCTCCGACACAGATAATCTGGTTTCAGTATAGCAGAATTTCCGTAATTCAGCAATTGAAGTTTCCGCCGGTGAAATTTCCTCCGGGATTTTCTGGGACCTTGCTCACATCCGGTTGGGAGCTGGAGGGACGAAATGCATCACTTCCTCTTCAGGGCCTTTGTTCTCGGAGGGGAATGGGCGTTGAGCTTGAGAAGGGTTTCGGTCCCCGTAACCACAAGGCCGTGTTTTATATTGGGCGGTACTCTGACCACAACGGGCGCCACAATCTCATAGGACTTTTCCCCTATCGTCATTACTCCTTTACCCTGGTGAATATAACACAACTCTTCTTCCTCGTGCTGATGGACTTCGAAGGTTTTCCCTGGCTGTGCCTGGAGCAGGGAAAGAGAAACATTTTCTCCCGTTGCCAGCAGTTTAACGATCAAACCAGGCTCTTTCTCCTCTCCCTTAATCCCGTCGATTCCCAACACGACAATCTCATCTTGCTTCATGATTCATCTCCCCCATGGTGTCGTCTGTATAACAAGCGGCCTTCCGGACACGTTCGAGGGTGGCGGGTAGATCATAAATTCTCGTACCAACAGCGTTTGCGATGGCGTTCAGAATCGCAGCCGCTGTAGGGATCATGCAGGGCTCTCCGATGCCCTTGGCTCCATACGGACCTGTTGGTTCTTCCTCCTCCACAAGGATCGGGATGATCTCCGGGATGTCCTTGATGGTTGGAACAAAGTAATTAAAAAGGGAGTTTGTTTGCCCTGGTATGAACTCTTCGGTCAAGGCCATGCCAAGTCCCATCACCACCCCGCCATTGATCTGTCCGATGACAGTTGACGGGTTAATGACCCTGCCCACATCATGGGCTGCAACCACCCGGCTGACCGTGACCTCCCCTGTTTCCCGGTCCACCTCAACCTCTGCCAGTTGAGTGGCGTAAGCATAAGTTGCATAAGGGCTTCCCTGGCCGGTCTCAGGATTGATCCAGGTTGTCTTCGTATCGTAGAAGCCTTCTCCCTTTAATTGTCGCCCCGCCCCATACACTCGATTCGCAATCTCGGAAAGGGGGATCGAGGCCCTGAAGATATCCTGTGATACAATCCGCCCCGTCTCGAGATGCAGTTCTCTATCCCCAAGATCATAGAGCTCCCTCGCCTCTTTAAAGAGGATCTCTTTGACATTCATGCAGGCGATCTGTACTGCATTGCCGGTGACATAGGTCTGGCGGCTCGCTGACGAAGCGCCGGTAAATGGGGTGACATCCGTATCCGCCCTGACCAGGTGGATTTCGCCGGGTTCAACGCCGAGGGCTTCCGCGGCGATCTGGGTGAAGACCGTATCCGACCCCTGTCCGATCTCCGCTGTGCCGACATAAAGCACGATCTCCCCTTTGGGATCGATTTCGACCCTGACCCTGGATAGGCTCGGTCTTCCGGTCAACCCCATGGCATACCATATCGAGGCTATTCCGCTCCCGCGAGCAATTCGATCTTGCTTTTCCGGAGGGGTCACCGACTTCGTCTCTCCATTCGTTTCCCGCCACTCTTTGATCCGCTCAAGGGTTTCGGTTATTCCCACGCCCGCAGGAAGCACCTGGCCAGTTCCTGTAACGGAGCCTACTTTCAGGACATTCCTCAATCGAAGCTCAATCGGATCCATTCCGAGCATCCCTGCGATAATGTCCATCTGCGATTCATAGGCGAAAGAGGTCTGGGGATTCCCGAATCCTCTCATGGACCCGGAGATGCAGTTGTTGGTATATACCATGACGCTTTCCGCATGATAATTTGGTACCTCATAAGGTCCAGTCCCATGAATCGCTGCCCGGGTGGCAACCGTCTCACCAGCCGAGGCATAGGGTCCCGTATCTCCCAGAATCCTGAGTTCGACGGCTGTAAGCTTTCCCTGTTTCGTGACGCCCGTCCTGTAATGAATTCTCAACGGGTGTCGCTTGGTAGTGGCTGTGAAGACCTCCTCATGAGTGTAGACGAGTTTCACCGGTTTTCGAAGGTGAAAGGCGGCGAGCCCGAGACAGCAGTGAACCGAGACGTCATTCTTGCTGCCGAACCCTCCTCCTGTTGCAGACTGAACGACCCGAACGCGATCGATTCCCAAACCGAGAACAGCAGCCACCTCTTCCTGATGATAAAAGATATTCTGAGTTGAAACATAGAGGACAATCCTACCCCTCTCGTCCGCATAGGCAAAACCTGCATCCGGCTCAAGATAGGCATGCTCTATCCAGGAAGTGGTGTAGGTCCGTTCCACGACGAGATCGGCCTCTTTAAAACCCTTCTCCACATCCCCCTTTGTAACAATTCTTCGAATGAGGATGTTTCCCTTTTCGTGGATCTTTGGGGCGTTCGGCCGAAGTCCCATCTCACGAGTCAAAACGGGTTCCAGCTCTTCGTATTCGACTTCGATCTTCTCCAGGGCTGCCTCTGCCTGTTCTTCGGTTTCGGCAGCGACCAGAGCGATCGGATCTCCAATGAACCGGACCTTTTCGTCCGATAGAACATGCTGATCCTTGATGAGGGGGCCGATCCGGTTTGTCCCCGGGATATCCTTTGCGGTAAAAATTCGTACGACTCCGGGCATCCCTATGGCAGTTTCGGTACGAATTGATTTAATCAAGGCATGATGCTTCGTGCTCCTTAAAATCTTGAGGTGGATTACTCCCTCCGGAACAAAGTCATCTGCAAACCTGGTCTCGCCGAGGACAAACCCCATGGCACCTACCCTTGGGAGGTCTTTCCCGACAATCCTCAAAGACGTTTCTTCTTTCTTTCCCATCGTTCCTCATTCTCGTCGAAGCGAAAGATTTGCACCGCAGAGTCGCAGAGGGCGCAGAGCAAACGATTTTTTTAATTTGGCGGGGAGAGACCGCCAAATTAAGAGCCCTCCGAAGCTATGAAACGATGCCATACCTCGATTTCCGAAAGGGAGGGGTTTGTTGTGATTCAATCGCCTCTTGCGATTGGATCACAACAAAAATACCCCTCTGAGGTGAACCTTCTCTTATCCTCTTAGAGCATCCTGGATCGCTCTCTTGACCAGGGTTTGTACCACAGGCTGCTTATAATCTGTCGATTTTCGGATTCCGCTCGAAGCGACCATGGCCTGTCCTACAATGGAGCAGGCCTGCTCAATGAGCCCTTCCGATGGGACGACTCCCTGGAGAAGGTTCTCCGCCGCAATCATCCGGCATGGGATGGGGGTCACAGAGCCAACAGAAATACGAATCTCCTCAATGGGGCCTTCCCGATTCTTTCGCCACAAGACGACAGCTCCATTGATGCGGGCTGTGGCCATTGCCTTGCGACGGGTAATCCGGAAGAAGCGATACCAGGCCTTTTCGGGTATCTTATCGATGATGACGCAGGAGATCAACTCTTCGGGTCCCAGGTGAGTTTGGTAAGGACCTTTAACAACTTCTGGCAAAGGCAGAGTGCGCTTGTGATTCTTTGAGACAATCTCTACCTGGGCATTCAGAGCCATTAATGCGGGAAGTGTATCCGCAGCCGGAGAGGCATTGGCGATGTTGCCTCCGACCGTACCCAGATTCCTGATCTGCCGGGAAGCCACCCCGGAAGAGGCCTCCGAAAGAATGCCCCCACGGCTTCTCAGAAGAAGGGATTCGGCGATCTGAGTATGGGTACAGGCAGCTCCAATCCTGATCTTATTCGAAGCCTCTTCGATCTGACGAAGCTCTTTCAGGGACGAAATATCGAGAAGATAACGAGGCTTCACCTCTCCCCGGCGGAGGTTGGGGACCAGATCTGTTCCTCCGGCAATAATCTTCGCCTGGGAGCCATGGTCCCGAAGGAAGTCACAAGCCTGAAGAAGATTCGAAGGAACGATATATTCAAATTCGGGGAGCATAGCCCGTTCACTCCTTCCCCACAGCTTGAATAGCTTCAATGATCTGGTGATATCCAGTGCATCGGCACAGGTTTCCCACGAGAGCGTCTTTGATCTCGGGAATTGTGGGGTGGGGAGACCTGTCGAGGAGGGCCTTGGCGGCCATGATCATCCCTGGCGTGCAGAACCCGCAATGGACGGCCCCATGCTCGATGAAGCCTTCTTGAAGAGGATGGAGATCGTCCCGGGTTCCGATGCCTTCGATCGTGAGGATTTCTCTTCCTTCCGCCTTTACGGCCATCACCAGGCAGGCGTTGACAGGCTCTCCGTCCATGAGAACCGTGCAGGCACCACATTCACCAATCCCGCAGCCGAGCTTTGTGCCCGTTAGCTTCAGGTCTTCCCTCAGGACCTGCAAGAGGGTCCTGTTAGGAGCAACGGTCAAGATCCGCTCGATTCCATTCACCTTAAACATCAGAGATCTTTTGTCCATTTAGCGCCCCTTGGGTTCGGCAATTTCATCGTCGAAAAGGCAACTAACTATTACTACAAATTCCCTTCGGTATCAAGAGTACTTCTCCCTCCATGGGCGGGCGCAAGACCCGCCCCTACGGTTCTACGGTTTTCATCCCGCGATTCGCAATTGTTCACCAAGAAATTTAACCAGGTTTCTTGACAAACATTTGAGCCTAATTTAACTATAGGGAATCGGTTCAGGATACCGGGTTCGAAGGTTAAGATCGGGAGAAAGATGAGAGATGAAAGAATTCCTGTCCCGCGAGAGGAGGCATCATGGGAGCATCAAGTCAAAAGGCGGATTTGGTTTTGTTGGGCGGAAAAATTATTACTGTAGATAGAGCGTTTACAATCTCACAGGCTGTCGCAGTGGAAAATGGAATGATTGTGGCAGTGGGGTCCGACGAGGAAATGAAGTCCTGGATTGGGCCTGATACGGAGGTCCTGAAACTGGAGGGAAAAACCGTTACGCCGGGTTTCAACGATTCCCATATGCACCCCATCATTTACGGAATGGATTTGTTAAAGGTCAATTGCGGGACCCCTCCCAATAGTTCGATTGCAGACATTCTGGAGAAGGTTAGAGGAGCGGCAGAGAAGACCCCCCCCGGAGACTGGATCAACTGTTCCGAATACAAACATCTCATGTTGAAAGATAAAAGGACGATCACGCGCTGGGACCTGGATCAGGTGGCTCCCAACCATCCCATCCTCCTCCCAACCATCCATGCCCTCTCGCTGAATAGTTATACCTTGAAGCTGGCCGGAATAACGAAAGAGACTCCGGACCCGGAAGGGGGACAAATCGAAAGGGATCCGAGATCAGGGGAACCGACGGGCCTTCTCTTTGAGAAGGCAGTCAAGCTGGTATTGCCTCTGGTTCCTCCACCGACGCGCGAAGACTACTCAAAGGCCTTGGGCCTTGTCTCTCAGGAGCTATTAAAAGAGGGGATCACGAGCGTTGGGGAAGCTGGCGGTGTCGAGGAATTTGAGAATCGGATCCTGTTTAGAGCCTATCAGGATGCACGGAAAAGAGGGCTCTGGCGTGTTCGGGCCTATATCATGATGACGATTCACTCCCGGGAGGATTTGAAAGAGGTAAAGGATTTTGGCTTTTACACCGGATTTGGAGACGAATGGTTAAGAATCGGACCGATCAAGACGTTTATGGACGGGTCCTTTACGATGCGGAAGGCAGCCATATACGAGCCCCCTGTGGATAACAGCCTGGGAATTCTGACGTGGCAAAAGGAAGAGCTCGTGGAGGCGGTGAAGGAATTGCACCAGATGGGCTGGCAGATCTGCGCCCATGCCCAGGGGGATCGGGGTATTGATGTCCTGCTCGATGCGTATGAAGCTGCTCTGAAGGCATCTCCCCGGCCGGACCATCGACACCGGGTTGAACACAGCGGCGTCACGACGCCAGCCGTCCAGGAGCGGTACAAGAAAATGGGTATTGTCGTAGCGTCCCAGCCAAATCTGTTGCATTTCTTTGGTTCGAACTTCCGCTTCTATGGTCCGGAGAGAATGAGATGGATGTATCCCTACAAGACTCTCCTTGACCAGGGAATCGTGGTGAGCGGAGGCTCCGATTGTCGAGCCACACCCTTTGCTGTGCGGCTGGGTATGTGGTCTGCTGTCAACAGGATAGAAAAGAACAGCGGGGAGGTCCTCGTGCCCGAGGAGAGAATCTCGGTTCAGGATGCCCTTAAGATGTGGACCATCCACGGTGCTTATGCTACCTTTGAAGAAGGCGTGAAGGGAAGCATCGAACCCGGGAAATATGCTGACATGGTGGTCCTGGATCAGGACCCTCTAAGCATAGACGTGACACAGCTCAAGGATATGAAGGTTCTCATTACGATTCTGGCAGGAAAAATTGTCTATCGTGCGTAGTTTTTGTTAGGCCTTAAAACGCAACCTGAACAATGCCGCTACCATAGATGAAGAGTTGCGGAGACCTATTCTCGGTTCGTGTCTTTGATTCTCCAAGCAATCGCACGAGGTGGAATTCGAATGCATGTCATTGATGAAGACAAATGCAAGAAGTGCGGCATCTGTGTCGAGAATTGCCCTGTGGAGGCGATCGTTCAGAAGGACAAGAAATCTTGCCCCCACGTGGGGGGAGAGATTTGTGTCGACTGCAATCTGTGCTCAAAACTCTGCCCTGCGGAAGCGATTTCTCAAATTCCCTCCGATAGAAAAGATACGATGATGTGCAAGAGCTGTCCGATCCATTGTGAGATCCCTCTGGGCAGGACAGGCGCCTGTCATCGGTTTGTGAATATGGGCATAACGAAATTAAAAAGGACCCGACCATTGCTCATCCCCAGGTTTGCAGATCTCAATGAAAGGAAAAGACTGGTGGCCTTGACAAGGCCGCTCCTCACCGGAATCGGTGCGGGGACCCTTTACCCTGATCCAAAACCTACTCCCTACGTGGCTCAGGATCGAGTTGAAGACGTTGACGTCGTCACTGCAGTCACAGAGGCCCCCCTCACTTTTTCGGGGATCAAGGTGAAGATCGACACGGACTACTATATTGGCGAAGAGACGGCAAAGGTGAGACGGAAGGGACAGGTGGTGGGACATGTGACCACGGAGGAATACGGATCCAAAATACTTTCTCTCGGTGGTGCGAACCTTCTCACCAGCAGGACCGGAGTCGTTACGGCGAAAACGATTGTGGAGATCGCCAACGGGGAAAGGGTCGATCTCGAAATCGAAAAAGGAAAGAAGATTGAGATCCAGGTGGGAAAAGCACCTGTCATTGACGGGGTCCTGGCAGAGAAGATGAGGCCCGCCTGTGGAAGCCAGGTGGGAAGTCTCAGCTGGGTATTTAAAGGGGTCGTCGATGAATTGATCATCCTGGACGCTGCGATCACCGGGTTGATGACCGAACACGTGGGCAGCGAGGAGGTGGGCCTTCCCCATTCCGGCATCACCCCGATCGGCAAGAAAAGCACGCCGGGGCGTTATCTCGGAGAGAAGGGCGACGGGTGGGGAGGGACGGTTGTAAAGGATCCGAGAGAGGCTATCAAGAAGATTGACAGGAGCATCGCCTGGCCTGGCATGACGATTCTGATCACGGAGCCGAATATGGAAAGGCTGGCCCTCCTGGAACTTCAAGAAGATGGTCAATTGAAGGAGATTGAACTTACTAAGAAGATCATGGACGTCATTGATGGAATCAAAAAGAGAAGTGAACCCTCCAAGGTTTCGGCACTCTATGTGGGAGGGATTGGCGGAGGTGTCCGCCGTTCCCTGTCCCGCGATTTCCCCCTGAGAGTGAGCCAGGCAATCGCCGAAGGGAAAATCATCGTGACCTCAGGAGGGGTGCCTGTTTTCATCCTTCCCGGTGGAGGGATCACCTTCCTGGTAGACGTTGAAAAAGTACCTCCGAAGGCCTTTACCTGGATCCCTACACCCTGCACCGTGGCACCGCTGGAATTTACCATGGAAAAGGAGACCTTTGAAAGAATTGGTGGTTATCCCGGGGTCGTCAAACCGCTCAGGGTCATTCTGAGTGAAGAAGATCATGAAGAAGAAAAGTAAGAAATAAAGAATGCAAAATTCAAATTGCAAAATTTAAAATGAACAAGTGGGTTATCTTATGAGCTTGCCGGAGTTTGAGCATTTTGAGCCTGACACCCTGGTTGAGGCCTGCTCCCTCTTGAAAAAATACGAAGGGCGGGCCGGGGTGATTGCCGGAGGAACGGACCTTCTCAACTTGATGAGAAATAGACTGGTTGAGCCGGATTTCCTTGTCGATCTGAAAGGGATATCCGAGCTCAGGCAGATGGGTTATGACGAAACGAAGGGATTCGTCGTCGGTTCCGGGAGCCCCCTTTCTCATCTGATCCACTCTCCGATGGTTCGGGAGAAAGCTCCGATGCTTGTGGAGGCAGCAAGAACCGTTGCAGCACCTCCTTTGCAAAACATGGGAACCATCGGGGGAAACGTCTGCTTAAATACGCGCTGCTTTTTCTATAACCAGAGCAAATCCTGGCGTTCGTCTCGTTCGCCTTGTTTTAAAACGGGAGGCTCCATCTGTCACGTTGTCAAGAATGGCGATCGCTGCTATTCCGTCTTTCAGGCGGATGCGGCGTGTGCCCTCGTCGCTTTGAACGCCCGGGTCAAACTGGTGGAAGAAGGAGGAGAAAGGATTCTCCCGCTGTCTCAATTCTACACGGGAAAAGGAGAAAACCCGAATGCTCTGAGGCCGACGGAAATACTAAAGGAGATCATCATTCCGTCAGACGGCGATTGGGTGGGAAGCTATGAGAAACTGAGTCTTAGGGCTTCACTCGATTTTCCGCAAATCGGGGTTGCCATTGCCCTTCGTTATGCTCCCGACCGGGCAATCAAAGAGGTGAAGATGGTCGTCAATGCGATCGCTCCGGCCCCTGTTGAAATAGAGGGGATACCAGACCTGTTGATTGGAAACAGGCTGGATGAAAACACGATAGAAAAGGCCGCGCAATTGGCCCGGGAGGCTTCCCATCCTGTTGACAACACAGGGCTGTCTCCAGCCTACCGGAGGAAAATGGTCCGGCTCCTTGTCAGCCGGGCATTGAGAAAGTTTCTTTGAAAAGATGGATTAAGGGGAATCGATGAAGAAAAGAATCATCGAGCTGAATGTGAACGGCGATAACCATGAGCTCTTCGTCAATCCCAACAGGACCCTCCTTGAAATCTTGAGAGAGGACTTGGAACTGACAGGGACCAAACGAGGCTGCGACCAGGGGGCTTGTGGAACGTGCACCGTTTTGATCGATGGGAAGCCTGTTCGCTCATGCCTCACCCTGGCTGTTGAAGCTCAAGGCAAGAAGATCATCACGATCGAGGGACTTCAGGAGGGAGACACGATCACCCCTCTTCAGGAGGCGTTCGTGTCGGAAGGAGCGGTGCAGTGCGGTTTTTGCACACCCGGAATGATTCTTACGGCAAAGGCTCTCCTTGAGGAGAATCCGACCCCTACCAAAGAGGAGGTTCTTCGGGCCATTTCCGGGAACCTCTGCCGTTGTACCGGGTATTTCAAGATCACGAGAGCGATCATGAAAATGGATCGCGAAGCCCGTTAATGGGAAGAAGATGAGCGATTTTAAAGTCATAGGAAAGCCCGTTCCGAGAGTCGATACCCTGCAGAAAGCGAGTGGGCAGGCCCTCTATACAGATGACCTGAAGCTTCCCGGAATGCTCCACGGATATTGATGTCGCTGTATATATTATCAGTGTAATCGTTCCTTGAATCTGTGTAATCATTTTCTCCGGGAGAAGAGAGAAACGTGTTACGGTTACCGCGGTTTGACTATTTTGCACCTCACAGTCTGGAAGAAGCGAGCGCCTTGTTGATCAAGGGCAAAGGAAGGTTAAGACTCCTCGCAGGGGGAACGGATCTCCTCGTCAGGATGAAAAGAGGAGAAGTGAAATGCGAGGGAGTGATAAGCCTAAAGAACATTTCCGGACTGGACTCGATCAGCGTTGAGGACGATCTGATTCGATTAGGTCCCATGGTGACGCACCGGGCCGCGGCTCACTCCGTTCCGCTCAACCGATACGCCGGCTTCCTTTCCGATGCCTGCGGAGATCTCGGGACCTATCATGTCAGATATATGGGAACGGTGGCCGGAAATATCTGCAATGGATCGCCCTCTGCTGACAGCCTTCCATCTCTCCTTGTGCTTGAGGCCCAGATCAGAATTCTCGGCCCGAATGGAGAGAAGGGGTTGCCCATCAATCAATTCTTCGCGGGTCCCTTTCAGACGGTCCTCGGAAGCGACGAGATCTTAACATCGATTGAAATTCCCAAGCTTCCTCCATCATACCGTGGTGTCTATTTGAAGATCCCGAAGGTGACCGAAAAGGATGAGACCCTGGTTGGGTTCGCGATGTCAATGGTGCAGACCTCAACGGGAGCCATTGAGGACGTAAGGATTGGTTTGGGTTCGGTGGCGCCGACTCCGATTCGGGCAAGAGAGACGGAAGCCTTTCTGAGAGGGAAAAATTTAGGGGATTCAACCTCCGTAGCAGAAGCGAAGAGATTGCTGCTCAAAGAAATTTCTCCTCGTTCACGAGCCGAGTACCGCAGGAGAATGGTGGAGTATCTTTTTGATCAAGCCCTGGGGATTCTCCGGGAAGGAAAGACATAGAGTAAATCCAAAGAATAGGTTGATATCGTATTCTTGTAGGGCAAGGCTTTAGCCTTGCGATATGCAGGCCTAAAGGCCTGCCCTACGCAAAATAATGCATTTTAATGAAATGCGTTTATTCCAAAAGGAAAGGATCGATGACATTGGAAAAGAAAGAGATCGAGTTACGGGTCAATGGAGTGCCATACCAGATCCGGATAGCGCCTCACCGGACGCTCCTTGAGGTTTTAAGGGAGGAGCTTTTTCTGACCGGCGCCAAAGAGGGATGCGGGATGGGCGATTGCGGCGCCTGCACGGTGATCGTCGACGGAAAACCCATTCTGTCCTGTATTACTCTCGCGGTCGAGGTCGCCGGTAAGGAGGTGACCACCATTGAAGGGCTCTCCAGGGAGGGCGTCCTTCATCCCCTCCAGGAAGCCTTCATGAAGCACGGGGCAATCCAGTGCGGTTTCTGTACGCCGGGAATGATCCTGACATCGAAAGCCTTTTTGGATGAATGCGATCATCCCAGCGAGCCGGAGATCCGAAAGGCGATGGCTGGAAACCTCTGTCGTTGTACAGGGTATGTGAAGATTGTAAAAGCTATTCAGCGCGTTGCCCAGAACAAAGAGGAGTAAGGATGATACCGTTCTCAGTCATAGGAAAACCTGTACCCCGGGTCGAGGGACGATTAAAAGTGACGGGGGAAGCGAAGTTTTGCGATGACGTTGTCCTTCCCGGGATGCTTTACGGGAGGATCTTGAGAAGCCCCCATCCTCACGCAAGAATCCTGAACATCAATCTCGAAAAGGTGAAAAAGCTCGGGGGCGTGAGGGCTGTGATCACGGGGAAAGATGTTCCGAATAACAAATACGGGGTCTATAAACTCTTCCCTGAGACCCTCGACGAATCGGTCCTCTGTCTGGAGAAGGCCCGCTATATCGGAGACGGGGTGGCAGCCGTAGCGGCCGTTGATGAGGATCTGGCTCAAGAAGCCCTCGGATTGATCGATGTGGAGTATGAGATTCTACCCGCGGTTTTCGATCCTGAGGAAGCCATGAACCCCGGAGCCCCGCTCATTCACGACAAGCCCAACAATATTGCATGGGAAGTTCATCTCGAGCATGGGGATGTCGAAAAGGGATTTCAGGAATCTGATTTTGTCAGGGAGGACGAATTCGTGGCTCCGGCTCAGAACCACGCGGCCCTGGAGCCACACTCGGCCATTGCAGCGTTCGACCGCTCTGGAAAACTCACCCTCTATTCATGTGCACAATCACCTTATGTCGTCCTTCAGGACCTGGCATTCGTCCTCGGATTGAAACCGCGGGACATTCGCGTGGTGAGCCCCTATATCGGGGGAGGCTTCGGCGGTAAGTACCAGATATTGCCACTCGATTTTTGCACTGCCCTGTTGTCGAGGATCTCCGGCAGGCCTGTGAAGATCACCTATAGCCGGCAGGAGGTCTTTCAGTGCACGCGGCAGAGGCATCCCATGAGGATTCGCCTGAAGACGGGCTATAACAAGGATGGAACCCTCGTGGCCAAACAATGCAGGACCATCGGAGACAATGGCGCCTATAACAGCTCCGGGCCGACGATCATCGGCAGGGCTGGCGCCCAGTTGAGCATGGTCTACAAGGTGAAGCATCTGGAGTTTCGCGGTCTGCTTGTTTACACGAACAGCCCTGTAGGAGGGGCTTTTCGGGGGTTCGGCAATATGCAGGCCCGCTTTGCAGACGATTCCCAGATGGATATGATTGCCGAGGATTTGCACATGGATCCCGTTCAGATCCGGCTCAAAAATGCGAGGCAGGCCGGAGAGACGAGCCCTCATGGTTGGAAAGTGACGAGTTGCGGCCTTACGGAGTGCATCCAGAAAGCGAAAGAGATGGCCGACTGGGACGCCAAGAAGCAGAAGAAAGTGAAGAATCGGGGGATCGGCATTGCCTGCAATGCTTATGTGTCCGGAGTCAATGCGGGACATGATGCATCGAGTGCTTTTGTGAAGATCGAGATCGATGGGACGGTAACCCTGATTACCGGAGCGACAGACATCGGCCAGGGGTCGGATACGACGCTCTGCCAGATCGTGGCAGAGGTATTGGGCGTCCCCCTTGAAAATGTTCGAATCATGGGCCATGATACGGACGTGGGTCCTTTTGATTGCGGTACGGTTGCCAGCAGGGTCACTTTTATGGCCGGCAAGGCTGCAGAAGGGGCAGCCCTCGATGCGAAGAAACAATTGATCGCAAGGGTCTCGGAACTGCTTGAGGCCCGCCCGGAGGATCTTGAAATAAGAGGAGGGCGCTTCTATGTGAAAGGGATGCCTCATCCCAGGATGTCCTTTGCTGAGGCGGTCAGGGCTTCTTTATATACAAAGGGTGGCGGTCTTATTTTAGGGAGGGGCGCCTACAATCCGAACACGGAAAGACTTGATTTGAAGACTGGAGCGGGTAATCTCTCTCCATCCTACAGTTTCGGGGCCCAGGTGGTTGAAGTCGAGGTCAACCCCGTCACCGGGAGAGTGAAGGTGCTTAACGTCTTTGCCGCCCATGACTGCGGCGTGGCCATCAATCCTTCCTCTCTCGAAGGCCAGATCGAAGGGTCTATCGCACAGGGATTAGGTTATGCACTGACGGAAGATCTTCTATTCGAAAAAGGCGAGATCAAGAATGCCTCTTTCTTCGGTTACAAAATCCCCACCACGTTGGATATGCCCCACATCGAAACGATCCTGGTCGAGACGGTCGACCCCGAGGGACCGTTTGGCGCCAAAGGCGTGAGCGAGGGGACCATCCTTCCCCTGCCGCCTGCGATCGCCAATGCGGTCTACGATGCCACGGGAATCAGGGTCAAAGAGCTTCCCATCACTCCTGAAAAGATCCTTGGAATTTCCCCGTCTACCCTTCTTCCTCTTTAGCCCGAAGTTCCTGGGGTATTAAGATAATAACCTATTGATCCGAAAAGAATTTCGGAGAAAATGGGTTTTCATTTACATGGCTACAAACCAAGGAGTTGGAAAGCCCGCTGCTGCAGGGGACTCATCTC
>Ga0209777_10000219_pt1 | contig 101073 bp, 86 predicted proteins | sample FrelakmetHBP12HB_FD_187147 | JGI IMG/M metagenome (GOLD analysis project Ga0209777, IMG submission 187147) | Freshwater lake sediment microbial communities from the University of Notre Dame, USA, for methane emissions studies -HBP12 HB (SPAdes)... | ecosystem: Environmental > Aquatic >...
TGCTACTGCAGATAGCCATAGTAATGTCATCCGTCTCGATTATAGCCAGCTCGCGGCCTGTATTCATCTTTTCGATTGGTGCAGCCGTGCTCGGTTCCTTGGTTACACTCAATGGCTTTCTGTTACTTTTCAGAGTGCCGTTTCTGCATTAACAAAAAACGATCCCCTTTCTGCCGTAGCAGACTGGGTATTAGGCAATGAATTAAGATGCAACAGAATGAGTATTAGGGATAACAGCTATATGGCTGTTGTCCCTAATACTTTTACAGCGTCAGAAATTAATCCGCTAGCCAAGCCTTCTTTTGGGCAACAGATCGTTTACTTCTTCCTGAACTACACAAAACTTCAACCTCTGCAAAAATGCTGGACTTCAATCCGTTATGAATGGTGCTTTGTATTTTCCTGTTTTAAAAAATGAATCGTGATATTATGATATTCAAATTATCGGAAAAAGCGAAATTCGGATATTAATTGTCCGGCAGAAAGGAGAAATGATTATGGCCCTTATTAGATGTCGTGAATGCGGTGCTGAAATAAGTAGCAAGGCTGAAAAATGCCCTAAGTGTGGTATTGCAGGCAAAAAGAAAACATCCATGTTTACATGGATTGTATGTGGATTTTTTGTCTTAGTGTTTATTGGTTGGTATAATAAGCAAATGTATCATCCCACCCGTTCAGTTAATAATGAAATTAATCAAACAGAGATCGAATATCTCCCTACGGTTTCAGCATCTGATCTTGCACGTGCTTATGACCAAAATACTGTTTCAGCAAATCAGAGATTTAAGGGCAACAGGTTTAAAGTTACTGGAACTGTTGTTGATATAAATACAGATTTTTTAGATAAACCTTATCTTGTTCTAAACGGAGGAGTAAATCAGTTTATGAATCCGCATTTCGGATTTGATAAAGAACAAGGAAATATTCTTGCTAATATTAGCAAAGGGGATCAAGTTGTTTTGGTATGTAAAGGCAAAGGAGATATTGCAAAAACTCCCATGTCAGATTCATGTGTATTTTCAAAGTAATTGTTTTATACATAATACATCTGCCGCATTGGTTAAGAAAAAGATCCGTGCTATAATTCATCCAAACTTATTGAAGAACTGGCACGTAAAGAGTCGTAGATGTCTAATCATAAGAAAACAGTTTAATGGAGAAGCAAAATGATATATCCAATCAAAGGTGGGAAGAGGAACGGAAAGCGCATCGAGGCAGATTTGAGAGATGGACGTAAACTTTTCAAAAAAGAACTTAAAACCGTGCAAGATGTTGCTGCCGATGGGTCAGTGATGACCTCAAAAATGTTTAACCCCAAACTAAAACTAGTTTTTGAGGCGGAAAGAGACGAAGAGATAGGTGAGCCCGAGTAGAGGGAGTGAAAAGGAAGAAATTATATAGGGAGAAACACCTATGACTGCTGATACATCAGAAACACAAGGACAGGGTGCTGTCATTGGAGGATGGATTTGTCTTGCGCTGGGTGCTGCGTTTCTGTTCTGGTCTAGGATCACCTTCGTACTCTACATGCCTTTGTTTTTTGCAGCATTTGTTCTTGGTATCGTCGCAATTGCGCAGAACCGTATCTGGCATGGGATTCCTATTCTTTTACTCTCAGTTGTCTTACCGCTTGTGATTGGTTTCGGTCTCGCTAATCACGAAACACAACAAGCATTGGAGCTATTTAAAAAGCCTTTAAATTCTTCTACCTCTGAAACTAATGAAATTAGTGATGATCCACTCCAGATGCGCTATGGAAAACTAAAGGTTGTAAACAGCGGTAGCGGTATGCGCATTGAACTCAATGGAAAAATAATCAATGATATTAGCAATGACCGTATTGATTTACATAATTATTTTAAACTTAAGAACAGAGATGTAATCCTGATTTCTGAGGATTGCGGTGGTTCTGGGTGCGGACAACCCTCGTATTTTTTCATAACAATAGCCCCAGATGGAAACTATACCAAATCAGAATCATTTAGTGGTGGCAATATGAGCGCAGCAACACAACAAGAAGAAATAATTACTGTAATATTTAAAAGATACATTGATAAAAGCATTGAAAGCACTATTACATATAACGAAGGTAACCTTTTCATAGAGAAATTCGATAGCCGTCCCACAGAAGGATCAGCCGCTGAAGAAAATTGCAAAGGATTATACGAGTTGTATGAAGATTGCACCGACTTATGTAGTGCAGATAAAATGTGTATGGCATCCCAGAGAAATTTTGACTTCTATAGTCAAGATAAAAGATTGAAGACGGATAGTTTCGACAAATTGTGCGGTGCTGCCTGTAAGACGAAAAAGATAATTAGCTACAAGGAATTTAAGAAAGAAATATGCGGTTATTAAACTAACCGCCCTATCCTATCAAATAAGTGAGTGATGGAGATGCAACAGTAATTTTGTTGCATAATGGTGTAGTATCTGGCTCTTTTTATCTGGCTTATTGCTGTCATTAATAGTGAGGGAAATAATGGTAACGCCACCTAAGTATCTTGATCAATATGACAGGGTGAAGCGCCGGTATACGAGGTTTGAAGCACCCAACCAAGCGCGACAATTAGAGCAGCACCCTACATTTTTGTGGTCAGGATTTCCTTGACATACAAGACCAGGCTTCCTATAGTTCAACCATGCAGAAGCAATGTCTTTTCAAAAACTATGAGACGTACAGCTAAATTATTGAGGGGTATTAGTCCTAATGATTTTTGATATGTGGAATGTCAGTTAGGTGCAGGTATGTTTGGAGCTGGGCTTGGGTTGCAAATTAAAAAGGAGATATAATGAAAAATAATTTTAAAAAATTCGTGTTTGTAATGGTGCTGTTGGCTTTTTCTTTAGGGCTGACAAGTTTCACTTTTGCAGGTGTAAAAGAAGAAACACAAAAACGGGTTGCTGCTGCAAATCATCTTCAAAAATGGTTTAAGGAAAAGAGCAATTGGGAGCCAGGTATTGATCTAAAAGGAAAGGATAAAACTATTTTAGTGATTACTTCCAGCAGGTTTAGCGATTATAGTTTTTGTAGGGGAACTATTGAATATTACGGACTTTTAGAGTTTACGAGAGCTTATGGTTTTAAAAAACTTGTTTTGTATGGACGTAAGTTGAATGATTATGAATTTGAGGGTGTAGTATTAAATGTAACCACAGGATTTTATGAAAATTAAGGGAAATTAGGGCGAAAAGGTTCACAAGATTATTTAAAAAAAGAGGGTATTGTGTGGTAATGTAAAGCAGATGAGATGTTTTATTTGACAGTTTGGGAAAAGTCAAATGTTGGTCAAGATAATTACCAAGCCTTAATGAGAATGAGCATCTGTGCAGATTTTAAGTGGCAATCATCACCTCAATTCCAAATCGAAAGTACTTTAGTTGTAGATGTTATACGTAACAAAAGTGGCGAGACTTAATTTGTCAGTTTTTGTAAGAATAAAATTGGTCAGGACATCAGCGCTCTATCATCATTCCAATTTGCCCCGAATTCTTTTTCAGGGCGCCTTTTTGTTATCCATTACCTGCAAATATTCAATACGTTCAATAAGCGGCGGATGAGAATAATAAAACCAAACATACAAAGGATGAGGATGAAGATTGGTCAGGTTATCTTTGGCCAAACGTTTGAGAGCGTTGATCATCGGTTGGGCAGTACCAGTTAACTCAAGCGCCATGCGATCAGCTTCGCGCTCATAGCGGCGCATGACAGCCGCACCTATAGGACTCAGGAAATACACGGCAGAGCTTAAATAAAGCGAAACTAAAAACAGACCGGCATAAACCGGCGTTACTTTTAAGCCAAATGCGCTATACAAGAAAGACCAATTAACAATCAGATAAATAAAATATAGTAAGACAAGAGATGTTACAATCATAAAGGTCAACTGTTTGAGTATATGCTTCTTTTTCCAGTGGCCTATTTCATGCGCCAGCACCGCAACTATTTCATCCGGCGTATGTGAACTAAGTAAAGTATCGTATAAAACGATTCTCTTGGTTTTGCCGATACCTGTAAAATAGGCGTTGGTATGTTTGGATCGCTTGCCTTCATCGACCTGATATATTCCCTTGGTTTTTAAGCCCACCTTATCCATTAAAGCGTTAATCTTCTCTCTTAGTGTTTCATCCTTAATGGGCTCAAACTTGTTAAAAAGCGGCGCAATCAGCACCGGGTAGAGCCACAGTAAAATAATTTCAAATAATGTAAAAAACACCCACGCCCAAAACCACCAGCTTGCCGGCAAATAATGGATAAAAGCCATAAAAGCACTAACCATAATTGTCATGATGATTGCGGAAATGATCAAAGACTTGATCAAATCGGTAATCCATAGACGCCAGGTAATTGTGGAAAACCCGTATTTCTTTTCCAGAACAAATGTGCCGTAGAGCTCAAAAGGCAGTCCGGCAATACCGCTAATTATTGCCAGAAGACCGAAAAAAATCAGCGCCTGCCAGATGATATGCAGATTCAGCAAGGCGATCCCTCCCACCAGTATCGGTAAAAGAAGAAACAGGATGGCCAGTTCAATTCCATCGCTGGTGAGATTTTCTTTTGTTGTCAGCCGTGAGTTATCATAAGTATAGTCAACCATTTTGGAAAGTGTTGTCTCATCAATTTCGTCCCGGAAAACCGGTGGAATTACTTTTCCATAAATCTTTAAATCTCTGATATTGAGCTGCTGTAGAAAATAGCGGCATACTATACGCCCGACAAATAATACTAAAAATAAAATTATCAACGGGTTTATTGGTATTATAGCAGCCATCCCAGAATTTCTTTTTCAAAAACTTCGAGGGCGTAGTCCGCTTCTTTCTGACGCATTATTTTTTTCGTAGCGCCGTAAGCTTTGGGATCCAGCCGAAACAAATCCTGCGCGTAGGTTTTAGCAGCAGCCAGAACATCACCGCCTTCGTCAATCAGATCGTCGATGATTCCCTTATCGTAGGCTTCGCGTGGTGTATAGATATGTGCGTGTAACAGGGCTTCTTTCCAAAAGCGTGGCGGAATAGCAGAACGGCAGATAATAGAAATCCAGGTAGGCAAGATCATCTTGTTGGCTACTTCATTGATTTGAACTTTATATGGTCCATCAACCGCCATAAAGCGATCACAAGCATAAGTAAGAATTGCTCCACCGGCAATGGAATGGCCCGAATAGGCGGCAATTGTCGGAATGGGAAACAGATAAAGCCGCAACATGATATCAGCAAAAGCCCTCTGGAATTTCAATAATTCCGGCAGCGTTTGGGTCATCATCAGTTTCAGGTCCAACCCGGCGGAAAACACTCCTGGGCGGCTCGTAAAGATCAGTGCTGCTGCTTTGTCAGTCAAGGCCTGATCCAACGAATTACTGAGTTCATTGAAAAATTCCCAGTTCATGACATTCACTTTACCGTCATCTAGGGTGATCCGGGCTATTCTGTCTTCAAACGCGTATTTCATCTTTGCCATTCTTGTACCTCTCCTTGTTTAGTATTAATTCCCCCCAAGCGTCGAAGATATTAACAGAATCAGTTTCTATGTCAACAATAAGATCGGTTGCCATAAAATTTATTCTTTTTGTAAAATGGGTGAAATTACATCGAATAGGATATTCGTTGGACAAAATAACAATTTTAGAATATTAAATTTTCCTTAAAACTAAGGAAATATACCTAACAAGGAGGATGATATATGTCGTATAAGTTTGTTGAACTGGCGATAAGCGAGCATATCGCAACAGTCAGCCTGGCAAGGGTTGATGCGTTAAACGCCCTGAGTCTGGAATTCGCCGCGGAGATTGCCCGCGTTTTCGGGGAGCTGGGTAAAAATGATGATGTTCGTTCGATAATTCTGAGCAGTAAGGCCAGAATATTTTGCGCGGGACTGGATTTAAAAGATGCTGCCGGCGGTGATAATAGCTCGGCAAAGGGCGCGCTCGATACAGTGAAAAAATCACAACCTTTATTCGATTGCTGCAATGCCATTGAAGATTGTCCAAAACCGGTAATTGCCGCGGTACACGGTAAATGCATCGGCGGCGGGCTGGATATGATTTCCGCTTGTGATATTCGTTTGTGCACTGAAGACGCGGTCTTTTGCCTCAAAGAGGCGAACATAGGATTGGTTGCGGATATGGGCGTGCTGCAGCGGCTTCCGTTAATCGTCGGACAGGGCTTTGCCCGAGAGATGGCTTACACTGCCGGAAATTATTCGGCGCGGGAAGCGGGAAAAATGGGTCTGGTTAATAATGTTTACGCGGATCAGTCCGCGCTTACGGCGGCCGCAAAAAAATTAGCAGCGCAAATAGCTGCCAACGCTCCCTTGGCACTTCAATGCACAAAAGAGGTTCTCAACCACAGCCGGTACGTAAACGTGCATGAAGGTATGGCCCTGGCTATTCAAAAAAACACTATCCTTTTAATGTCGGAGGATTTAAAAGAAGCAATCATTGCTTTCCTGGAAAGAAGACCTGCGGATTTTAAAGGGAAATAAAAACCTGGTGGGGTTTTAAACGTATTCACACCATTGACAGTTAGAGTATTTTCAAGTAGATTTACAATCACGGGTATGAACCCCAAAGCAATCTTTGGATACAATTTCCGCAGCAACCTGCGGGGTATTATACCCTCCGCTTAGCGGGATTGTTCAACTTACCAATTCCGCTGCGCTTAGCTTTCGGAATTGGAGTTTCACGAAAAAGATGGGGGATGATTATGAAACGAATTGTCGCTTATTTAGTTTGTTTTTCATTCCTGATTTCCGCGGCTATAGTTTTTGCGGAAATTAAGTCTCTGATCAAGGAATACACTTATCAAGCCAGTGAGCTGGATAGCAAAACTACCTGCCGCGCCATCGCGCTCGAACAAGTTAAAAGAGAACTGCTTGAAGAGTTGGGCACTTATGTTGAGTCGACAACAATAGTTCAAGATGCTCAAATCGATCAAGATGAAATCAGAACCATTTCCGCCGGTGTCGTGCAAACGAAAGTTATCGACGAAAGCTGGGATGGCAAATCTTTCTGGCTAAAGGCTGAGGTCAGCGCGGACCCCGATGAAGTCGCCGCATCCATCGAAAAGGTAAGAAACGATCAAAAGCTTGCCGAGGAATTAGCGGAATCGGAAGCTGAAAAAGAAAAAGCGCTGCAGGAAGTAGAAAGACTACAAGCAGAACTGGAACAGTCTAACGCTGACAAAGAAAAACTGGCTCAATACAACCAGGCTGTCAACCAACTGCAGGCATCCGATTCTTTTCAGCAGGGTACAGCGATGACTGTCGCGGGCGATTACGAAGGAGCAACCAAAGCCTACGACCGCGTGATTTACCTGAGGCCTGAAGACCCCAAAGCATATTTCGGCCGCAGTATTGTTTTTATCTATTTGGGTAACTATTCGAGGGCAACGCTGGATCTGGATCGGGCCATGGTGATCAGACCGGCCTATAGCAATGTCTATTTTCAGCGGGCATCTGGCTATAAGCAGATCAGAGAAACCCGGTTGGTCAATGATCCTCGATGGGTAAGACAACACCCCGGGCTGCCTTTAAGGCCGGTGGTTTCAAAACACGACCCCCTGCAAAGGTATTTGGATAATAAACAAGCACAACACAAATTTGTTAAAGTCAATCCCTTCCATCCACCACCTGTAGTAAAAAGAGATCCAAGGCGAGTTCAGCCGCGTCCATTACAGGTCAAACGGGAAAAACATTTTGTAGGACAGCCAGTCAAACCGGATATCCGCAAGAAAGGCAATTTGCAGCCACGCGAGTTTGACCGCAGACAGGAAAGGCCTGTTGTCGGACAGCCCGTTAAACCGGATATATACAAGAAAGGCGATGTGCCACCTCCAACCCGCATGGAGAGAAAACCGGCTGTAGTCACGCCCGGTGTTGATGAACAAAGGGGCCTCCGCAAGAGAGACTTAAACCAAGAACAGCAAAGAGCCTTGCAGATGCAAAGGAAAAAAGAGCAAGATCAGCAAAAGACTCTGCAAATGCAACAACAACGCAGGGATTTGCGGCAAAAAGAAGGTACTTTTGCCAGAGAACCAGTAAAGCCGGAAGTTCGCAGGCAAGTTAACATGCCTCCTCAGCCGCGGGTGGAAAGAAGGCCGCCTGTTGTCCAGCCGAGGCGTGACGTTTATACTCCAAAAGCGCCTCAACAAGCCCAACAGCAAAAAGTGAAAACGAAGAAACAGCTACAAGATGAGGAATTGGAAAGAGCTTCACACCGCAGATAGCAAAATGCAATAATAGTAATAAAAAAACCGCGTTATTCCTAATCGCGGTTTTTTATTGATTAAACATTGTCATTCCGGCGGAAGCCGGAATCCAGTATTGTTGAATGTCTGGACACCGGCCTGCGTAACCTGAAGGTCATCTACGACCGGTGTGACGAAATGTATTTATTATGTCATTTCGAAGCGAAGCGAGAAATCTTGATTTTAATAAATTCTGTACTTTAAGATTCCTCATCCCGCAATAGCGGGATGAGGAATGACAGTCTTTCTAAATGCGACGCAGTCTCGTTTGCTAAATATTTTTAGCGGCTTGTTCAATACCCTTGCGAATGAAATCCAATTTCTCCTGGCTCATCTTCACCGATATTCCCATGACCAGTGTGCGGCCTAAAATGTCTTCGGCTTGCGGAATGCTCTCTCTTGTGTACTGCACCCTGCCTTTATAGGACGGATCGGTAAATGGATATTTTTTGGAATTGGCAGTCGAGCGCGCCAGAAAATGTTCCCAGTTTGGCACATAATGCCACAGATTCCTCTTGTAGCAGGTAGTATCCACACCTTCAGCGCTAAGCAAATTCTGAAACTTCTGCGCCTGATTTTCATCCGGCATATTAAACGCTAAAAACGTGGCGGAATCTCCTTCGGGATCGGGTTTCGCGCGGAAGCCAACACCCGGAACCTGCGCCAGCACATCCATAATAAACTTCTTATTTTTCTTCTGCTCGCCGATAAGGTAATCCAGTTTGCGTAACTGCGCCAGGCCCAACGCCCCTTGCAGTTCGCTCATCCGGTAATTGAAACCAAGAATGGTTCTGCCTTCCAGAGCGCGGCCTACTTGGGGATTATGATCATGGCCGTGGTCATGATACCATTCCGACCGGTGGTAAAGATCAAGATTATTGGTAATCACCATTCCACCTTCACCAGTTGTGACCGTTTTAACATAATCAAAACTGAAAATTCCCATATCGCCAAAACTGCCCAGCTTTTTACCTTTGAAGCTGGCGCCGCAGCCCTGAGCATTATCTTCCAAAACCAGCAGCTTATTTCTGTGGGCAACTTCCACTATTTTATCGATATTGGCGCCTGATCCGCACATGTGCACGGGAATTACCGCCTTGGTGTACTGTGTTTTTTTCTTTTCAATTTCTTTGGGATCAAGGTTGAGGGTATCATCAATATCCACCATCACAGGAATAGCGCCTACTTCCAACACTGCTTCATAAGTGGCCAAAAAAGTAAAAGCGGGCACAAGCACTTCGTCACCGGGACCGACATCCATTGCCGTCAGGGCAATCTGAAGAGCTGCCGAGCCGGAAGTAACACCCAGCGCGTAGCTTGTCTGGCAATACTTGGCAAACGCCTCTTCAAACTCTCGAACCTTATAAATTCCTTTTCGTTCTTTATCAAAACCATAACGCATCAGAATGCCCGTTTCGAGCACATCCATTACTTCCTTGATTTCTTCTTTACCTATTAGTTCTGCTCCAGCCATTTATTCCTCCTTAATTTATCAAAAAGCTTCCGCGTAAATCGCGATCATATCTTCTTTGGTGACTTTGCGGGGATTGTTCTCCAAAGGCCTGGCTACCGTCAACGCCACATCAGCCAATGCCGGGAAATCTTTTTCTTTTATGCCAAATTGAGCAAGTGACGCATAGACGCCACAATCCTCAATTAACGCCTCGACTGCATCGAGGGCTAAATATGCGGCCTCGCGGGCAGGAAGACCATCAATACACTCTCCCATTGCCTCGGCGATATCGGCAAATTTTTCCAACGCTGAAGGCAGATTGAAGGCCATCACTGCCGGCAACATCATCGTATTGGCCAGCCCATGACCGACGCCGTACTTACCGCCCAGCGGATAAGACAGCGAATGCACTGCCGTCACGCCGGCGTTGGCAAGCCCGATCCCGGCATATAAGCTGCCTAAAAGCATTCTTTCGCGGGCAACGATACTTTGGCCGTCATGTACGCAGGTACGTAAATTTTCGGAAATGAGGGCGACTGCTTCCAGAGAAAACATTTCACTCATGGGGGATGCATTAACCGAGGTGTATGATTCAATGGCATGACACAAAGCGTCCAGGCCTGTCTGCGCCGTGGGCACGGGTGGCAGGCTCAGCGTCAATTCCGGATCAAGAAGCGCCAGCTCCGGATAAAGATAGGGACTGTTCATCCCTTCCTTCTTTTTCAAATTCTTGCGCACAAAAACGGCAGTAAAAGTTACTTCGCTGCCGGTTCCGGCGGTTGTGGGGATCATGATTTTGGGCAGACCGTGTTTGGGAACTTTATTGAGGCCAAGATAATCAACCGCGCTACCTTTGTTGGTTGCCAGCACAGAGACAGCTTTGGCCACATCCATAGCGCTGCCGCCGCCGATACCGACGACCAGATCGCATTTGTTTTTTAGCGCAATTTTAGCGCCTGCATCGGCAAGCTCAATGCCCGGCTCCGGCTCAACCTTATCATACACCGTAAATTTAATGCCTTCGGAAACTAGAACGCTGGCTACTCTTTCCAAGAGGCCTGTTTTGGCCAGATTTTTATCGATAACCACAAGAGGATTTTGGGCGTGCAATTCCTTGATGTGGATGGCAAGTGTTAATAATGATCCATTGCCAAAGATAATTTTTTTTGCGCCGGTAAAAGAAAATGTTTTTCTCATAATTTAAACCCTCCATCGGTATCGATTGTAATTAAGACATTGTTTTGCATTGGACATAAACCACGGAGACTCAATCACCCGGTAAGGAAAGCAATGCTTTTATGTGCATTTCCTATGAGAACTGCCCATTAAAGTCAAGTTTTTTTGTGGTGAACATACCACACCAGTTGTCGGCAGATACCGCGAATAATCTTTACCTCACGCGATAATAGCGAGGCGCGACCAAAAAAGCGGCGCAGATGCATCATCCAGTAATCGGGATTTTCGGGATTTAAAAATTCGATATCGGCAAGCAATGTTTTGATTTGCCCGTACATCCCTTCCAGCTCCGACGATAGCGCTAATTTGGGTGTTGCCGCAGCTCCCGTAGTTTCCGCAGATGCGGCGGTAAATATTTCATAGCACAGAATCATCACGGCATGAGAAAGATTAAGAGAAGTGAATTCCCGCGATGTCGGGATGGTAACCGCGGCATGGCAGAGGCGCAATTCCTCATTGGCAAGCCCCGTATCCTCCGGGCCGAAAAGCAGAGCAACCTTGTTTTTCTGAGATATATCGGCAATCTCCTTAGCAACCGCTCGCGGCGAGAGAAACGGCCCGCGGGCTTTACCCAAACGGGCTGTTGTTCCCACAATGTAGTTAAAGCTGCCCAGCGCTTCTTCGATACTTTCAAAATACTGGATTTGATCTAAAACATCGGCTGCCAGATGAGTGGAGCGCTGCTGCATTTCCTCCCGGTCAAAATCCGCTTTCCCCACAACAACTATATTGCTGATGCCCATGTTTTTGGCGGCACGGGCGACCGAACCGATATTCCCCGCGTATTTGGGTTTATATAAAACGATGCTGATGTTTTTAATTTTGGCCTTCACCGTAATTACCTTTCATTCAGAAAGACATTATTTTTCTAGTAATAACATACTCATCCCTGTCCTTCTCGCCAGGCATGCACCGGGTTTCATTCCGGCAGCGCAGCCCGGCAGGGAACGCCGGCGTATGCCTGGGCATACCGGTGGAATCCAGTGATTATGTCTGCTCAACAATACTTTTATAAATCAGTGATTAGCGAAATGCACGGAGAATTTATGCTTGAAATAATTGATTAGAAAATTGGGCGCTGACCCTCGTTTCCCTTTCAGTTTTCGTCTTTTTCTTCGTCCCCTTTTTCGTCTCCTTTTTCCAGCAATTGATAGAAAAGTTTCGTTGTCATGGATATATTCGTAGCAGCATTGAAAACAAAATTCCTGAATGTGCGAGAAAGATTGTCATATTCCTTCTGAAGCGCCTGGCTGTCAATAATATCCACTTCAATGGGGTCCGATGTCGCAACTGTTGCGAATAAAGGTTCATGGCCGAAATCCAAAAAAGGTATCTTTCCAAAGACATCATCGCTGCTCAGGGACATGAGGTTAACATCCCCCTTGAGACCTTTGCCGATTATATCGGCTGCCCCCTTCTTTATTATGTAGAGATCCGTATCATTTTGAAATCTGTCATCAAGAACCTTGTCCCGGGGCAATTCTTTGGAATACTCCCCTATATATGCCGCAACGGCATTGTCGTTTATCGACCTCAATCTCTTATCAAAGCTGAGAAGGAGCTTTTTGAAATTCTCCGATAATGCCGCATATTCCCGATGAAGGGGTTCTGCGTCCAGTATGAACAATCTGACGTTTCCTTCGGCGATCGCCGTGGCATTCCGTTCATATTCATCGTGTAAAAGCGCCCTTATGGTCCCTATAAAACACCCCTCTCCAAGCCTGGCAAGAGTTATGGCGCCCTTTGCTGTCTCCCTGGTTATCTTTACAGTGCCTTCATATATGACCCACATCCATTTGCCGTATTTTCCCTCCTTCACAATAATCGCGCCGTTTTTGTAAGTATATTCTCCCATAACATAAAGATAATCCACCAAGGGTCCTTTAACGCGATGCACAAAATCCATTTTCATGCCGTCAGGGCCTATTTCTCCCATGACTTTCTGATCGGGAGGACTAGGGCCGACCTTGGCTATCTTTCCGTCATCCACCAATCTTAAGGCATTCAGGACTATCCCCATCCGGCCCTGTTTAATGACAGGATCAAATCCGGTTAATTCCTCTTCAGAAAAATCATATTTCCCGTCAGTCCATCCGAACAGGGCATAGACTGCCTCAAGCCCTTTCAGCTTGCCGCAGGAGGCATTTGCCGGATCTCCACCGATAAAATATATGACCCCCATATCTGCTGAATATTGACTCCGCAAGGTCAGTATTCCGGTACAATTATTGCCTCCGAGCAGCTGAATAACATCGGCAAGAGATAAGAAATGCAGGCTTCCGGAGAACACTATATTATCGGTCATAGCAATTAATTTCCTTCCTTATGGAGAATAGGGCGCTGTCCCATCAACCATCAACGGGTTTGTTTTAACGGAGAGTATCAGAAATATACGGCCATTTCAATGCCGGAAAGATTAATATATCTATCCACTCAAGCCTGTCGCGCAATCTTTCATGGATATCGTTCATGTTGTAATTGACCTTTCGTAGCTGTATTGAACCCTCGTTCTTTCATATTCTTCTAATATTGGTATCCATCGCTTAATGACTACCTGCTGTTCATGTTTCATTCGTATCTCCTTTGGCTGTTTCTTCCTTTACTTATTATACCAAAAGAGTTACTTAATTAGTGAGCATTAACAACAGGCCCACTTTTTTCTTTTTCTCAGAGTGCAGCGAATAGGGTGATCCCCGAATATAATTCAGCCCATAAGTTTTCGAAGCTCTGGCATATTTGTCCCCGAATTAAAAATGAACAAATAACCTATTTGCCAGAACGCACCGGGAGGGCACGGGTGGTGTAGGCCATTGACTGGGGAATCCATTGCCACCTGCCAATGCCGAAATCGAAGTAGGCGGCGTCGGAACCGTGCGTCTCAGATGCCCAGGGAGCGAAACAGGTAATATCAATCAACTCAGTTGTGACGTGAATTTTGCGATCGCATGTTGCCGGACGGGCTTTGCGCGCATCATATAACCCCGCCAGTTCATTCTGCTTCGGCATCCGCCAGTTCGTGTAGCCGCCACCACGATAATTCTCACAATAGTTCTTGGCGCTCTGCCAGTTAATATCCTCCCCGTTGTCCTTTGACGCCCACATCAGATTCGTACGCGTGTCCAGGACCGTCCCGTTGTCATAGACAATAAAACGGCCATCTCTTTTAATCTCAGTGGCAGCTTTTGCCGCTGTGGATGATTCTTCCCTTTCTACTTCTGCATTCCCTGCGGGAATCGTAGCGGTTGACTTCATATCCAATCCGGGCATAAAATAGAACTGCCCCTCCAAAGAGGATAATTCCCAGGGCACCTGACCCGTTTCCTTCTTTACTTTCGCTCGCACATTAATGAATACATCGCTTATGGTCAACCCGGGGGCCTGCATATACTGGAGCAAGGCCGACGTGTAAGGGCTATTGCGCCCATCGCCATCACGGGCTACGTTTCCGGGGCTGGTGGAATAGGAAATGAAAGTGCCTGACGGCGCGCTGCTGACGATGGCCAGCCCTCTTGTGGCGTTTCTGAAGCTGCGGGCGAAAGGATTGTCCCTGCAGGCGTCGAGCATGACAATATTCAGACCATTGTTGGCCGTTGCCATTTCATCGAGGATTTTATTGGCATCGACAGCCTGATACTTTACATCGGCCTCCTTGTTTATCTTCGCACCAATCGGCAGCAGGTAATTCGTGCCATTAACCTGCACGCCGTGGCCGGCATAGTAAAACAAACCCACACCGCCTCTCTTCAGGCTGTTGCCAAACGACTCAATTGCCTCTTCCATCTCCTGCAAACCGGCGTTTTTCTTGAGCGTAACGGAAAACCCTAGTTTCTTCAGCATGGTAGCCATATCCGTAGCATCGTTGACCGGATTCTTCAGAGGACCAGAACTATAGGCGCTGTTGCCGATGACGAGTGCGATACGCTGCTCTGTTGCCGCCAGCAATGAAGATGGATTGATTACCGCAAATAAAGACAGGACGAGGAAGATTCTTATATACGTGGCGTGCATAGAAATACCCCCTATTAAACAAATCCATATTTCTTATACTTCATTCACCATCAAATGACAATTATATGTTACGGATTAGCAATTAAGTGGAGCTTTATTTTCTTGACAATCTTGTTATAAAATATTTTTTAATATATAGGACATTTCCAGAAGAAGGGAATCGGAATTAAATAGAGGAAGGTGCAATCAATGAAAAAAAAATATACGGAAGTTGCCGCGTTTATATTTCTTGTTGTTATCGTCATTCAGGGGTGTGCCCTTCCGAATCAGCCCTATGTTAAAAAAGAGGCTTCCGAAGCAACGCCATTAAAAGTGGTGCGTTATTTAACTCCGGATATACGAAGGTATTCAGTTGGCGAAGGTGTGGCTGTTTTGGTCGGCTCAGCCATTATACTTGACCCGTTTGTTGGCTTGTTGGTATTCAGCATCTATCATGATGTCAAAAAAGTGCCAAACGACCAAGGTGTACCTGATTACGGAAAGTTGGTTATGGACAAGTTTATCGAGCGAGCGAAAAATGAAATTCCCGGTTGGCCGGTCATGAATGTTGAAGAGAAACCTATCTGGGAAGCTATAAATAATGAATCGAATTACATATTAGAATTTAAGGCCGATTCATTGGAAATAGAGGATAGTAAGGGTTTGAGATTTGTGACAATCGTAACCATGAAGGATAAAGAAAATAATATAATTTGGGAAAAAGGCTACAAATACACATCAGAACAATTCAACCATAAAGTTGACTATGATCAATTAAAAATTGATAGCTACAAATTACTCAAAGATGAGATGGTTTTCGCAGCCGATGCAACAGTGGCGGATTTTATTGAACATTTTAAAAATCCGCAATCCAAACCTGCAAAATAATTTTCAGACATCGTAACCGATTCCAGATCTCCTGCTCCATCTGGTTATTACCGATACACGATGCTTACGGGATAACTGCACTATTGACGCTCTCCGCTGCAAGCCGCGGAGAATCTTCGATTCTTAAGGAATAATATCATTCAGTATTCGCTCACTTACCCCGTCACGCCATCGGCGTGACTACAGGGAATGCGCTCGCTACCGAATTCATCCCATAAGTTTTCGAAGCTCTGTGGCATCAAAAACCAGCCGGATAGATTTAATCTTACCATCTGTAACCGTAAAAAACTCCGCTGTTCTAATCACACCTGCAGGGCTCATTGTGTCGCAATCATACAGCAGCGCGGCTCCACTCTCAAAGAAGAAGCTTTGGATTAAGTTGACTGTCTGAAGCATCTTTTGAAACATAGCAAGCGATGCGATAAAGTCATCAGCCCTGCGGAAAGTATCAATGCTTCCTTGAAAATCCAAATCATCTGCCAGGTAAGCACGTGCTTTTTTCATTTCACCGCTAGTCCAGGCATTATGATAATTTGTCACAACCTGCTTTGTATCCACGATAATTCCTCCTTCCATGCTCTGTTATTATAGCACATTGATATTGACATGTTTAGGCGATGATTTATCCTTGGCGATGTATATATCAAGCCTTTTGTCATGCCGGGCTCAGAGCCTGGCGAATGCTGGGTGATCCGGCAATGTTTTCCTGAATTCCGGCCTACGAGGCTGTGTCATAATTGTCTTTGCGAGCGAAGCAATCTCATAAGTATTAGAATATATTTAGATTGCCACCCGGCATGCGCCGGGCAGGCTGTTCACTGTCGTGAATTCGCAATGCCAAATGAGGATTGCGACACAGTCTCTTCGCCGGAAGGACAGCATGCGCAATTCAATATGTCGCTGTGTATAATAATACTTTTTATAAATCAGCTATTAACGAAATGCACGGAAAATTTGTGATGTTAGATGTAAAGGTCAATATGTCCACTTGCGGTACTCGATAAAGCGTTCCGACTTATTGAGCTAGTACAACGGTCCCCTTTATTTCTCGAACGGCGAAACCGGTCGTTGTAACAAATGACTTAATTTTTTCATGAACAAGCCCAACCACTTCATACGGAATCCTGTAAATGGAAAAGCGTCTGAGCATTCAGGCTGAGGATTTTATTCTGGTCATGAACCGATAGCCCGATATTGTTTCGCACTATATCGATATGCTCCTTGGGACTTATGTTGACAGCGGGATAGTCGGTTCCAAAAAGCACCCGGTCAATGCCGAATATTTCGATACATTGCTTGATGCCTGTCGGTGAGAATCCCATAATGTCGACGTAAAAATTTGTCCTTAGATAATCGCTCGGCTTACGTTTGCAGACAGCCGCCTCGCCCTTTGGCAATCCCTGGTAACCTAGCCTGTACCCAAAGTCGAGCCGGCCGATGACATTTGGTAATCCGCCGCCCATATGAGGCAAAACAATCTTCAGTCCGGGATACCTGTCAAACACGCCGGAGTAAATCATGCGGGCTACGCTCATTGCCGTATCGAAGGGTCGTCCGACTACTTCCTCCAAGCGGTACATATTCATCTTCTGATAGCCCAGCGGAACAAATGGCGGATGAAGAAAAATAGTAACATCCTGGGCCTGGGCATATTCCCAGAAAGGGTTGATCTTTTCCGAATCAAGGAATTCTCCTTGCCAGCTCGTGCTGATGTTTACTCCTTTGGCGCCAAGTTGACGGATGCATCGATCGCATTCGGCAATACTGCTTTTTTTTGATGGATTGACAATCGCCATGAATGCCAGTTTAGATGGATATTTGGTGACCATCTCGGCGGTTTTATCGTTAAACTTTTCGGTCAGCATGTTATCCGATGGAAAAGACAGCTCCCGGCACATAAGTTCCAATTCCATCGAAAAACTCAATATACCCCTTGCTACGCCGGCCTCATCCTGTTTCCGGACCTGAAGATCAATATCCATAAGTTCCGGGTAAACAATTGATGAAATGCCATCCACTGTAATCACGGCCCCAGACGGATGCTCGCGCCAGTTTGTATTTTTCTTCAAGGTGCTTTCCATGATTTCTTCCAGCGGCCCGGACGGCTTCCACATGCAATGCCGATGGACATCGATGATTGGCATTTTCTTCGAGTTCTGTTGCGTTTTGTTACCGCAATCCGGTGATACGCGATCAGAAGCTTCAGAGTTGCGAACGCCATGCATGGCTATGGCACCGGCCGCCGCCACTACTGTTCCAAATAAAAACTTCCGCCTCGAAATCCCGTTTAAACCCGTTTTTTCATTATTGTTATTGGATTGTTCACTCTCATCTACTGAAATTATTTCGTTCTTCGTTTGCATCATGTCCCCCATTTTCATTAATAACCTCTCAGGATAGTAATTTTCTGAGGAAAATTTGTATGGTGTATCTCGCCAGGGTCCCCATGTAGTGTGGTGCGCGGGCAAGCCAGGCGCCGATTATAAAGATCACATAGGAGAGACCGTAGGTAGTCGGGCAGCCGATGATGGCGATCAGAGGTTCGTTCAACCAGACGGCCAGAGCGGCCAAAGCGGCCACTGCCGGCCAGCCGATAACATAACTAAACCCCATCAAGATCAATCCGGTGATCAACCGCGGCGTCGGACGCTCTTTAAATTCACTGAGATCCACGGGATTTGCAAGTATCTCACGGATATATTTCTTTCCGGCAAGGTATTTGGCAATTTTTCTTCGAATCATAAAAGCCTATCCTTTGAAGCAAGCCAATTTTTTGAATCCGGAAGTATTTCACCGGCACGAACGATGACATACGCGAGAGATCCCGGTGTCGCCCGGCAAATGAATCCCAAGCAAGAAGTCGATGGATTAAATACACGAGGCATTCCCTTTCTGCAACAGCTTTTCTGCAAAGTGCTGGGAAGAAATGTCGCTTGATTTTGCTTTCCCATACCTTCGCTTATCCTGTCGATAATTAAACACATTCAACAGCCTTTTCTTGACAGGACACAATGCTCATATTATAGAGGTTCAGCAAAGAAAAAGGTGCTTGATCGAGGATACCGTGAAGAAAGAGACTAATGGCTGGAATTTTTTTGATCGCATCTACTGCATCTCCCTGGAAGATCGTGAAGACCGGCGGCAGGCGGCTGAGGCCGCATTCTCCAAAGTAGGACTGACCGGAAAAGTTGAATTTGTCATTGTTCAACGTCATCCATTTAATGTCGAACAAGGGATGTATGAATCTCACATAACCTGCCTGCGTAAAGGCCTGGAGGCCGGCGCAGAAAGAATCGTAGTTTTTGAAGACGATGTAGTTTTTGACCGCTTTGACGCTGAGCGCTTCAAGCAATGCACTCAATTTCTAGCGGAACATCCGGACTGGAAAGTGCTGCTTTTGGGGGCATTAATCCGCTCCAGTCGGAGAACGACTAATCCGTTCATACAAAAAGTCGGCTACCAGAGCCTTGCACATGCGTACGCCTTAAACAGACCTTACGCGGAAGCCGTGGCTTATCAACCCTGGCAGGGGACTATCATCGATACCCTGTTTAGGCCTCTGACTGATCACCTCTATGCCGTTTATCCCATGTTTGCGTTTCAAAACGATTTTGCCTCGGATAATGAATATCATGGCCTAGAACGTTTCAGGCGATTGTGCGGAGGCCTTGAGCGGATTCAAAAAGCAAACGAATTCTACCAGCGCCATAAAGTGGGTGTTGTCGCCGCCCACGTCCTGATTATTTTATCTCTTTTAATCGTTCTTCTCTCGCGATAAGTCTGCCGTAACGATTGTCTTGACGGTGGCTGTAACCATTAAACGAACAAGTCAATGTGTCCGTTTGTGGTATTCGATAAAGCCTTGATTTAGCCGGCGTTCCGGGTAAGCATAGCCCACTTGAACGAGTGGCTTTCAGGCGAACCTAATTTATCGTTTGCGGCGGCAGATGTTTTTTGTTATTCCTTCATCATGGATCAGGAAATACTTTTACTCCTTCAAAGCGTGCGGCATTTGGGCATTGAACTAAGCGAGCAGCAGCTGGCTCAATTTGATGTTTATAAAAATGAGCTTTTACAATGGAATGCCAAAACAAATTTAATTTCCGAAAACTCTGCTCAGGAAATTATCACGCGTCATTTTCTGGATTCGCTAACGGCACTGCAATTTATTCAAAAACCCAATGCCCGGATTATTGATGTCGGTTGCGGCGCCGGCTTTCCCGGCCTTCCCTTAAAAATTGCGCTGCCCACTTTAGAGCTTTATCTTCTGGAAACCAATCGCAAAAAGGTGTCTTTTTTAAAACATATAATTCGCCTGCTGAATCTTTCCTCCGTGGTTGTTCTTTATGACCGCATCGAAAACATCATTAAGACAGATATATGGAAGGAAAAATTTGATGTTTTAATTTCCCGCGCCGCCTTTAAATTATCTGAACTTCTGCCGCAAGGTGAATATTTTCTCACCCGGGGAGGCAAACTCATTGCCTTGAAAGGCCCCAATGTTGATGAGGAGCTTACGCAATGCTCACTAGGTGCAGAGCAATACAAAATATCTCAATTTATTCAGCATGATATAAACATTCCTTTTTTAGAAGCACAGCGTAAAATTATTATCGGAGAAAAGAAATAATAAAGTAAAAAACCCTTCTAAAATGAACTTTTTTATGCTAGTGCTAACGGCAGTTTTTCCAAAAGAATTTTCCGGAAGACGCACATTAAAATAATGAATAATATTATATCCATAGCAAATCAAAAGGGCGGTGTGGGCAAAACCACTACGGCGATTAATTTATCTGCATCTCTGGCCGCGGCAGAAAAGAAAACATTGCTGATTGATGGCGATTCTCAGGGCAATTCAACCAGTGGAATAGGCACTGATATAAGCAACCTTCAAGAGGCAAACTTATATCATGCAATGATCGGACAAGTGCCTCTGGAGAAAGTTATCCAGGCTACGGCGTTGCCTAATCTGGATATAATTCCATCCAACCAGGATTTAATTGGTATAGAGGTTGAGTATGTCGATATTGAAGATCGGGAAAAACGTTTGCGCCAGTTGTTAAAAGCTTTGGATAGGCAGTATGATTATATAATAATTGACTGTCCACCATCTCTTGGTTTTATGACTGTCAATGCCCTTGTCGCTGCCGACTCTTTGATTGTTCCCCTGCAGTGCGAGTATTTTGCCATGGAAGGATTAGGATATTTGCTCAACACCGTAAAAATAGTAAAAACGAACTTAAACCCATCATTGTCTTTAGCCGGCATCTTGCTGACAATGTTTGATCCACGTAATTTGCTGGCACACCGTGTAAGTGAAGACGTCCGTAAACATCTGGGAGATAAAGTTTTTAAAACTGTAATCCCACGTAATGTCCGGCTTTCGGAAAGCCCGAGCCATGGTTTGCCCATCATTCTTTATGACATCAAATCACGCGGAGCAATTGCCTATATGGCGCTGGCACAGGAAATTATTCAGGGGGAATCGTAAGTGGCAAAAAAAAATGCCCTGGGCAAAGGACTGGGTGCCATTTTCCCAGATTTACTGGATGAAAAATATGGCAAGAAACAAGCAGCTTCTTCTTGTGGAATTGAAGAGTTGCGTCCTAATCGCTTTCAGCCTCGTAAAAATTTTAATGACCAGGATCAAAAACAGCTTGTTGCTTCCATTAAACAAAGCGGGATTATCCAGCCAATAGTTGTCCGCAAAATAGATAAGGGTTATGAAATCATTGCCGGTGAGCGGCGGTGGCGGGCAGCTCAGGCCGCAGGCCTGAAAGATGTACCAATTGTTATTCGCGAAGCAACGGACATGCAAGCGGCGGAAATGTCTCTCATAGAAAACATTCAGCGCGAAGAGCTCAATCCCCTGGAAGAGGCGGATGCTTATGTAACGCTACTGGAAAAATTCAACCTTTCTCAGGAAGAAATATCAGTACGTGTCGGTAAAGACCGTTCAACTATTGCCAATACCGTCCGGCTTTTGAAGTTGCCGGCTAAAGCTAAAAACGCTCTGATAGAAAAAAAGATAACTTCCGGCCACGCACGTTGTTTACTGGCTTTTCATTCAACAGAAGAACAAATTGCGGCACTGGATCTAATTTTGAAAAAAGGATTAAATGTCCGGGAAACAGAACGCTTAATTCAAAATGTTAAAAATCATCCTCCCGAGAAAAAACCACACTCCAAGGATCGTTACATCGCTGATCTTGAAAAATCGCTATCTGCATCACTTATGGCCAAGGTCCAAATAAAGGGTTCGGCGAAAAAGGGCGTAATTGAAGTTCGCTATACTTCTATGGATGAATTGAATCGGTTGACAAGTTTAATTCTCGATGATTTAAAATAATTAAATTTATAAACAACTTATAAACACCTGTTGATAATATTGTTCATAAAAGGTTTTGACGTGGAATCTATCTGGGATAAAGCTGCTATAATTATTCAGGAAAAGCTAAGCAAGCAAAATTTTGATACATGGATTAAACCGATCAAAATTGTTGCGATGGAAGACAAGTGTGTACAGCTTGCCGTCCCTAATAAGTTTTTTAAAGATTGGCTTTGCGATAATTATTTGTCCATGATTAAAAATTCCCTGCAAAACGTCGTTAGTATTGATGTAGATGTAGAATTTATCTTAAGTAAAGACAAAGAAAAAAAACCGGAAGCTGCGCGACAATCCGAACACACAAAGGTTGCCTCGACAGCAACGGTACTTAAAGGTAAAAATATTTCATTCCTTAATAATAATTATACATTCGAGAGATTTGTTGTTGGGCCTTGTAACCAATTTGCCCACGCCGCATCCATTGCTGTAGCTAAACAACCGGCGAAAAACTATAATCCTTTATTTATTTACGGTGGTTCTGGTTTGGGAAAAACTCATTTGCTCAATGCCATCGGGTTACTCACCACATCTGCTCATCCGGAACTCAATATTATGTATGTTTCCGCAGAAGAATTTATGAATGAGATGATCAACTCCATTCGCTATGACCGGATGCCTAAGTTTAGAGAAAAGTACCGCAACATCGGCTCTTTACTAATTGATGATATCCATTTTCTGGCGGGAAAAGAAAGAACTCAGGAAGAATTTTTTCATACATTTAATACTCTTCATGATTCCGGCAAACAAATTGTCGTTACCAGTGATAAATTTCCAAAAGATATTCCCAATTTAGAAGGAAGATTGCGCTCACGTTTTGAATGGGGATTGATTGCGGATATCCAGCCGCCGGAAATAGAAACAAAAATTGCAATTATCGAAAAGAAGATGCAAGAAAATAAAATTTCCCTGCCTGTTAATGTCGCTCATTATATAGCTTCTCACGTAGAATCCAACATACGTGAATTAGAGGGTTTTTTAGTGAGAATTTGTGCTTATTCCTCTCTTACTGGCAAAGAAATAAATTTAGATTTAGTCAAGGAAGTGCTAAAAAAACTAGTAAATCATAATAAACAACAAGAAGTAAGTATTGAAGAAATTATTAAAGTCGTAGCCTCGCAATTAAATGTAAAAATAATGGATATAAAAGCACATAATAAAAACAAAAATTTTGTTCAGGCGCGGCAAATTGCCATGTATTTGGCTAGAAAATTAACAAAATCATCATTTCCTGATATTGGTCAAAAAATTGGCGGCAGAGATCATTCAACTGTAATATACGCCAATAATAAAATTATAAACAATATAGAGGGAGATCTAAAACTTAAAAACTTAATTCAGGATATTGAAGATCATTTACTCAACAAAGCATAAACTTTTTTTAAGTGATGAATCAACAAGGTAAATAAACATAAGATAATAAATTTATTATAAAAATAATATTAGTAAACATATCCACAGGCCTTATTACTAATTCTATTTTTATTAAATAAGAAAATAAAGAATAAAAAAATAGGAGGAAGGGATTAGATGGAATTTAAAATTAATAGAAATACCTTTCTTGATGGCATTCAGAAAACTTTAAGTATTGTAGAGAAAAAGACAACAATGCCAATCTTGAATAATGTTCTTTTAAAAACAGAGAAAAATAAAATTAAAATAGTTGCCACAGATCGGGAAATTAGCTTAATTTCTGACTATGATGCGGAAATTATAGAAAAAGGTGAAATTACACTTTCAGCAAAAAAACTTTATGAAATGGTCAGGGAAATTCAAGGTGAAGTAATTCATGTCACAAAAACTAATAATGTTGTTAAAATTACCTGTCAAAGGGCGGTATATAAAATACCAGGTTTACCAGTTGATGATTTTCCAAGTATAATTGATGATTACGATGTTAAATTTTGTAATATTCCAGGATTGGTTATTAAGGATTTGATCAGTAAAACGGCATTTGCGATGGCTACTGATGAAATGAGAAAAAATTTAAACGGAGTTTTATTAGAAGTGGTTTTAGATGATTCAAATCAAATATGGAGGATGGTGGCAACAGATGGACATCGTTTAGCTTTAGCTAAAAGAACAACAGTTGAACATTGTTTTGATCTGGAAAAAAGAATAATTATTCCACGTAAAGGATTGTTAGAAGTAAAAAAAATTATTGATGAACATGAAAATATCGGAATTGGTCTGCATAAAAACATACTGATCATTAAAACAGAAAATACCATACTGAAGGTTAGTTTGGTTGATGCTGATTATCCGGATTATAAAAGAGTTATTCCATTGGAAAAAGGAATTGGTATTGTTTTAGAAAAAGAGAGTTTTTTGCATGCTTTAAAAAGAATGAATGTTGTCTCATCGGAACGCTATAGTGGTGTTATAGTTTCTTTTTCTAATAATAAAATGACTCTTAATTCGACAAATCTGGATGTGGGTGAAGCAACAGAGGAGATAGATATTACCTACAGTGGGGAAGATATTGATGTTGGATTTAATGTTAATTACGTTATGGATGCTGTTTCAGTAATTCCAGGGGATAATATTTTATTTGAAGTTGGGATTGGGTTAAAGCCGTCCGTGATAAAACCTACTGAAGGTGATAATTATTTATGTATTGTAATGCCGTTAAAAATATAAATTAGTTAAGAATTAGAAATATAAAAAAAGAATAATTAAATAAAGAAATGAAAATTTAGTATTAAGTGAGGAGTTGGAAAAGTAGTTATGACACATAAGTATGATGCGGACAGTATTAAGGTTTTAGAAGGTTTGGAAGCGGTACGTAAAAGACCTGCCATGTATATAGGTACTACAGGTAAAGAAGGACTTCATCATCTGGTTTATGAAGTTGTCGATAACAGTATTGATGAAGCGGCAGGCGGCTACTGTGATGCGATAACGGTAAAAATTAGAGTAGATAATAGTATTGTTGTGGATGATAACGGACGGGGAATTCCTGTCGATATTCATAAAACAGAAGGTGTATCGGCGGCAGAAGTTGTTATGACTAAATTGCATGCCGGGGGTAAATTTTCAAATGATTCTTACAAAATATCGGGTGGTTTACATGGAGTTGGTGTTTCGGTAGTCAATGCTCTTTCTAAAGAATGTGAGTTGGAAGTACGGCGTGATGGTAATGTTTATATTCAGACTTACACACGCGGTGTACCTAATGGTCCAATGGAAATGGCCGGGAAAACTCGCGGCAAAGGAACAAAAGTTACTTTTTTGCCGGACGATGAAATCTTTGAAGATACGGAATTTAGTTTTGATGTTATTTCCAACCGTTTACGAGAGTTAGCTTTTTTAAATTCCGGTGTTAAAATAAGTTTAACTGATGAGCGCAATGATAAGAAAAATGAGTTTTTATACAAAGGCGGAATAAATTCTTTTGTTGAATATATTAATCGTAACAAAAAGGTTTTACACAAAAATCCAATTTATATTACTGGTGCGAAAGAAGACTGTTCTGTGGAAGTTGCTCTGCAATATAACGAAACGTATCTGGAAAATATTTTTGCTTTTGCCAACAGTATTAATACTACCGAAGGCGGAACCCATTTAATCGGCTTCAGATCCGCGCTAACACGTATTTTTAATAATTATGCCACAGCCAGTAAGTTGATTAAAGATGGTAAAGAATCGCTGCGTGGAGAAGATTTAAGAGAGGGTTTGGCGTGCGTCATCAGCGTTAAAGTAAAAAATCCACAGTTTGAAGGACAAACCAAAACAAAACTGGGTAACTCTGAGGTGCGTGGTTTGGTGGAAGGTATTGTTTATGAAAAAATCGGCAGTTTTCTGGAAGAAAATCCATCGATAGCTAAGCAAATTCTTAATAAATGTTTAGAAGCGGCACGTGCCCGAGAAGCGGCAAGAAGGGCAAAGGAATTGACGCGGCGTAAAAGTGCTATGGAAGTGGGAGCGCTGCCGGGAAAATTAGCTGATTGTCAGGAAAAAGACCCGGCTCTTAGTGAAATTTATCTGGTTGAAGGTGATTCCGCCGGGGGTTCGGCCAAGCAAGGGAGAGACCGGAAAAATCAGGCCATTTTGCCCCTGCGTGGTAAAGTTTTAAATGTGGAAAAAGCCCGTTTTGATAAGATGCTGCAAAACGAAGAAATAAAAATCATTGTTACCGCACTGGGCACGGGGATTGGCTCCGGCGAGTATGATGTAAGTAAACTCAGGTATCATAAAGTTATTATCATGACCGATGCCGATGTTGATGGCTCACATATTCGCACATTGCTTCTGACGTTCTTTTTCCGGCAAATGCGGGAATTGATCGAAAGGGGATATTTATTTATTGCCCAGCCGCCTTTGTATAAAATAGTGGATAAGAAAAAAGAGCTCTACATTCAGAATGAAGAGCAAATGAGAAACTATATTTTGGAAAGTGGAGTCAGCAAAGTAAATCTTGTTATGGCCGACGGTAATCAATTTCCGGTAACAGGTAATAAATTGACTGTGTTGATCAAGAAAGTTATGCGCATTGAAGATATCCTGGATCGTTTCGAAAAGGAACACCGTGAAAGGAATCTAATTCGCATCCTGGCTGGGGATCCTACTTTGAATGATGAATGCTTTAAAAGCGAAATTAATTTAAAGAAAATTGCCAAAAGAACAAGCACCGCTCTGGGTGAAGATTGTGCCGATTATACTATCGAAGCGGATCAAGACCATGGTGGATACAAAATAGTTTTTAATCTGAAGAAGAACGGGCAAGTATTTGCCAATTGCATAGACAGGGAAACATTCCGTACACCGCAGTTTACCGAAATTAAATTACTATTAGGACAGGTTTTAATTATGGGAGAGCCCCCCTATAGCGATGTGAGCGATGAATCGCCATCGCCTATGATCCTCGACAACGCGAAAGCCATGGTCGAACATGTTAACAACTTAGGTAAAAAAGGACTTTCCATGCAGCGGTATAAAGGACTTGGAGAAATGAATCCTGAGCAGCTTTGGGAAACAACGATGAACCCGGAAAAAAGGACCCTGCTGCAAGTGGGTGTGGAAGACGCCGTTGAGGCTGACGAAATATTCACGACTCTGATGGGAGATCAGGTTGAGCCTCGCCGCGATTTTATATACAAGAACGCCCTGCATGTTTCTAATTTAGATATTTAGCAAATAAAAAACAAAACATTGATTGAGACGGCTCACAAATAGCCGCTGTTATTTAGAGAGGATGGAACAAAATGGAACGAGATATCCACCACAAACAAACATTGGTGAATATAGAAGATGAAATGAAAAAATCTTACATGGATTATGCCATGAGTGTAATTATCGGCCGGGCGATCCCCGATGTGCGTGATGGCCTGAAACCGGTACACCGGCGCATTTTATTTTCCATGTATGAAATGGGCAATCGCCACAACAAACCTTATAAAAAATCAGCAAGAATCGTCGGTGATATTATTGGTAAATATCATCCTCATGGAGATATTGCTGTTTATGATACCCTCGTGCGCATGGCGCAAGAATTTTCATTGCGCTACATGCTCATCGACGGACAGGGAAACTTCGGTTCCATTGACGGCGATCCTCCTGCCGCTATGCGTTACACGGAAATAAGATTAGCGCGTATTGCCGATGAGGTCTTGGCTGATCTGGAGAAAAACACTGTCGATTATGTGGCCAACTATGATGAATCACTGCAAGAGCCGTCTCTGTTGGCTTCCCGGATACCGCTTCTTTTGCTCAACGGTTCTTCCGGCATTGCCGTAGGAATGGCAACAAATATCCCCCCCCACAATTTAAACGAAATTATTAATGGCACAATTGCCTGCATTAAAAATCCGGATATCACCATCGAAAAACTATTGCGACACATACCGGGGCCGGATTTCCCTACGGCGGGATTTATTAATGGCCGGGAGGGAATAATTTCCGCATATAAAACAGGACGAGGCATTATCCGGATGAGGGCGCGGGCGCTCATTGAAAAGAACGCCCGCAATGACAGGGAGAGCATTATCATTAACGAATTACCTTATCAGGTGAACAAGGCAACACTGATTGAGAAAATAGCCGAGCTTGTCCGCGACAAGAAAATCGGCGGTGTTGCCGATTTACGCGACGAATCGGACAGAGAAGGTATTCGTGTAGTCATTGATCTGAAACGTGATGAGAATTCCGCGATCATTCTCAACCAGCTTTACAAATTTACTCAAATGGAAACATCCTTCGGCATAATTATGCTGGCGATATTGAATGGCCGTCCGCACGTCTTTAATCTCAAAGAGGTGATTGAACAATTTATCATCTTCCGCAAAGAAATCGTTATACGCCGGACTCAGTTTGATCTTGCCCGTGCCAGGGAAAGAGCGCACCTTTTAGAAGGATATATTATCGCCTTAAACAATATTGATGAAGTTATCAAAGTGATTAAGGCGTCAAAAAATCCTGCGGAGGCAGTAACAAAATTATGTGGCAAATTCAGTTTGTCTGAAATTCAGGCTAAAGCAATATTAGATATGAAGCTGCAGCGCCTGACTGGACTGGAGCGGGCGAAGATCGATGAGGAATATAAGGAAGTAACCACGTTGATAGCCCAGCTCAGTGCAATACTGGCTGATCCACAGAAAGTCCTTCAAGTCATCATTGATGAATTAAACGAAATAAAACAACGTTACGGCGACGAACGCCGCACGGAAATTGTCGCCAGCACGGAAGATATTGACATTGAAGACATGATTGTTGAAGAAGACATGATTGTGACTATTTCACATTCCGGCTATATTAAACGCAACGCTGTCAGCCTTTACAAGAGCCAGCACCGTGGTGGACGAGGCAAAGTCGGTATGGGCACCAAGGAAGAAGATTTTGTGGAAAAAATCTTTATCGCCTCCACACACCATTACCTGCTCATCTTTACCAGCGCAGGAAAAGTTCACTGGTTAAAAGTTTATCAGTTACCACAAGCCGGACGCGCGGCCAAAGGCAAAGCGATAGTTAATTTGGTCAACCTGGCGCCGGGCGAGCGAGTCAGCGCGACCCTGCCGGTGCGGGAATTTGTTGCCGATAAATTTGTTGTCATGGTTACCAAAAAAGGAATTATTAAGAAAACGGAACTCGCTGCTTATTCCAATCCGCGGGCAGGCGGTATTATCGCCATTTCCATCGATGAAGGCGATGAACTGGTAGACGTTCAGTTAACCATGGGCAATCAGGATATCTTTTTAGCAACCAGACTGGGCATGGCCATTAGGTTTAAGGAAGACGATGTACGAGATACTGGTAGAACTGCCCGGGGTGTACGAGGTATTAGTCTGGACGAGGATGATGATGTAATCGGCTTGGAAATTCCGGCGGAAGGCACCTTTATGATGACCGTTTCCGAAAATGGTTTTGGTAAATGCACGCCAATTGAAGAATACCGCACTCAATCACGCGGTGGCAAGGGAACGATAAATTTAAAGACTGTGGCCAAAGTAGGTAATGTATCCGGTGTGCTGCAGGTGCAAGGTGAAGAGAATATCATGCTCATCAGCAACGCGGGCAAAGTGATCAGGCTGAAAGTTCAGGAAGTGCCGATAAATCACCGTGTCACTCAGGGCGTAAAACTAATTGAACTGGAGCCGGAAGAAAAGCTGGTCGGTGTTGCCCGTACGACATCGGAGGCTGAAGGAAAAGATGATGATACAAACGGTTCCGATGAAGATCAAACGGATATTTTAACGGATGAAACACCCGAAGAAAAATAAATTGTTATTTCAATGTTAAATATAAAAAAAGGCGCGAGCAGGCGCCTTTTTTTATTACGAAGTCTCCCCACTTTCTTAAGAGACTGTGCCAAAATCCTCATTTGTCATTGCGTGTTCACGACAGTGCACAGCCTGCCCGGCAGGGAACCCGGCGCATGCTGTGCAGGCTGGGTGGCAATCTTTATATTATCGAAGAATTAGGAGATCGTACATTTTCTTAAAATACTGGTTAATATAGTCCTTCCTGAAGTCAAGTGTCTGGCAGTTTTATCGGACATACTTTCTTTCAATCAGTAATCAATATTTAATTGACATACAAGACCAGCAATTTTATAGTGCTAATTATTTATACAAGGATACGTATGGAGGGTATACATGAAAAATATAATTTGTAGCTTTCTAATAGCGACAATTTTAGCTATGCCGCTTGCATGCATCACTTCCAAAAATCTCACTATAGAACAACTCGATGGTCAATGGGTAAGAAAAAAATATTTAGATTCCTTAAGGTCAAATCGCTCTCAGTTTTCAGAGCAAACTGAAAATATTTTGATCTCTGCAAAAACCAACCGTTTAAGTTGGACGAATTATCATGAGGGTTCATGGCGAAGGATCCTGCGTATTGAACTGTCCAAAAATGGTTATGTATTAGTTGTTGGTCAGTGGGAAATAGATTCGCCAGTACCGAGTGAAATACTCCAGATTCCATTTAAGCCAACAATGGATTACCAAGGCAAAATAGTCTCCATCGAATTCTTGGACAATTCACTCGCAAGTAGTAAGAATGAGCCATTCGTTCGATTATCTGTACCTCTAGAAGAATATGCCAATGAACTGCTATTAGTTGGCCAGTATATCGACCAAAAAGGAAAACAATATACTTTTAGTAAAGAAGGTGTTGCATCGTGGCCGGATAGGTCATTTTCGTATAAGCTGCCACTGGATTCTTCTGAGGCAGGATGTGATTATTTCCAAACGAATGACCCTAAGGAACCAGGTAATTATAAGCGATATGGATTTAAATGGAAAGGTAATCGACTCGATTTATTCACTATTGTTTATAGCAGGGATGATATCCCCATTGCATGTGAAGATCACCCTTTTGTAAGTCTTGTCCGTCGATAATTGTCATGAAACTCTCATCAATGGTTTATCTATCTTTCTCCATTATTTATGGCGACGAGAGTGCCCATGTTCTTCCTGAAATAATCAAAAAATGTCTGAACTCTAACTTAACTTGTGGTACAATTATTTAGGGCAGGTTAGGAAAACATAGCAACTCAAATAGAAAACAAAATATAATAATTAGGAGGTAACCGCTAATGAAAAAGTTATTAGGAAAGATGGCAGCGATAATGGTAGTGGCTATAGTAACAGGAATTTTTATTACGGCAGAGTCTTCCGCGGCAGGGGAGAAAGCCAGAGACGGCCACTTCATTGCCTATGACAATGGGACAGTATTAGACACAAAGACTAACCTGATGTGGGCAGATAAGGACAATGGTCGTCTAATACCGTGGACGTATGCACAGACATATTGCGAGAATTATCGCGCGGGCGGCTATACCGATTGGCGGATGCCGACTCTGGACGAACTGAAGGGGTTATATGATGAGTCAAAAGCTTATCCCTCTGATTGTGAAGAAGGGACTAGTGTCCATTTAACAGAATTGATTCGTCTTAGATGTGGATATGTTTGGTCTTCAGAAACACTCGGTACCAACAGTGCATACTACTTCATTTTCTACAATGGCACAAAGAAATGGTGTCACCAAACAGACATTAGCTATAACCTGCGCGTACTTCCGGTGCGTTCTGACAAATAGGTCATTTGGCCATTAGGTTCTTTGATCATTTTCTTTTACCGGGTACAGGTGCAAATGAATAATCATGCAGCAAACTACGGGGAATTATCAAATTAAATGTTTTAAACGGTAATCTTCAATTTTGCTGGCTCAAACAGGTTGAAACTTTGTAGATGAAACACTTACCAAATATTTTTAAGAAAATACGCATAATCTTAAAAAGCACCTTATGAAAAAATATAAACTCCTGAACCATACTGCCGACATCCGCGTTGCAGTTTGGGGCAAAACCAGAAAAGAGCTTTTTGCCAATGCCGTGGCGGCGATGTTTGATCTAATGGTTAGCATGTCCGGTGAAGACGAAACAAAACCACTGGAGGAAAAAACAGTAAAAATCACCGGCAACGATCTGGAAGACACGCTAATCAATTTCCTGCGGGAGACACTTTATCTTTTCAATGGTCGGGGTTGGCTGGTGAGATGTTGCGAGCCTTTGGAATTAAACAAAAGAAGTATTACCGCGCGGATGCAAGGTGAACTTTATAACCGGCAGAAAAACCCGCAAAAAACTGAAATCAAGGCGGTGACGTATCACGGCCTGAGTATTAATAAATCTAAAAATACTTGGCAGGCCAAGGTGGTATTTGATGTCTGAAATAAAATTGGAACGCATAGATGATAACCGCTGGCTGCTCCCTCAAACAGGCGGCATGAGGGTTCCCGGAATCATTTATGCCAATGAAAAAATATATCAGCTTCTGAAAGGCGATGAAAGTACCAGGCAGGTGGCCAATGTTGCTCATTTGCCCGGTATTGTAAATTATTCGCTGGCCATGCCTGATGTTCACTGGGGTTATGGTTTTCCCATTGGCGGTGTGGCGGCTTTTGACCTGGAAGGGGGTATCGTTTCTCCTGGAGGCGTCGGCTATGATATCAATTGCGGTTGCAGGCTTTTAGCCACAAATTTGACCTTGGATGACGTAAGAGACAGGCTTGGTAATTTAACTACCACTTTGTATCAGCAAATACCATCAGGGGTCGGTTCAACAGGTGCAGTGAAGCTATCGGGCAAAGATCAAAAAAAAGTATTGGAAGATGGCGCGCGGTGGGCGGTTAAAGCCGGATTTGGAACGGCTCAAGACATGGAAACAACCGAAGATGGAGGCGCCATGGAAGGAGCTGATCCTGAACAAGTCTCCGCCAGGGCCATAGAAAGAGGAAAACAGCAGTTAGGCACCTTAGGTTCGGGCAATCATTTTTTAGAAATTGAAGTTGTTCAGGAAATATTTGATGAATCTGTCGCACGGATATTTGGACTTAGCAAAGGTCAGATAAACATAATGATTCACAGTGGTTCCCGTGGTTTAGGGTATCAAATATGTGATGATTATCTGGCGCTGATGGTCAAGCACGCGCAGAAAACAGGAATTGATCTTCCGGACAGGCAATTGGCTTGCTCCTACCTTGATTCTCAGCGCGGCCGTAATTACCTGGCGGCAATGGCCTGTGGAGCGAACTATGCTTGGGCAAACCGGCAATTGCTGATGCATCAAACTCAAGAAGTATTTGAAAAATCATTACACCTTTCGCCAAGAGAATTAGGCATGCGCCTAGTATATGACGTCTGCCATAACATCGCTAAAATAGAAACGTTTAATATTCAGGGAAAAATGAAAAAACTCTGTGTTCACCGTAAAGGAGCAACGCGGGCGTTTCCGGCCGGTCATGATGCCGTGCCCGAGCAATATAAGAGCGTCGGTCAGCCGGTGCTGATTCCCGGAGATATGGGTAGCGGGTCATACGTTTTAGTTGGTCAGGAAAAAGCCATGCAAGAAACATTCGGCAGCGCCTGTCATGGAGCGGGCCGTGTGATGAGCCGAACACAGGCCACAAAAGTGAGCCTGGGACGATCCATCAGCCGTGAACTGGCTGATCAGGGAGTTTTGGTTATGGCTACAAGCCGGGGGATTTTAAGGGAAGAAATGCCGGAAGCATATAAAAACGTTAATGATGTTGTACAGGTAATGCATGAGTCGGGAATTGCAACGAAAGTTGCCAGGCTGAAATCGCTCGCATGCATCAAAGGATAGCGGAAAAGTTGCCTGAAGACAAATTGACTTAAAATAGCAAGAAAAGACCGGCAGCAAAATAATCCGATAAAGATCAACAGATATGAAGAAAAAAGGTTGACGATACCTCTTTGTTTAGCTATTATGCCGCGATTTTGAAAACGACGAACGCTGTTTTCCTGGGCATAGAAACACATATAAAAGAAGGATTGAATTAAGTGTCTACCGGTGATATATTTAAACGTGGCGATAGTTCAGGAGATTATTTGAGCTATTTACATAAGTAAAAAAGGCAACTTGCCGACACTGCCAACAAAGATAACGCTTTGATTTAGAAATGATATTAGCGGTAATAAATTATTTTCCACAAGAGGATTTTATATGCATACATTAGTTACAATTTTACATGTTTTAGCTTGCTTGATTTTGATTATGATTGTTTTACTGCAAGCAGGCAAGGGCGCTAACATGGGCGCGGCTTTTGGCGGTTCCAGTCAGACTGTTTTCGGTTCCAGCGGCGCAGGAACATTTTTGGGAAAGATGACTGCTGCAATAGCCATAATTTTTATGCTTACTTCGCTTACACTTTCCTATACGGCGGGACATAGAGAATCTGCTTTGTTTGATAAATCCAAAACTCCCGTGACGAGGCAGACTACTCCAGTGGATCCAATGCCCAACGCGGCAAGTCCTGCCACTAACCCGAATGCGGCTAATCAGCCGACACCAGCCCCGGTAAAGAAGTAAGGGACAAGAGCTCTTTTCATATTCACAACCCCTCCGGCCGGTTTCATTAAAGTTATTATATATAAAGATTTCCAGGCGTCAGGAGTTGACAATTAATATTATTGGTATTGCCGAAGTGGTGGAATTGGTAGACACGCTATCTTGAGGGGGTAGTGGACAAAATCCGTCCGGGTTCAAATCCCGGCTTCGGCACCATTAATCAAAATCATATTTAATAGCAATCTTAAATAGACAAAACGAACCATCTCGTCATTCCGGCAACGGCGGAGCTAAGCTACCGCTTTTGAGCTCATTATTAAACGAGTTCAATACCTTTTGCCGGTTTAGCCTGACGTTTTTTATCCGTAAAAACCAGTTCCTTCAAAAGCTGTTTTGTTCTCCACAATTTTTCGGCTTTAGAGATTTTCATATTATCCAACTGCTCGCATTTTTCAGCAATCGCTGTACATCTATCCGTCCATTCTTTTGAATGAAAATCCATTTCTTTCCGTCGTTCGGACAGCGTCCTGCTTTCTACAACCAAATCGCTATTGTCTTTTGAAGGTCGGGCTACCCTCCTTCTTTCTTTAAGAATCATTTCCTTCAAAAGCTGTTTTACCCGCCACCACTTTTCGGCTTCGGTAATTTTATTTTCATCCAACCGGCTATACTTTTGGGTAGCTGCCTCGCATCTTTCCTTCCATTCTTTAGAAAAAAGATTGATCAGAGTGTATTGTTCTGACATTGCTTTACCCTCCACAATCGGCATTAACACAATAATTGGTGATAACAATAAGAACTTCTTTTTGCGTTGAGGATTATAAAATGAGACTAATTAAGATGCAAATAATATTTTTGAAACATAATTTGACAATTTCTGCAAAATCAAGCTCTAATCTTCACAGTTGAGGGAAATAATATATGTAAGCTACTACAAAACTTCTATATGTGGGTTTGTAGCGGCAAACTCTTTTTTAGGTGTTCTTTGATAATCTGCTGTATTTCAGCACCGTATAATTTGACTTTTTCCTGCGATAAATATTCTTGGAGATTATTATAATCTTGCGTAAGCTCCAGCAAGTTTTTATCCGGTAAAAACATGAAAATAGCGCAGTTTTTAGTTTTGGCCTGACGGAAGCGCCAGGCATAGAGCTTCTTGAGCAGATCTTTTTGCTCCTGATTTAAAGAATAATATCCTGCTATTTTTGTGTGTCCCCGACGGTCAATTATTTTTTCCTGCCAGGTAGCGGTAGCAATTTTGGCAAAGGCATCTCGGGCAGTTTCTTCCATGCCCTTTACACGCAGTTGCCGTAGTTGCTCTTCATAAAGAGCTGGCAGAAAGGTGACATCTTGCATAGCGTATAGGAACTGGTCATCGGTTAGGGGGCGTTTGTCCCAGCGCGATCGTTGCATTTTTTTACTTTTTTCTAGCTCTACGCCAAGGAATTCCTTGATCATTTTATCCAGGGAAAGTTGCCTGAATCCCAGTATCATCGCGGCCCGATGCGTGTCAAATATATTTTGAAAATCAAACTGATAATCTCTTTTAAGAAGACGGATATCGTTATCCGCGGCATGAAGAATCTTTACAATTTTTTCATCATTAAAAAATTTGCCCAAAAAAGACAAATTTAGTTTGCCCAGCGGATCAAAAATATAAGTTGTCTCATCGGCATGGATTTGGATCAGACAGAGTATTTCGCGGAAATAGCGGAAAGAATCATATTCCGTATCAATGCTCAAGATTTTTGTCTTTTCAAAATTATCGATAGCCCGCTTAACTTTTTTAGGCGTATCGACTAAAATCCAATCCTTTTCCATGAAACGCAACTTAGCCGAAATGGGAACTTAAAGCTATAAAAATGATTTTTTATCTGGATGTGGCAGGAGAAAAGTCTTCCCCTGCCGCAATCCGGTTGATCAGAATTTCAGACAGGCAAGCTTAAAATTCAAAAGAAAGTCCGCCCTTAAACGTAATACCCGGCATGGGATAATAGGTGCTTGGAGCCCCTGCTCCATATGACGGAACATTATACGAGCCAAACGATGCATAATTAACATCTCCCAGATTTTCCACTCCGCAGAAAGCAGTCATGTGTAGTTTCCCAAAAGATGGCTTGTACGAAAGATAAAGATTGATGAGAGTGTACATGTCTAACTTTTCGGCAATGTTATTGTAATCCTGAGACAGATATGAATCCCCTACAAAGTGTATTTCGGGACGTAACATCAGGTTATAGGGCAGATAAATCTCCAAGCCTATATTTGCCATCTGGTTGGGAACGAGCCACAGCTCCTTTTTATTGTAGGCACCATCCTCATAAGTGGCTTTATGATAGGTAAAATTACCGTACAGTCGGGCGTATTTTTCCCATAAATAGGAAAGGGAAATCTCGATGCCATCATGACGAGTTTTTCCAGCATTTTGATTTTCACCTGTTATTGGAGTCAAAGCAACCCACTGGATTTCATCTTCCATATCAATCCGGAAAATGGTCAGACCTATTTTCAGGTTATTCAGCGGATAGAATTCAGTGCCTACTTCAGTACTCTCACCTTTTTCTTGTTTTAGGTTGGTATTAAATAAGGTGCCTCCAAAGCCATTATAAGAGGCCACCTCGTCGAGAAAAGGAATGCGATAGACAGTCGCATACTTCGCAAATGCTTTCGACTTTTTTCCCAAAAGCCAGGTCAGCCCTGCTTCATAAGTTTCGGCATTATAAGTATTTTTCGTATTTGGAAAACTGTCGTTGGGTGGGGGAGGGGAATAAACTGTACTGGAACCGCTGATTTCTGTCCGTTCAGAACGATAACCACCGCTGAGAATGAGGTTCGTCAACAGGCTGAATTCATCGCGGATATAATATCCGAGGCTGTCTCTTTCCAGATTGGCCGTACTCGTATTTATGGTTCTCTCCCGATCGGGATAGAAATCTTTCTTGTAGGATTCATAATAATAATCCAACCCTACAATGACTTTATTTTGAAAGCCGAAGATATCTTTGGCCAGAATATATTTCGGTGTAATGCCGTATGTATCGGCGTTGGCGTCTGAATAGGAATACCAAGACGCCATGTTGCTTTGTAAATCTTTTTTACCATACAGAAAATTGATTTCCAACTGCCCCCATGAGCCCCAGAAAGATTTAATGCCCAGATTGACGTTGGTATATTTATCCCTGCCATCATCATCGGGGGTTGCGGTACTAAACAATGCCGGTGGAAAATTCTGATATTGCCGCGGGTTTTGCTCCATCTGTTGTTTTGTCAAGGCACCCGGCATTTGATAATCTACTCTATTAAATGAGACTCCCAGCGAAACATTCAATAAGTCGTTAGCGGAATACCCCACATCGATGCCGCCTCCCTGCGCGGAATATTTCGAACGCTCCCGATAACCAAAGTTAAAATTATTTTCTCCGGTTACGGCATAAGTCCATTTATCAGTAGCGCCGGTTACGCCAACCCGTTCGTTATTGAGACCATAGCTTCCCATAAGCGCGGACATGTTAAATTTCGGTTCACCCTTGCCTTTTTTGGTTATGATGTTAATCACGCCGCCGATGGCAGCATCTCCGTAAAGGACGCTGCCCGGTCCTCGGACAATCTCGATTCTTTCTATGGTGTCTACCGACATCTCCAGCCAGTTGATCGAAGCCATGTCAGTCCGGTTTAAACGGCGGCCATCCACCATAAGCAATGTTTTCCCATAAGGATTATCACCCCCTATGCCGCGCATGTCGATGTACGCTTGAGAAGAATTACCACTAGAGGTGTGAAATTGAACGCTTTCGAGCTTATTCAAGACTTCGACTACCGTTGTGGCACCGGACCTACTGATGTCTTCGGCAGTAATGACGGTAACATTGGCCGGAACCTTGCGGGTTTCCTGTTTGTCACGCGTAGCCGTAACAACGACCTCTTCCATTGTCACCGGCGCGTCATCATTATTACTTGCAGCATGTAGTGGTGAAAAACTAATTAAAGAAAAAAACAGAACAAAAAACAGGAACTTCTTCATGGAGCTTCTCCTTTCCCCCTCGGGAATAAAGTAAGTTGGACTCACCATAAAGTTTCCTGACTTGCGGCGACCTACTCTCCAGACCTTCCCGATGCCAGGCATCAGTGGTTTAATGTGGATTTCGTTCCGCTTACAGTTGCGGGGCAGTGCCGGACATCAACCGGCTTCCTTTATTGGCAGTCTGATACCAATTCGCTTTCTTCGGCTAACTTTGTTGGCATCGTAGTCGACTTCCTCAACGTATGTATAATACGCCTCCTTGCTGCCGCGTTATCCTTTAAAATCGAATCGCTATTCTATGGTAAGCAACGTCATTCTGGGCAATCCGTTTTGCGGATTTTGATCTACCAGAACATCGACATCGTAAACCTCTTTTATGTTTGCCGCGGTAATAACTTCCGCGGGATTTCCTATAGCATAATTTTTGCCGCAGTAAAGCAAAATTATCCGGCTGGCATGCTGAGCCGCCAGATTGATATCATGGGTGACAAAGATCACCGTAAGGTTTTGGGTCACATTCAATTGACGCAAAAGGGCTAAAAACTGCATTTGATGTTTCAAATCCAGAAAAACGGTGCTTTCATCAAGCAGCAGGATTTTAGGTTCTGAAGCGAGAGCCCGGGCAATAAGAACCCGCTGGCGCTCTCCGGCGGATAGCTCGTCAAAGCGGCGGTTGGCAAAAGCCAGAGTATCAGTTTTCTCCATGGCTTCGTGGACAATTCGATAATCCTTCTTATTTTCAAACCGGTAGTTGCTCAAATGTGGAAAACGTCCCATCAGAACAATCTCTTCAGCATAAAACGAGAAAATGGAGGCGGTTTCCTGCGGCACGATGGCTACGGTTTTAGCTAAATCCTTACGCGGCCATAATCGGGTGTCTTTATTGTCAATTAGCATTTGGCCTGAATCAGGAAAGAGTGTCCCGTTAATAATTTTCAAAAGAGTGGTTTTGCCGGAACCATTAGGTCCAATTATCGCCACGATTTGCGCTTCATCAATGAACAAAGAGAACCCTTCCATAATGAGCTTTGTCGCGTAACTGAAATTTACATTTTGAGCGCAAATTATGGGCATGGCTAAAGGGATTTCCTTTTCAAAAGAAAAATAAAATAAGGTGCGCCGCAAAGCGCCGTGATGACACCTACTGGTAACTCAGCCGGAGCGAGCACAAGACGCGCCACAGTATCGGCAATAACCAGAAAAGAAGCTCCAAATAAAGCAGTTGTCGGCAGAAGCAATCGGTGATCGGAACCGAAAACAAGCCGCATCATATGCGGGACCATTATACCGATGAAACCAATGATACCGGCCATAGATACGGCAACAGCCGTGATCAGTGATGTTACAATCAGCAGCAATTGTTTGGTGCGCTCTATATTGACACCTAAATGTTGGGCCGTTTCTTCACCCTGCACAATTAAGTTCAGTTTCCGCGCCTGCGCATAAAGCAAAACAAAACCGGCAAGCAGACAGAAAGCCGCCACGCTAATTTCCTTGCCTGACGCGCGCGAAAGATCGCCCATCAACCAGAACGTGATGCTGTGCAATTCCATACTATTGACAAGCGATAAGAAAAAGAGGATGGCCGCGGAAAAAAAGGCATTTACGACAACGCCGGAAAGCAGAAGCGAATTATCAAGGAGAGGCCCTCTGGTTCCTCCGGCAACAACGAAAACCAGAAAAACTGTAACAAGCGCTCCCATGAAAGCCAGCAGCGGCACTCCCAAATAAAAAGAACTCGCGCCGATAATAATTCCGGCGATAGCACCCAGAGCGGAGCCGCCCGATATTCCTAGTACATAGGGATCGGCCAGTGGATTGCGCAGCATCGCCTGAAAAACGACGCCGCCCAGCGACAAAGAAGCACCGACGATACCGGCAAAAATTATTCTGGGCAGACGTACTGAAAACAAAATCAGTTCTTCCTGGGAAGAAAGAGAAGTTGTTTCCGTAAAGGCGTTGGTAAGTGAGCCCAATACCTTGATAAGATTAATGTGGACGCTGCCTACGCAAAGAGAAACAAGGCCAAGCGCCAGAAATAACAAGAGCATTAAGGCGCTGATTTTCAGCACACGGAAATAAGTAACACGGCGGTAAATGGTTTTTAACCTCCACATGAGAGCGATTTCAAACGAATAACTTCAAGTGATCTTATTAAACGAACTTATTTGTGCGATTAATTATTTGAAATAATAACATATTTTAATTATTTGCGAAAGATGAAATAAAAGAAATAAGTAGAGAATAAGTTACTTTATTTCCAGACAGAACTTATCGATTTTTTCCGGGGGGGCAATGGGGTAGTCTCCGGTATAGCAGGCGAGGCAGAAGCAGTCTTTAGGCATGCCGGTTGCTTTGACCATGCCATCCACCGTCAAGTAGTGCAAAGAATCCAGTCCGACAAATTCAGCGATGGCTTTTTCATTTCCTTTTTTTGCGGCAATCAACTCGCCCTTGGAGGAAAAATCAATGCCGTAAGGACAGGGGAAAAGCGTGGGGGGGCAACTGATGACCATATGAATTTCTTTCATCCCGATACCCCGCAAGTTTTGCACACGATTACGGCTGGTTGTGCCGCGGATGATCGAATCTTCAACAATCATGACTTTCTTGCCTTCCAATAGAGGCCGCACCGGGTTGAGTTTTACACGTACGCCAAAATCACGCATCGGCTGAGTGGGCTGAATAAAAGTTCGGCCTACATAATGATTACGGATCATGCCCATTTCAAAAGTAATGCCGCTTTCTTCAGCGTAGCCGAGTGCCGCGTAGTTGCCCGAATCAGGGAACGGCATCACAATATCAACATCCGGTGTGTATTCGCGCGCCAGTTCATGCCCCAATCTCTTGCGGCATAAATAAACGTTTTGGCCAAAAATCTGGCTGTCGGGACGGGCAAAGTAAATCAACTCAAAAATACAGTGACAATGTTTGACCTTGGAAAACGGTGTCAGGCTTTTTAAACCATCTTTGTCGATAATAATAATTTCACCGGGTTCTACATCACGGATGTACTTAGCACCGACCAGATCAAAAGCGCAGGTCTCGGAAGCGACAACCCAACTGCCGTTTAGCTTTCCCAGTGCCAGAGGCCTGAAGCCCCGCGGATCGCGAGCGGCAATAATTTTATCCCGAGTCAGCATGATGAGGCAATAAGCGCCTTCCACGCGGGAGAGGGCGGCAACCAGTGCTTTTTCCAACCCGTGTTTTAAGTGAGGCGCCATGAGATGAATGATTACTTCGCTATCCATTGTTGATTGAAAAATAGAACCGCTGTTTTCCAGCTCTTCACGCAATTTCTGCGCGTTGAGAATATTCCCATTATGTCCCAGCGCGTAATATTCATCGGCAAAATGAACCAGGAAGGGCTGAGCATTGGAAAGAGTTGAAGAACCAGTTGTGGAATAACGGACATGTCCGATGGCCAACTTACCTGCTAGTTTTTGAAAAGTTGCTTCTTTGAATACCTCGGAAGCCAGCCCCATACCCTTATGTTCCGAAACGTTACAACCGTCGGAACTGACAATACCGGCTGATTCCTGACCGCGATGCTGTAAGGCAAAAAGGCCAAAAAAGGTTAATCTGGCCGCGTCCTCATGGCCATAAATGGCAAAAATACCGCATTCCTCCCGGGGACGGCCGGACTCATTCAAAGCTTCTTCGAATAATGACATAGAGACTCTCTTTGTAAAGACGTTGCAGGCAACGTCTCAACGGTTTATTTTTTATGATACTCCTGTAATGGGCATACTTGCCAATCTTCGTCAATAATTGCCCTGACCGCCTCACTTAAAGCTTTCGCTCCGGCTAGAGTTGTAGTATAAAGAACATTATAAGTCAACGCGCCGCGGCGGATGTGATAAGCATCCCGTGAAGATTTTCGCCCCACACTGGTATTGATCACCATCTGGATATCACCGTTTTTTATATAGTCAACAACATGGGGTCTGCCTTCGCTCACTTTATGAATAATGGCCGCTTCAATTCCATGATTTTTCAAGTGATTTGCAGTACCGGTAGTTGCCACTATCTTAAATCCCAACTCCTGAAACGACTTAGCCACAGGCACTATCTTATCCTTATGATAATCATGAACGCTGATAAAGATAGAGCCTTTTGTCGGCATCTTAAATCCGGCGGCCATTTGTGATTTGGCAAATGCAAGGCCAAAGGAATGATCAATGCCCATAACTTCGCCGGTGGATTTCATTTCCGGTCCCAGCAGAATATCAACATCGGGGAAACGGTTAAAGGGGAATACAGCTTCTTTGACCGAAACATGATTTGGTTTCGGCGCCTCGGTAAATCCCAATTCTTTTAAAGATTTTCCCAGCATGACTTTGGTGGCCAATTTCACCAGCGGTACTCCAATGGCTTTGCTCACAAATGGTGCTGTGCGTGAAGCGCGCGGATTTACTTCCAGCACATACAAAACTCCATTTTTAACGGCGTATTGAATGTTCATCAGTCCGATAACGCCAAGTTCGCGGGCGAGCATTTTGGTTTGCTTTTCGATCAGTTCCATGATTTCTGAAGAAATTGTCACTGGCGGTAAAATGCAGGCGCTGTCTCCCGAATGAATTCCAGCTTCTTCGATGTGCTCCATGATCCCCGCGACAACTGTTGTTTTCCCATCACTGATGGCATCCACATCAATTTCAACTGCATCTTCGAGAAATTTATCGATCAGAATCGGGTGTCCGGGAGAAACAAGGAGCGCCTTGGCCATAAAGCCGCGCAGAGTTTCTGCGTCATAGACAATTTCCATGGAACGACCGCCCAATACATAGGAAGGCCGCACAAGTACCGGGTAGCCAATGCGCTCGGCTGCCTGCAGCGCTTTTTCCGCGTCCATTGCCGTGTCATTGTCCGGCTGGTTAAGTTTTAATTTGGTGACGATTTCCTGAAAGCGGTCACGGTTTTCCGCGCGGTCTATCGAGTCCGGTGTTGTTCCGATAATCGGCACGCCGGCTGCTTCCAGGCCTCGGGCTAAATTAAGTGGTGTCTGGCCGCCAAACTGGACAATAACGCCATCCGGTTTTTCCGACTGGATTATATGCAGGGTATCTTCCAGTGTCACTGGCTCAAAAAAAAGTTTGTCGGATGTGTCATAATCTGTGCTGACTGTCTCCGGATTGGAGTTAATCATGATGCTTTCGACGCCTTCTTCGCGCAGGGCAAAGGAGGCATGAACACAACAATAATCGAATTCAATGCCCTGGCCGATACGATTAGGGCCGCCGCCGATAATCGCCACTTTCTTTTTAGCCGATGGACGGGTTTCATTTTCTGTTTCATAGGTGGAATAATAATAAGGAGTGTAGGCTTCAAATTCCGCAGCACAGGTATCAACAAGTTTATAGACCGGAATGATCTTTTCGCGTTTTCGCCACTGCCGGATTTCCAGCTCTGTCATTTTCCAGAAGGAACCCAGTGCCCGATCGGAAAATCCCATTTGTTTGGCTGCCCTCAACAGCTCTGCTGATGGAGGCGAATTTTTCAGCTCTTCTTCCGCGTCCACGATTTCTTTGATTTGATGCAAAAACCAGGGATCAACCTTTGTCAATGAATAGAGCTCGTCAATGGCCATGCCATTTTGCATGGCCGCGGCAATATAAAAAAGCCTAAGCGAATTGGGTTTAAGCAGTTTACTTTTCAGAAACTCTTTTTTATCTTTTAAGTCCGTAGGCAAAGTCTGGGTAAGAGAGAAACGACCGATTTCCAGGGAACGAATTGCTTTTTGCAGAGCTTCCTTGAAAGTGCGGCCGATAGCCATTGTCTCTCCCACCGACTTCATAGAAGTTGTCAGAAAATCTTCGGCTTCCGGAAATTTTTCAAATGTCCAGCGAGGGATTTTAACCACGACATAATCAATGGTGGGTTCAAACGAAGCCATTGTTTCGCGGGTGATGTCGTTGGGAATTTCGTCCAGCGTATAACCCACCGCCAGCTTGGCGGCGATTTTCGCAATCGGAAACCCCGTGGCTTTGGAGGCCAGAGCCGATGAGCGGGAAACGCGGGGATTCATTTCCACCACGATCATTTCGCCTGTTTGGGGATGTATGGCAAACTGAACGTTGGAACCGCCTGTCTCTACCCCGATTTCTCGCATGATCGCAATGGCAGCGTCGCGCATGAGCTGATACTCTTTGTCCGTCAGGGTTTGCGCCGGGGCGACAGTGATTGACTCTCCGGTATGCACACCCATGGCATCAAAATTTTCAATGGAGCAGATGATGACGACATTATCTGCTTTGTCGCGCATCACTTCCAGTTCGTATTCCTTCCAGCCCAGAACCGATTCTTCAATCATAACCTCAGTTATCATGCTGGCATCCAAACCGGCCTTCGCTATCACCACCAGCTCTTCGCGGTTGTAGGCAACGCCGCTGCCGGTGCCACCCAGAGTGAACGAGGCGCGCAAAATAATCGGGAAGCCAATATCATCGGCAATTTTCAGCGCCTCATTCATATTACGCGCAAAACCGCTCTTGGGCATACGCAGACCGATCTTTTCTATAGCCTGCCGGAATTTTTCACGGTCTTCGGCTTTATGGATAACTTCCAGGGATGCCCCAATCATTTCCACGCCGTATTTTTTAAGCACGCCGCTTTCAGCCAGAGCCACGGCGGTATTGAGGCCGGTTTGTCCGCCCAATGTTGGCAATAGCGCATCCGGACGTTCGCGGGCAATGATTTTTTCTACCGCTTCCGGGGTAATCGGCTCAATATAGGTGCGGTCGGCCATTTCGGGATCAGTCATGATGGTTGCCGGGTTGCTGTTGATTAAAACAACTTCATAACCTTCTTCACGCAGCGCTTTACATGCCTGCGTTCCCGAATAGTCGAATTCACAGGCCTGGCTGATAATGATCGGTCCGGAACCGATTAGCAGTATTTTTTTTATGTCTTTACGTTTAGGCACTTAATTTTCTCTTCAGATAAATACTATTCCCACTCGATGGTGCTGGGTGGTTTGGAACTTATGTCGTAAACAACACGATTGATACCACGCACTTCATTAATAATGCGGGTGGATATCCTCGCCAGAACATCATGAGGCAGTTGCGCCCAGTCAGCGGTCATGGCGTCGTCACTGGTGACAGCCCGAATCGCCAGAATGTTTTCATACGTGCGCTGATCGCCCATAATCCCGACACTTTTTAATGGAAGCAGGACGGCAAATGATTGCCACAACTTATAGTAGAGTTTGTTGGCGCGGATTTCTTCCAGTAAAATTGTATCGGCTTTGCGTAATACAGATAAGCGCTGTGCAGTAACCTCTCCGATAATACGGATGGCCAGCCCCGGACCAGGAAACGGTTGACGCCAGACAACGTCATCGGCCAATCCCAGTTCTTTTCCCAGAAGACGCACTTCATCCTTGAATAGATGCTTAAGCGGTTCGACTAGCTTCAAATTCATTTTCTTCGGCAGACCGCCGACATTATGATGCGATTTGATCACCGCGCTGGGACCGCCAAAGGTGGAGCGCGACTCGATCAGGTCGGGGTAAAGAGTGCCCTGAGCTAAAAATTTCACGCTTTTGATTTTGTGGGCTTCTTCGTCAAAAATCTCGATAAAAGTGCGGCCGATGATTTTGCGTTTCTTTTCGGGATCGGTCACACCTTTCAATTTCTTCAAAAACACCTTGCCTGCGCGGGCAAACCGCAAATTAATTTGTAAATGCTTTTTAAACATTTCAATAACGCGCGGGGCCTCGCCTTCTCTTAAAACGCCGTTATCGACAAAGACACAGGTTAATTGCTTGCCGATGGCCCTGTGCAGTAAAACGGCAGCTACAGAAGAATCAACACCGCCGGAGAGGCCTAAGATTACTTTTTCTGCGCCCACCTGCTGCCGGATTTCTTCGACGGCATGATTGACAAAAGATTTCATTGACCAGGCTTTTTTACAGCGGCAAATATTAAAGAGGAAGTTAGCCAGCATCTTCTTGCCGGATTGTGTATGGACAACTTCCGGATGAAATTGCAGGCCGTAAAAATTGCGTTTGACATCTTCGGCTGCCGCAACCGGCGTATTGATGGTAGAAGCGGTAATGCTGAAACCATCGGGCAGTGTACCAATCGAATCACCATGGCTCATCCAGCACTGTGTCTTTTTATCAATTCCGTTGAAAATACCTTTTTGATTCCTGACAAGAAGTTCAGCAAAACCGTATTCCCGTTTGGTTGAGCCAATGACTTTTCCTCCAAGAGAATCAACTATATATTGTAGGCCATAACAGATACCCAGGATCGGAATGCCCAGTTCAAGAATGCCGCTATCGACTCGCGGCGCGTCTTTACTATAGATGCTTGCCGGGCCGCCGGATAAAATTATTCCTTCAGGTTTAAGCGCTTTGATGGCGGCAATGGATATGCTAGGTGGTTCTATCTGGCAGTAAACATGGTTTTCCCTTACACGACGGGCGATCAACTGGTTATACTGTGAACCGAAATCAATTATCAGAATCACTTTGCTTTCCTCTTTCCTTTTTGCATGAGTTCAATAAACTGCAAAAACAAATATTCTGTATCGTGCGGTCCCGGCGCTGCTTCCGGGTGGTACTGCACGCTCATGGTCATAGGCATCTGCATTCCTTCGGAAGTCGCGTCATTTAAGTTGTGATAGGTTTTTTTCGCTTTAGAGCCTACAGACGCGGGCACAACAACAAATCCATGATTTTGCGAGGTGATTTCGACACGTCCTGTATCCACATTTTTTACCGGCTGGTTAATGCCGTGATGGCCGAACTTTAATTTTTCCGTATAACCGCCGATAGCCTGGCCAATAATTTGATGTCCGAGACAGATACCAAAAACAGGAATCTTGCCGATGACTCTGCGGGCTGCATCTACTATATAAGGCAATGCCGCTGGATCGCCTGGGCCATTGGAGAGCAATATTCCATCCGGCTTCAGAGCCAGAATTTCGTCACCAGTCGAAAAAGCAGGTAGCACCAGAACTTCACAACCGTTATTTTCCAAACGCCGCAAAATATTATATTTGACGCCGCAATCGAGGACAACAACCCGAAGCTTTTTTCGAGATTTTTTAAAAGGAAGCTTGCCTGTGAGAGGTGCGCCATTTTCCCATACGTATGGTGTAGAGCAACTTACTTCGCGGACAAGATCACGGCCAACAAGGCCGGGATAGTCTTTCACCTTTTCCAGCAGCGCCGCAACGTTTTGTGTTTCGGTGGAGATGATTCCCTTCATGGAACCGGAAAGTCTTAAGCGGCGGGTAAGCGCACGGGTATCAATCCCTTCGATGCCGATTTTTCCGTGACCTTCCAGAAATGATTTTAAACTCTGTTTCATCCGCCAGTTGCTCGGATTAGGCTGATATTCTTTGACAATAAAACCTTCCAGATGAATGCCGGCCGATTCCATGTCTTCTTCATTGATGCCATAATTGCCGACCAGAGGATAAGTCATGGTGACAATCTGGCCTTTGTACGAAGGGTCGGTAATAACTTCTTGATAGCCGGTCATGCCCGTGTTAAAAACGACTTCACCCATAGTAACGCCTTCGCCCGCAAAGGCAGTGCCCTCAAAAACACTGCCGTCTTCAAGGACGAGCAAAGCTCGGCGTTCTTTATTTAACAGGGGCATTAAATTTTATCTCCCAAGCAAACCTGTAAGGAACAGAATAAATTAGCGCCGGATAGAAAACGCTCCCTTTTGTGCCTAACAAGTGGGAGCGTTCTAACTTTTTTTTCTAATCTCGTCAATGACTAAAGTATGGACAAAAGGAATTAAAATTTGAACTTAATTAAATTATATTGTTTTGTTTTAACAAACGATTTTGCCGGTATCCGGGCATAGCCGATACAACGAAATATCGGCTATGCCCGGTCAATTTCAGTTAACTGATAAACAGCATTTCCCAGAATTTAGGCATTGGCCATAATTCGTCATCGACAAGATTTTCCAGCTCGTCAACATATTCACGAAGTTCATCCATTTTTGGTTTAACTTTGCTGCACAGTGTATCTGCTTTTTTCGCTTCGTCGTGAACAGCATTCGCTGCATCAACCTTGGCCAGAATTTCCTTGTTTAAATTATAGATATTGTTAACAAGATCGACGACCTTTTTTAAGATTTCTGTCTGGGCAGAAACGACCGCCGCAGTTCCGAGCACCTCCTTGGTGGCGATAATCGCTTGCGCGAGTGTTTTCTGGTAAGCAGCCGCTGCCGGAAGTACCTGGCTTTGGCAAATATTATTGAGACATTTAACTTCAATTGCCAAATCTTTAATATACTTTTCCAGATAAATAACATATCGGGATTGCAGCTCAACTTTGGAAAGGACCTTATATTTATCAAAAAGATTTAGAGCCCTGTCGGTAACCAGCGCTTTTAAGGCTACTGGAGTTGTTTTATAATTCGGCAATCCTCTTTTGCCTGCTTCCACTTCCCATTCTTTGGTATAGTTGTCTCCGTTGTATAATATGGGGTTTATGTCTTTGATCTCGCTTTTCAAAACCTCAAACACAGCCTGATTAATATTCTTGGTATCTTTTGCTTTAATTTTTTCAGCCAGGTGATCGAGACTTTCGGCAACGATTGTATTAAGTACTGCGGCAGGGAAAGAAATAGACTGCGATGAACCAACAGCCCTGAACTCAAATTTATTGCCGGTAAAAGCAAACGGCGATGTTCTATTGCGATCAGTATTATCTTTGCTTACTAACGGCAGCGATGAAATGTCCAGGTCGATAATTTCAGCGTTAGTGGCTTTGGTAACTATTCCCTTTTCAATGTTTGCTAGGATATTGGTGAGCTGATCGCCCAAGAATACAGAGATAATGGCTGGCGGAGCTTCGTTTGCACCAAGTCTGTGATCGTTGGCATAAGTTGCGACAGATGCCCGGAGGATGTCGGCGTTCTTATAGACGGCACGAACTGTGGCAATCAGGAATACCAGAAATGCAATGTTATCATGAGGAGTCTTTCCGGGGTTCAAAAGATTGTTCCCGTTGTTATCGGAAAGTGACCAATTAACATGTTTTCCGGAACCATTTATTTTCGCGAAGGGCTTTTCATGAAGTAGGCAGGCAAGATTATGTTTTTTAGCTACTGACTGCATGGTATCCATAACGATTTGGTTATGATCGACGGCCAGGTTGGCTTCTTCAAATACAGGGGCAAGCTCGAACTGGGAAGGCGCTACTTCATTATGTCTGGTTTTAGCCGGAACGCCGAGTTTAAAGAGCTCCTCTTCCATATCATGCATATAAGAAGACATTCTTTCCTTGATGCTGCCGAAATACTGATCTTCCAACTCCTGACCTTTAGCAGGAGGCGCGCCTACCATAGTACGGCCGCCAAGCACGAGATCCTGCCGTTTGAAGAAATAATCCATATCAATTAAAAAATACTCTTGTTCCGGCCCCAGGGTAGCAAAAACCTTTTTAACATTTTTACTGCCCAGAAGCTTCAGCATGTTCAATGCGCTAATGTTTACCGCTCTATTCGATCTAAGTAGCGGTGTCTTCTTGTCGAGAGCCTCACCTGTATAGGAAATGAAAGCGGTAGGAATGCACAACGTTGTAGAAATGCCATTTCTTCTGATAAAGGCAGGTGAAGACATATCCCAGGCGGTGTAACCTCTCGCTTCAAATGTAGACCGAATACCACCAGACGGGAAACTGGACGCATCAGGCTCGCCCTGAACAAGCTGTTTGCCGGAGAATCTCTCAACAACTTCGCCCATGCCGGACGGATCGGCAAACGCATCGTGTTTCTCGGCAGTAATACCGGTCATCGGCTGAAACCAGTGGGCAAAATGAGTTGCTCCTTTTTCCAGCGCCCATTCCTTCATGGCGTGAGCCACGATATCTGCCGTTGCAATATCAAGAACCTTGTCTTCATTGATCGCTTCAAGAAGTTTTTTATATGTATCTTTCGGCAGCTTTTCTCTCATTACCTTATTATTGAAGGTGTCTTCACCATAGTATTCAGATACGGGAACAAATTTCTCTTTTTCGATTGTGTAATTTCTTTCCGATGCTATTACTGGTCTTGATTTTTTCATAATTCCTCCATTTATCCTTTAAAATATTTTAGAAACAGACTCAACATATAAAAAGAAAGTGCAAGTTTAACTGATTAGCCTAGTGCGAATAATATGCCAACGATTCATATTATTGCCACACTATAACAATTAACGGTCCTTCGTCCACTTTAATAATTGTTGACAGACAAGCTAATCATCAAATTCGATTACAATATTAAGCTGTATACATTTGGCTTAATAAGGATAATATAGATAAGCGGAAAAAACATCTATAATATAATCGGCAATATTGTTGAATTCGTTAGCAACGAGCACGTAAAACAAAAGTTAAAAACTACTTGATCTTGATCGATCTTTGCTGTAAATTTCGGCATGCTAAAATACAAAAAAGAACAATTATGTATTATGAATGTGGCCAAAACAACAATAATGTAACATCATGATTATTAATAGTTCCCGGATTCTTCTTCCGGAACTTAATTTTCTATAAAATAATTCACTTTGTTGTTTCATTATAAGTAACTCATTCATTTTAAATTAGCCATTGGCATTTATTTTGCTGTGAAATGACGTTCGCAATATTGATACACAGAGTCTTAATGAGTTATCATTAATATAGTAACGGAAGAGATATATAAAACATGAAGCTGGTAGAAGAATTCAAAAAAATCGCGGGCGATATAAAAATTATCGATAAAGAAGAAGAAAAAGAAATGTACAGCCATGATATAGGCGATGTTCCTACAATCATGACCAAAACTTTTTTTCAAATACAACCTGATTTTGTCGTTCAGCCTAAAAGCGCTGAGGAGATAAAAAAAGTACTGCAATTTGCTAATGAGAAAAAAACACCGGTTATTCCCAGGGGCGCTGCATCATGGGGATTTGGGGGAGTAATTCCGACAAATGCGGGAATAGTCATTGATTTATCACCTTTCCGAAAAATCCTCAATCTCAACAAAGCACAAAAGACCATAACTGTGGAAGCAGGAGCAAGATGGAGCGATATTGACATTCTGGCCAAAAAAGAAGGTTTATGTCTGATGACATATCCATCGAGCAAGTTTTCCACAGTCGCCGGCTGGATTGCAACAGGCGGTTACGGCATCAACAGTTTTCAATATGGCCACTTAGCCAACCAGATTGTATCAATGACAGTTATAACGCCATCTGGCGAGTCTAAAAAGATTACTCCTAATGATCCGGAGTTTGCGTACTTCGTTTCTACGGAAGGTGAGTTTGGAATTATTGTTGAAGTAACCCTGAAATTACGTGACGTTCCTCAGGCCTCATATCCACATCTGTTCTATTTTGAAAGTGACAAAGAAGCTTTCATATTCATTGAAAAATTCATCAAATTGGGACAGGCAGATGAACTCAAGCCCAATGTAATCCGTTTTCTTGATAAAAATCACATCAATGACATCAATGAAATCATGCATTCCAACGTATTTAAAAAGAGTGCCGGAGTTCTGATCGAATTCAGCAACTCTGAAAAAGATAAAAAGTTTTTAAAGGTTATAGAACAAAACGGTAACACTGAAGAGGCGCCTCGCTATGTTGCCAGTTATTTATGGAATGAGCGGCTTTTCGGCATGAAGACAAAACGCCTTGGACCAACGATTCTTTCCAGTGAAAGTATTATTCCTATAGAGTCGGCGGCGGGATTTATTGCAAAAGCAAAAAAACTGGGAGCCAATTTTGGCGTAGAAATATTCATTGATTCTCAGATTATTGATGCCAAAATGGCTCTGATCATGACAAATTATCTTTGCGATTCCAGAAAGTTTAAATATTATGTCGATTTACCATTGGCGATGATGCTTATCAAAACGGCTGTTTCTATGGGAGCAGAACCATATGGATTGGGTATTTGGAACGCAGGCTTTATTAATTATCTATACAACAGCGAAAAGAAACAAAAACTTCTGGCATACAAAGCCAAGGTTGATCCGAATAATGTCATGAATCCGGGCAAGTTCTTTGGGATCAAATCAAAGTTCTTCAATATTCCGGCGGTCGTTTTTCGTCCGTCCATTTTTGGCTTTTCCATCAAGATATTAATTCTACTATCGCCAGTAATTGGAAAAATAGCTACGCTAATTCTGGGAAAAAATAAGAAGGTGGATAGCCTCGATTTCGAGCTAACCACCCATGCGTGCGCCAAATGCGGAAACTGCATTGCCGTGTGCCCGGCCTATCTTGTTACGGGAAATGAAGCTCTGACGGCAAAAGGCAAAATAGCTCTGGCGAAAAAGATTATTGATGGTAAAAAAGTTACGCAGGAAGAAGCGGAAAATGTATTTATGTGTATGCATTGCAGGGGCTGCGAAGAGATTTGTCAGACCAATCTTGAGTTGATGATGCTCTGGGATGCGCTGGAAAAAAGGATCGACGGTAAATTCAGCCGTCCTGAAGAAAAAATCGCTGAATTTCTTAAAAGGGTTGACGATAGCAAGGATTACTGGGAAATGGTGGATCGGAATAACTGAACCAAAGAAAATTAAAATAATATTGAAAAGATGAATTAAAGACTATGCCAAAGAAATATCACATTCACGCAAAAGTAACGCCGCTAGATCTGGATTATGTATACAAGTTTAAGATTGAACGGGGAGAAAACTGCATCAATTGCGGTAAGTGCACCAAAGTGTGCATCTATGAAGCACATAAACGGGGCAAAGATGGTGATCCGCGTAAAATGGCTGACCCGAATACCGTAGTTTGTAGAAACTGTTTTCGGTGCATTCAGGAATGTCCCCGCGGAGCGTTGGAAAAATCTCTGGATAAGGATTTTTTAAATATCGGCGGGTCATACTGGAAGTCCGATATGTTTATAACTTTATGGAAGCAGGCGGAGGATGGCAAAGTTCCTGTTACCGGCGCTGGTTATCGAGGACCGTTTACCGGACCGGGGTTTGACAGCATGTGGACAGATATGTCGGAAATTGTTCGCCCGACACGCGATGGAATTCATGGACGGGAATACATCAGCACATCCGTTGAACTGGGCAGGAAACTCAATCACCTGACCTTTGATGAAAATGGTAAATTATTGTCGAAAATTCATGATACAATTGATATTCCGATTCCCATAATTTTTGATTTTCCCCAAGAAAATTTGAGTCCGAATGTAAAAGTTGCCCTGGTGAGAGCGGCCGCGGAACTAAATACCTGCATCGTATTGTCCGCGGATGATATTACGGCTGATATAAAGAAATACATCAAAAACATCATTCCATTAATTTCCCATAAAGAAATTGATAAACATCAGGGGTTGATCAAAGGTGTAAGAATTGTGGCGATTGATTATACTGATGAAATATTAAGTACTTTACCTGCACTGCAAGATAAAATTAAAAAAATAAATAATGTACTTACCATAATTCGAGTTCCCGCAACGAAGTCTGTGGAAGACATTGTTTCCAAGCTGGCACATAGTGGCGCGGAGATCATCCATGTCGTGGCCGATTATCGCGGTATGGAAAATAATGGTTCGGCAGATCAAAACCTGCGTCTGGCCAAGGATATTATCCGTGCCGTTCATTTGAAGCTGGTTGAGGATAGAATCCGTGATGAAGTTACAATTATTTTCTCCGGCGGAATAGCAATGGCAGAGCATGTGCCGAAGGCAATGCTCTGTGGCGCGGATTTAACAGCAATAGATTTGCCTCTGCTTATTGCGCTTGGTGCTAGGTTGTATGAAGAACCGGAGAAGATCTTAGTGTTCCCCGAAGGACTGGAAAAAATTTCAGTGCGAACCGTAATGCAGAGAATCATTAACCTAATGGGTGCATGGCACTCGCAGCTTCTTGAGGTAATGGGCGCCATGGGTATCCGCGAGGCACGAAGGCTGCGCGGTGAAACAGGAAGGGCTATCTTCTTTGAAGAAATCGATAATGATACTTTTGGAAAACTATTTAAAAAAAGAGAAACAAAAAACGTATGAAACCATCAACTGTAAAAATTAAAAAAATGCCTTCGCGATTTAAGCATCAGGTGCCGAAATATAAAATTACTCGATCCGACGCCTGCATCAACTGCGGTACTTGCGCAAAATCATGCCCCTACGGCGTTCATGAAAGAGTTGAAGGGCACAACAGGACGAAAGCACCGATAAACTATAAATGTATCGGTTTTGAATGCAAGAACAACGATTTTTATTGTATAGCAAAATGTCCGCGCAAGGCGTTGAGCATCTCCCTGAATCCGATGTATGAAACGCTCGGCGATTATCGCTGGACAGCGGATATGATTACCGGAACCTGGATAATGGCTGAAACCGGATATCCACCCGAACGAAAGGATCTGGAATATAATACAGGTAATTCCGGCGGCGGTTTTGACAAGCTACGCCTCAAGTTTCCTGCCGGGCAGCCGAAAGTTGATAAGCTTGAAATATCAACGGAGATTCCCTTAAACAGGAGAAATGATGGCCGCGCAAATGTTATCATTTCCACTCCTGTCTATGGCGGCGGCATGTCCTTCGGGTCGGTAAGTCTGCCTACAATGATTTCCAAGGCGCGCAACGCTACGCTGTGGAATACCTTTACCTGTACCGGTGAGGGAGGATACCCGGAGCTGCTTCAACCTTATAACGACCACGTGATCACTCAGGTGGCGACAGGTTTGTTTGGAGTGCGCGAAGAAACAATACAGCGGGTAAAAATAGTGGAATTCAAATACGCGCAAGGTGCCAAACCCGGTCTTGGCGGACATCTTCTGGGTGAAAAAAATACAGAAAGCGTTGCCCGGATGCGTGAAGCGGTCAAAGGTACATCCTTGTTTTCACCTTTTCCATTTCATTCGGTGTATTCCATCGAAGATCACAAGAAGCATATTGACTGGATCAAAGAAATCAATCCCAACGCGTTGGTTTCCGTTAAGGTTTCGACACCTAATGACGTGGATATGGTTGCTGTCGGTTCATACTATGCCGGTGCTCATATAATTCACATCGACGGCGGATATGGCGGTACAGGCGCCGCGCCCGACATTGCCAAAAAGAACATTGCCATGCCGATAGAATATGCCATTATGAAGGTTCATAATTTTTTAAAGGAAGAAGGCGCACGGGATGCGATGACGCTCATTGCCTCAGGTGGCATCAGGACTGCTCATGATCTGGCCAAAGCCATTTGCCTTGGCGCGGATGGCGCGGTTATCGGGACTGCGGAAATGGTTTCTCTCGAATGTGTCCGATGTGGAAACTGCGAATCAGGCCGGGGTTGTGCCCGGGGCATTGCCTCGACGGATTCGGAACTTGCCGATTTATTCAATGAGGAATGGGCGACGCAGCGTCTGGTTAATATGTATCATGCCTGGAATGTCCAGCTTGTTGAAATACTACAGAAGTTCGGCATGAGAAGTGTAAAAGAGCTTGTTGGCCGGACTGATTTGCTTGAGCATATAGATTACAGTAAATAAAGCGGAGTTTGTTATAATGGACAATGTTGAAAAAATAACTATATCAAGGACTGAAATATGCAGCCAGGTGCCACCTTTAAATCCAAACACTGAAGAAGAGGGTGGCTGCGGTGTAACAGGTTTTATCTGTTCGATTCCTGTGACGGGGAAGAATATCTTTGAGCCATCCGTGCAGATGCATAACAGAGGTAATGGAAAAGGCGGGGGTATTGGAGCTGTCGGGTTTATTCCCGAAGCCATGGGAGTATCCAAACAGGTTCTTCAAGATGATTATATGCTGCACATTGCTCTTCTTGATGCGAGTGTATGCACTGAAATTGAAGATACATTCATCAAACCATACTTTAAAATCGATAAAGCGGAAAAGCTCGCCACTATTGATGATCACCGCAGTATCGGATTGGATGTGCGGCCTCCTGATGTTATGCGTTATTTTGTGCGCGTGAAAGATGATGTACTCGATAAATTCATTTCGGATAACAAATTTTCATCTATGGAAAGGCGTGACGCCGAGGATGAGTTTGTCTATCAGAACAGCTTTAAGATTAATACGCACTATTATGCGTCTCTTGGTGAAAAAAAGGCTTTTGTCATGTCGCACGGCAGGAACATGATGATCCTTAAAATCGTGGGATATGCGGAAAACGTCGTTAAATACTATAAACTGGAAGACTTCAAAGCACATGCCTGGCTTGCCCACCAGCGCTATCCGACACGCGGACGTGTCTGGCATCCGGGTGGCTGCCATCCGTTTAGCGCACTCAATGAAGCGCTGGTACATAACGGTGACTTTGCTAATTATCAGGCTGTGAGTGAATATCTAAAGCAGCGGAACTATTACCCGTTGTTTCTGACAGATACTGAAGAAGCCGCGCTCTTGCTGGATTTGTGGAGCAGGGTATATAAATATCCACTAGAATACATGATTGAGGCCATGGCACCGACTTCGGAGATGGACTTTGATATGTTGCCTGCTGAAAAGCAGGAACTGTATAAAGCTATCCAAACCAATCATGTAAACTCATCGCCGGATGGACCGTGGTTCTTTATAATTGCGAGAAATGACGTTAGAAATGATCAATTCCAACTGATAGGCATTACTGATACCGCAATGTTGCGCCCTCAGGTTTTTGCCCTGCAGGAGGGAGAAGTTCAGATCGGTCTCATTTGTTCGGAAAAGCAGGCCATTGATGCGACGCTAATCTCCCTGGAAAGAGAAGATCCGCGTTTCGGCCCCATTGCCGACAAATATTGGAATGCCCGCGGTGGCAGCTATACCGATGGCGGTTCGTTTATTTTCAGCCTTAAAGATACCGCAGACGGTATGAAGCTTATTTGTACCGACAAGTTTGGAAAGGTGATCAAAACACCAAAAGGCAAAGCTGCCTGTGATGTAACAAAAAAGATAACAGTTACGGAAGACTACAAGCCCATAGAAACAAAGCTTGCTGCTTTATTTGCTGAAAATGATTATTCAGCCGTTGCTGATAAATTGTTTACATATGTAAAAGATAGTATTGGTAGCTTTAATCCGGACAAGCTCAGATTCTGCATTGAGACGATCAAGAGTTATGCCCTAAAGAGTGATAACGGTAAGCAAGCAGCCATCAGCGCGTTAACGCTTTTGAATGATCGTAGATTCAATACGGGTTCGATAAAAAGAAGCTCTCTGCTGCATGTACTGAAAATAGCTCTGGATGAAATTTTCGATGCAACGTCGATGATCACAGAAGTATCAAATTCACCTTTCTGCCGGATTAATTACACAAGCCTCGATCAACTTCGCGCGCCGAAGACCAATGAGAAAATTCTGGTTATTGACGCCGGACAATTTGAACCGGAAGGTGATAAATGCGACGCGGTAATGATGGTGAAGGCCTTTAAACTCGGCTGGAAAAAGTTCATTGTTTACAAATATCGTGGTCAGCGGTTTACCGGCTGCGGTTTCGGTCCGGCCACCAAGGATGTGAGAATCGATGTCTACGGAGCTTCCGGAGATTATCTGGCTTCAGGCATTGACGGTATGGAAATTTATGTTCATGGTAATGCCCAGGATCAACTCTGCCAGATTATGAAAGATGGCAAACTTGTTGTATTTGGCGATGTCGGCCAGACATTTATGTACGGAGCCAAAGGAGGCAGCGCGTATATAATGGGTAACGCTGCCGGCCGGCCTTTAATTAATGCTGTCGGCAAGCCGCGGGTAGTCATTAACGGCACTGCTCTGGATTATCTTGCTGAATCTTTTATGGCCGGGGATCCGCTCAATGGAGGCGGCTTTGTAATTCTTAACGGCATTGGCTTTGACGATGAGAGCGGATCGATTTGCGAATATGATTCACCATACCCCGGTTCGAATATATTCTCTCTTGCTTCCGGCGGCGCGATTTATGTCCGCGATCCGCATAAGAAACTGGTTGATGAGCAGTTAAACGGTGGAGAGTTTGCCGAAATTACCGATGCGGACTGGCAACTGATTGCGCCTTACCTGAAAGAGAATGAAAAACTTTTCGGTATTACTATAGAAAGACTTCTCACAGTTGAAGGCAATAAAAAGGCTCCGCAGGCAGTATACAGAAAGATTAAGCCCCTAAAAGCGACAGCTGTCCACGAAGATGATGATGATGGTTTGGAAGAATAAGTCCAGAATTGAAGAAAAAATTCATCTCTGATGTAGTGGCGCAAAAAATTATCTGTTTTTTCAATTTAGAAATCTAATCAGCCTCAGCGCCGTTTTTATTGTTTTTACGGAAAAGTTTGGGATTGATTCCCAGTTTGGTAATCTTATATTGAATGATACGCTTTGTTGATCCCAAAACTTTTGCGGCCTTTGTTTGATTTCCACCGGTAGCTTCCAGAGTATCAATAATTAAAGACCTTTCCTGTGCTTCTACAACAGAAGATAGTTTGCTGTGGTCCTTCTTTTCCTCTTTTGTTTCTCTTGCATGCAAAGACGGCGGCAAATGAAAAGAATCGATTGTATCGGTATTGGATAGCAGAACAGCCCGTTCAATACAATTTTCCAGTTCGCGCACATTACCCGGCCATTTGTGAGACAGAAATACTTCTATTGCCGCGGTGGAAATCTTTTTAACATTTTTCCCCATTTCCTTGCTGTATTTCAATATGAAATGATCCGCCAGAAGTATAATATCGCTGCCTCTTTCGCGCAGAGATGGTAAATAAATGGGAAAAACATTTAAGCGGTAAAACAAATCGGGACGAAAACGTTCCGCTATAATGTCTTGTTCTAAATTTCTATTGGTTGCTGCGATAATGCGGACATTGACATTAATAACCCGCGAAGAGCCCAGCGGCTGAAATCTTTTTTCCTGCAAAACACGCAAAAGTTTTACCTGAGCTGCAGCGGAAAGCTCGCCTATTTCGTCCAGAAAAATAGTGCCGCCGTTAGCTTCTTCAAATCTACCGCGGCGCAGCTGCAGCGCGCCGGTAAAAGCTCCTCTTTCATGCCCGAAAAGTTCGCTTTCAATCAGCGTATCCGGGATAGCGGAGCAATTAACCTGCACCATTGGTCCATTGTGCCGCGGAGAATTCATGTGGATTGCCCGGGCGATAAGTTCCTTGCCGGTTCCTGTTTCACCGGTGATTAAAACTGTAGTCTTGGAATCGGCTACCTGGGCCACCAGACCGAATACTTCCTGCATTGGTTTGGAATGGCCGATAATATCTATAGAAGGCGCGCGCTTACTGCCGACAATTTTTCTCAGTCGTTCGTTTTCTTCCTCCAGAGCCCTGATATGCACAGCCTTGGCCATAAGCTCAGCTACGGCGGAGAGCATAGCCAGTTCTTGATCCAAATCTTCCACTTCCAGAGCTACTTTATCGGCTGATAAAACTCCGACAACGTTTTCATCATAAATAATGGGAACACAAAGGAAAGCCAGTTCCGATCTGTTTAAATGACGGCGGGCACCGGTGCGGTCTAAAAAGTGGGTTGCCTGACCAAGATTAGCCACGGCCATAGGGCGCCCTGTTTCGGCCACTTTACCTGTAATGCCTTCGCCGGGCTTGTAAGTTACGTCCATTCCTTCGATATTGATATCATGAGCAATATCGAGCCAGGCTTCTTTTTTCTCCCGATCCAAAAGTGAAATCATACCCCGCTTCATGCCTAAACGGGAACTCATTTCCTGCAGGACAAGCTCTAATTGATCGTGCAGGTCTTGAGGCTGAGCTAAAATTTTAGCTATAGCGTGCAATGTAGCCAGTTCTTCATAACTATGAATGCTCAAATTACGCTCTTTTTCAGGAAAAGATTTTTTTGTACTCTTGTTCATAAAAGGTTCGGCAAACCCAAAAGTATTTTGTTACAAAATTGTACTAATAGCAATCGTTTTTTAGCTATCTGACATTAAAATGCAAAGAGTGAACCAATTATGACAAATTCGTCAAAAGTAGGCATAAAGATGGAAATATTTCCACAAGTATCTTAACATTATGAAAACATTAACTATACATATTTAACTACATCCAAAATATTGGGAGATATGCTGGTCGGGTGCAACGATTTTTTATGCCCCATTTTGAGTAATGCCAGGAACAGTTGAAAAATTCAAACGGCAGTTTGCTATAAAGCTTGGATCAGATTTTATCTGAGTTTGAAGCCATTCGACGTATTCAGGAGTATACTGTGCCGAACCAAATTTCGGCTTGTAATGATACCTGGGATTACCATCGATATATAAAAAGACGCCTGATTGCAAGAGCATCATGAGCTGTGAATTTACCACATTCAGGGATAGTTGCCTTGATCTGTTCTATGACTTCTTCTTGTCTGAATGGATACGTTTTATTTGGATCTATGTTTCGAAAAGTAGGTGCGCTCGCATCATCGACGATTCTAATCGGAAACGCCGTATCGTTTCCAGTTTGACGGACTTCGCGTGGAGTCATTGACACCATCGAATCTTTAGGTGCAGTGACAACGTTTCTTACGCCCTGCATCCATTCTTTTCTGATAGAAGATAATTTCCGCGCAAAGAACGCTCTCAAATCGTCAGAAGATGCAGGTTCACTCTTGGCGCCGTGACGGAAATAGACTATTCCTTGTGCAAACGCACTTTTCTGTTTTCCGTCACCGATAGAATAAGTTCCTGGTTTGTTAAAAACAACTGGGGTCTCAGCTGGTCCGATTAGCAGAGCTGCAATTTGATTGGATTCCTTTGTATGAGATTTAACATCAATATCGACGAAATTGACAGAAGTGTATATAAAGATTTTGTTACTGATATCTGCAATATCGAGTTCTAGGATTGGCTGAACATCAAAACCAGTTGGTGTACCTCTGTTATTTACGCCTATAAGCAGCATTCCACCACCTGAATTGGCAAGTGCAACAATGTCCTTAATTATTTCACACCAATCGTGATCTGAAGTAATTTGCCATTGTTCCTTAAATTCGATGTGCTTAGACTCTCGATTAGCAGTAAGTGCTTTTTCATACGCTGAGTTCATGTCATTATAATCTCTCAAATTATAAGCCCATAAATGGGCGCGTGAGGAAACGCTAATTAATCTAGCTTGCAGCGATGTAGTCATACAAACGCTGGGCGTGCTCTTTGGCTCTCTGCTCAACTTCTTCTTTCTTGTTATAGACGCCTAGAACGTAAATCATATTGTGCGATATAATGGGGTTACTATAATTCATGCCTGTGAGGTTGGCCATTTGTTGCAAAGGTTTCAGAAGATCGATAATCGGAAAGTTATTATAGCCGCCCGCTCTATAAGCATCTTCCGGTCCTCCTATGGTTGTGGATACTAGAAACTGTTTACCTTTTAATTTATCTCCAGTAGAGCCAAAAGCAAAGCCATGTGAGAAGACCTGATCCATCCATTCCTTGAGAATTCCGGGCACACCATACCAGTAGAAAGGGAACTGAAAAATGATCGATTCCACATCGATAAGAGCCGCCTGCTCAGCTTCAATGTTAAATCTGAAGGATGGGCATTCCGAATAAAGATCCTTGATCTTCACGCCTTTGATAGCTCTGATTTTCTCAATGATGATTTTGTTGGCAATGGATGTTTTATTAAAATTGGGATGGGCTAGTACGACAAGCGTCTTTTTCATAAAATTCCTCCTTATTGTTGGTTGCAAGCTTGGTCCAAACTAGGTTTGGGCAGTCTGTTGTAGACAACTATTATAAATATTGAAATTATAAGTTGTCAACAAGTTGTCTTTAGATTACAGTATTTCGTATATTGTTGAAATAAAATAAAGAAATATCGAAAATTTGTCCAAGTAAGAAATTTTAGCCTGTCTAGTCATTTTCTTTTTTAGAGTAGTCTGCGAGTTCTTGTTTTTTCATCATGATTAAAACAGCGGAGATGGCGCCTTCGGTCATGCCGGGAATGCGCTCCATCTGCCCGAGAGTCTGCGGCGCTATTTTGGTGAGCTTTACTTTTAGTTCATTGGAAAGACCGGGAACGGATGAATAATCAAAGTCAGAGGGGATTTTCTTTTTTCCCTGATCTTTTAATTTTTTCACGGAATCAAATTGCCGCTTGATATAGCCCTCATATTTAATTTCAATTTCAATTTGCTTTTTGATAAAGGAATCCTTTTGGTCTTGCCAGCTGGGAAATCCGGCTAAATCATCATAAGAAATTTCATATCTTTTTAAAAGGCCATACAGAGTAGTGGAATTATTAAGTGGCGGCGATTGGAGTTTTGCCAAAAGTTTGTTTATTTCCGCTGAAGGCTTAACCGGCGATGATTTGAGTCTCTCGATGCCTTGAGTGATCTGGCGCATTTTATCCTGCAGGGACAAGTAATGCTCGCTGCCGATCAGCCCCAGCTCAACGCCCTTCCCCATCAAACGGATAGTGGCATTATCCTCACGCAGGATAAGACGGTATTCGGCGCGGGATGTGAACATGCGGTAAGGCTCATCAACACCACGGGTAACCAGGTCATCAATTAAGACCGCCATGTAAGCCTCGGAACGATCGAGAATAAAAGGCTCTTCTCCCTTAAGAGCACGTGCGGCATTAATCCCTGCCCACAGTCCTTGCGCCGCCGCTTCTTCATAACCGGAAGTTCCATTGATTTGACCGGCAAGATACAGGCCTTTAATCAATTTTGTCTCCAGTGTCGGGTTAAGCTGTGTCGGCTGGACAAAATCGTATTCAATAGCATAAGCCGGGCGCATAATTTCGGCCTGCGAAAGCCCAGGTACACTGCGCACTATTTTGTATTGTAATTCCAGAGGCAGGCTATTGCCTAAACCCTTGGCGTAAATTTCCTGCGTATCGATTCCTTCATGCTCAAGCACAACGGGATGGTTTTCGCGCTCATGGAATCGCATAACTTTATCTTCCAGAGACGGGCAGTAACGGGCGCCGATACCTTTAATTACGCCGGCATAAAGTGGCGATGATTGAATATTATCCCTTATAAGACGATGTGTTTCAGCAGATGTCGCGGTAAAATAAGAAGGAAGGCGCTCCAACCGCAATTGTTTGGTAGTAAAAGAAAATGGCTGTGGTTCTGGATCGCTATCCTGCCGCTCCAGGCTTGCAAAATCAATTGAGGAAGCCCGCAGACGAGGCGGTGTTCCTGTCTTCATTCTGCCAATTTCAAAACCTAATTGTTTCAGACAGGCGGCAAGCCCCAAGGATGCCAGCTCCCCGGCGCGGCCGGAGGCGATTTGAGAAGTACCAATATGAACAAGGCCGTTTAAAAAAGTCCCGGTAGTTATAATTACTTTACTGGCGCCATAGAAATAGCCGGTTTGATCAAGCACTCCTTTTATTTCATTATCCTCAATAACAAGACTTTCCACCATGCCTTGTCTTATATGCAGATTTGCCTGATTTTCTACCGTTGCCTTCATGGTTAAGCGGTATAATTGCTTGTCGCACTGAACGCGGGAAGAATGAACGGCAGGGCCTTTAGAGGCATTGAGCATCCGGAAATGCACGGCGGTTTTATCTGCGATTTTTCCCATTTCGCCGCCGAGAGCATCGATTTCCTTGACTAATTGCCCTTTAGCCAGCCCGCCAATTGCCGGATTACAGGACATCAATGCTATTGAATCCAAACTGATATTGAACAAAATTGTGCGGCAACCCATACGGGCTCCCGCCAGAGCTGCTTCGCAGCCGGCATGACCACCCCCGATTACGATAATATCGTAATTATCACTCAAATTTCCCCCCAAAAACAACGTTGCCTTGCAAAAGGGCAAATGATATTGAAATAGTAATAGTATTACTAACCCAAAAAAACAACAAAAAAGAGGCTGAATTGGCTAAACCTGATTTTTGGAAAAACAACAAAAGATACTATGATCTGAAAAGTTATTGGAGAAATTTGTTCGGCTGCAATGTTCACAAATTATCCATTGACGCCGGGTTTACCTGCCCCAATCGTAATGGGCATGTTGCAATAGGAGGGTGTATTTATTGCGATGGACGCGGATCAAAATTGCGCCAAAAAGGAGAGCTACCATCAGTTTCAGACCAGATCCTGAGTGGTAAAAAGTTTTATAAACCTCATGCTTCCAAATTTATCGCTTATTTTCAGACGTTTACCAATACCTACGCGCCAGTGGAGAAATTGCAGGTGCTCTATGATGAAGCGCTGGCTCAGGAAGACGTTATTGGCCTTTCCATTGGCACGAGACCGGATTGTCTCGGGCCTGATGTTATCGAGTTATTAAGCGGATATGCAGAAAAATATCATATCTGGGTGGAGGTGGGTTTGCAGTCGGTGCATGACAAGACTTTGCAGCTCATTAACAGAGGGCATAATTATCAACAATTCTTAGAAGCAGTGAATACTCTCACCGGAGGTAACCTGAACATTTGTGTTCACATTATTATCGGCTTACCGGGAGAAAGCGACGATGATGTATTAACGACAGCCAGAACTCTCGCGCATTTGCCTATCCAGGGTATCAAAATTCATTCTTTGTTGGCTTTGGAAGGAACTGCTCTGGGAGGAATGTATAAAAACAATGCCATTAAGATCATTAATAAAGAAAGATATGTTTCTTTAGTGGTTAATGTTCTGGAGATATTGCCGCCCAATGTGGTGATTCAACGCCTGACTGCCGATGGCTATCGCGATATCTTCCTTGCGCCTGACTGGGCAATGAATAAATTAGATGTATTAAACGCGATTAACCGGGAATTGGAAAGAAGGGACTCCTATCAGGGCAGATTCTACAGATAAAAAGCGATTTCCGTCACTCCGGCGCAGGCCGGAGTCCAGATGTCATTTCGGTTAAAGTGAGAAATTATTTAGAATACTGGATTCCGGCCTGTGCCGGAATGACAAAAGTGGTGGTAATGGACTTTTTCAAAAGAGCACTATATAAAGGATAAAAATTAGTATTGGAAGTTAAACATAAAAATTGCTAAAGGCCAGAGTAAGAAATGAAGAGCGAATTATGATAGCAATTATTGATTATAAAGCAGGAAACCTGACAAGTGTAGCCAGAGCGCTGCAAAATATCGGCGAATCTTTTCTGATAACAGACGATATAAAAAAGCTGCAAGCGGCAAGTCACATCATTTTTCCGGGTGTAGGGGCTGCGGGTGATGCCATGGTTAACCTCAGACAAAAGAAACTAGATAGTTGGCTGAAAGATTGGATAAGCGTTGGCAGGCCGCTGATGGGAATATGTCTGGGAACACAAATTGTTCTTGATTACTCCGAAGAAAATGACACCAAATGCGTTGGACTTGTCCCCGGTTCAACAAAACGTTTTCCGGATCATTTAACTTCCGCGGGTCAGGCATTAAAGATTCCGCACATGGGTTGGAATAATGTTGAGTTTAGGCGAAGTCATCCGATATTTCAGGATGTTTCGCCGGAAGCGGAATTTTATTTTGTGCATTCCTATTATCCGACTCCGTCCGATGAGAGAGCGGTTTTAGGGGTAACAGATTACGGAATAAAATTTTGCTCGGTACTGGCAGTAAAAAATCTGGTGGCCATGCAGTTCCATCCGGAAAAAAGCGGCAGGCCGGGTTTGCAAATTCTACGGAATTTCTGTAGCTGGAGGGGCAATGATCTCTAAAAGAATCATTCCTTGCCTGGATGTGCGTGATGGCAAGCTCACCAAGGGCATTAAGTTTAAAGGCAACGTGGATATTGGCGATCCGGTTGAAGCTGCGCGGGAATATTATGAACAGGGAGCGGATGAAATTGTCTTTTATGATATTACGGCCTCGTCTGAAGGGCGCGATATCATGATTGATGTAGTTAAGCGTGTTGCGCAAACGATATTCATTCCTTTTTCTGTGGGCGGTGGCATCCGTAACCTGGAAGATATGCGTCGAGTGATTCTGGCGGGTGCGGAAAAAGTAAGCGTAAATTCAGCTGCTGTTACTGCGCCTGAAATAATAACTCAAGGTGCCAGTACATTCGGTAGCCAGTGCATTGTTCTGGGTATGGATGTTAAAAAAGTAGGCGTATCTGAAAAGATACCGTCAGGTTACGAAATAGTCATCCATGGAGGCCGAAAATATACAGGTATCGATGCTCTTTGGTGGGCCAGGGAGGCGGAAAGACTCGGAGCCGGCGAAATTTGTTTAAACTCGATTGATGCCGATGGCACTCAGGAAGGCTATGAATTGAATCTAACCGCACTAATATCAGATAATGTCCGCATTCCGGTCATAGCCTCTGGCGGAGCAGGAAAGCCAAATCATCTGGCCGAGGTATTGACGAAAGGGAGAGCTGACGCGGCGCTGATCGCTTCTATGGTGCATTACCGGACATATACAATTGCCGAAATCAAGAAATATCTGTCTGAGCAAAGAATTAAAACGAGAATGCTTTGGTAGTTTAAAAATTATTTCACTAGGCAACACACTTATGAAGTATTATAATAGGCATATTAAGTTAGGAGGCGAATTAAAGTGGATGCAAAAAGGTATGAATTAAATGTCCAACTGGCGCAAATGTTAAAAGGCGGCGTCATTATGGATGTCACTGATGACAAGCAGGCCAGGATTGCTGAAGAAGCAGGAGCAGTCGCTGTCATGGCATTAGAGCGAGTGCCGGCAGATATTCGCAAGGACGGCGGGGTCGCCCGCATGTCCGATCCGGCAATGATTGCCAAAATTAAGAAAACGGTATCTATTCCAGTAATGGCCAAAGCGCGCATCGGTCATTTTGTCGAAGCGCAAATATTGGAAGCGCTACGGATAGATTACATAGATGAGAGTGAAGTGCTGACACCTGCTGATGAAGAATGCCATATCGATAAAACTAAATTCTCGATTCCTTTTGTTTGTGGCGCGCGAAATCTTGGCGAGGCGGTAAGAAGGATTGCCGAGGGCGCGGCAATGATCCGGACAAAAGGTGAAGCGGGAACGGGTAATGTTGTAGAGGCTGTTCGTCATATGAGAACTATGAACCGCGAGATTCGTCAATTGGCTCAAATGCCGATGGAAGAAGTTACTGGTTTTGCGAAAAATAATGGTATTCCATATGAACTGGCTCTTAAAGTAAAAGAATTAGGAAGACTTCCTGTTGTTAATTTTGCAGCTGGCGGCATTGCCACACCAGCGGACGCGGCTTTAATGATGCAATTGGGGTGCGATGGTGTTTTTGTCGGCTCGGGCATTTTTAAATCTTCTAATCCTCAATTGAGAGCGCGGGCAATAGTAAAGGCTACTGCATATTTCAATGATCCGCAGAAAGTGCTGGAAGCATCGATGGGACTGGGAGAAGCAATGCCCGGTATCGAAATAGCACAAATTCCACCGGAACAAATATTGGCCGGCCGTGGCTGGTGAGAAAATAATGTCGGCTGTACAAAGTATAAAAGAAAAAAAATCGGTGATCGGCGTTCTGGACTTGCAAGGCGGAGTGCATGAACATTTGGATCATTTAGACCGGCTGGGAATTTCATATAGACGAGTTAAAGAAAAAGAAGATTTTGAAGATTTGGCTGGCCTGATAATTCCGGGAGGTGAAAGTTCCTGCCTTTGCCGATTACTAAATATTTTTGAAATAAAGGAAGTAATACTGGCAAACTATCGTCGGGGACTGAAAATATGGGGCACCTGCGCAGGGACAGTTTTGCTTGCCAAAAGTATTGTCGGAGAGGAAAATTGTCTTGGTTTAATAGATATTGAGGTAGAGCGCAACAGCTTCGGAAGTCAACTGGATAGTTTTATCAGCAAAGCAGTCATAAAGGTTGTTGATCTGGAACCGATACCTCTGACATTTATCCGCGCGCCAAAAATTCTTAAAGTGGGAAAGAAAATTAATGTTTTGCTGAAAATTGACGATTATATAGCAGCAGCGGAAAGTGAAAACGTATTAGTAACGGTTTTTCACCCGGAATTAACCGGAAGCCTGGCCTTTCATCGATATTTTGCAATAAAATGCGGCATTAAATTTGACTTAAAAAAGAGCGGTTATACCAATCCGGCCTGGGGAAATTACAGCTGGACGAGAATGGCCCGAATTGCTTGAAACAAAAAATAGCAACATCTAATATCTGCGAAGCAATAAATGTCTTTAATTCAAATCATAGAGAATAATTTTTTCGCTATTGGCCGTTACTGGGGAAAATTTAATTATTCCATAAGCGGCGATGAAGGAATTTGCTCCATGAACACGGACATTGATGTTGCCGATCTCAACTGGACATGGAATGAAAAACCTTTAGCGGAAAAAGACACAAAGATAATAAATCAAATTAAAAAGAATTATAAAGAATTGAAACTGCCCTTCTGGTGGTGGGTTTATCCTTGCGGTCAATCAAAAACAACAAAAGAGATATTGAAAAACGAGGGCTTTAATTATTTAGAATCAATCCCCTGTCTGGCAGTAGATGTGAGTACAATATCGCTTGCGATTCAAGAAAGCGAGGATATTGAGATATCATTTGTTAAAGATGAGAGAGAACTAAAAATATGGGAGAATATATCTTTTGAGGGATTTGAAATGCCGCAAAAAGCAAGGAAACAATACGATAAATTTGTAGAATCATTTGATATCGGTGAAAACTCCCCGCAAAAATTATTTCTTGCCTATTGGCTGGGTAGGCCGGTTGCCACCGCGCTTTTATTTTTGCAGAGCAATACTGCTGGAATTTATTTTGTTACCACTCTTGCGGCAAACAGAAACAAAGGAATTGCAGGGGCTTTAATTTTGACATCAATCAAATACGCGAAAACGTCAGGTTATAAATATTGTGTTTTACAATCTTCAAAAGAAGGATTAAAAGTATACCTGCAGGCTGGTTTTAAAGAATACTGCCGGGCGGATGTCTATTGCCTTCCAGATTAATTTAAAAAGTATTTAAAAAAATATTAAATTCAGAGAACGTGGCAGTCTGCTGATTAAAGCAGCAAGAGCGCTAAAGGATAATCAAGCATGCGCGGTTGCGCGTTGGACAACTGATGCAAAACCCGCATATAAGCGGCGCCTAGTGCTGTTCTGCTGTCTTTTCGGTCGGACATTATGGTATGATTCATTGGGGTAAGTAGGATGACGTATAGTACCTTACCCCCCCCCAAAAAAATACACGATGTACAGAAACTAGAAACTCAGGGATTTAAATTCCTTCTTTTCATTTCCAGGCGGATTTCGATTCGGCGCGCCCTTAAATCTTCGGCTGTATAGCCAGTGCCGCCAGTGCCAACACCTACGCCGGCACCACCGCCGCGGCCAAATCCGCCCACGCCAAAGCCAACCGACGGTCCGGAAGATTTTTCCTGTTTATCGATTTCATCATTTACCTGATAGAAATATTCCAGCAGCCGTTCATTGGTCATTTTCTTATAATCTTCCGCCAGCAATTCTTTCGATTTATCGGCGCATCCTGCAATGAATAAAATTGTGCCAATGATCAGAAGTAATAAAGCAATATTTTGTTTTGTTTTCATCGTCCATTCCCCCAATTTCATTTGTTTATTTTAATCGCCTTGCGTAACAAGTCTTTCGCCAAGCAAAATTCAACTCAACGTTAACGCAGTAGACAAGAACCTATTTTTTCAATAATTCCAGACGATCTTTTATGCTCGTGGCCTTAACTGTTTCCTGATGATCAAGATAATATTGTTGCAGTCTGGTTAAATAAGCAAAAAGAGGTCTCCCCCAACCATTATCTGCCGCGGTATTGATGGCTATCTGCAGAATATTATCATCATAAGGCAAATATTTTACCCAAACACCACAGGCAACCAAACGTGAAAGAGGATCATCAATGCTGCTAATTTCTCTGACTGCTGTTGCCAAGTCTTTGTCCTGTGCTGGTTTCAAAAGTTTGCTGTAATGAGCAGGCAGTAAATTATAATCAGCAGTATGAAAATTTCCTTTAATAAAATTATAGTAGGAAAAGTTTTTTGCGTTGGGTTGCAGTTTGTTAATCCTGAGAAAATCAGTATCGTCAAAATTTTCGACGATCGAAACATGCAGGGCGTATCTGGTTAAATACACAGTGCCCAAAAGATTAAGATCATTACTTCTGGCGATAGCCTTTTTGGCTTTGACAAAATGAGGCTCCGACGTGCCTTCTTTATCTGTTAAAAAATAATATTTATAATTTTCCAATTGCCTGGCAGATGTATCCTTCCATTCAGGAATTTGTTTTGATCCGCAGGCGCAAATTAGAAAAAGTATTAAAATGAACAGCAATTTCCTCATGGTGTTTTGAACTCCGGATCTTTCTTCGACGAAATAAGATCATCGAGTTTATTCACGACATCGTCAATGGCATTGACGGTATCATCAATATCGGAGCGCAAAGTGCTGAAATCTTTCATGCCCTCCGAAGCCTCCTGGCTGATTTTATTTATATTATCTACCGTAGTATTAAGTTTTTCCAGCTTGCCGATAATGTCTTTAAGAATATTATTGATTTGCGGAAGAGTTCCATCTTTACCAAAAAGTTGAGAATCAGCTTTATCAGCCATTTTATCTACTTTTTTAAGAATGTTATCGAGGTTATCTGTAACCCTGGTAACGTTGTTCAAGAGACGGTTAAAATCGCCTTTAGGATTGGCTAAATTGCTGGAAAGAGTTTCCAGATTAGCAGCAATCAGAGTAATTTTTTCAATCAATGGAGGAACTTTTGTGATTACATCATTAATATCATTAACTATTTCTATTTCAGGAATTTTATTTTCAGGAAGTTGCGGGCTATATAAATTATTTGTTGTCACTATAATGCGGGAAGCTCCGATCAAGGGACGGTAGAGAATAAATGTGCTGTCATTTTTAACCCACTTGACATGGCGCTCAGGAATCTTTATGCGAATAAGGACAATGCCCTTATCATTAAGTTCCAGTTCGTGAACCTTGCCAATGTTAAAGCCGGAAAATACAACCGGCATACCTTCGGTAAAACCATCGCCGGATTTGGAAGAGAGGGTGAATGTAAAAACTTTTTCGAAGAATCCTTTTTCGTAGGCGAGATAAAGCAAAGACAATAAAATTACAATTGTCGTAAGAACAATAAATAGACCTACTTTAAATTCACGGCTTAATGACATAAGTCCCCGTATCTTTCCGCCAGCCATTTATAATCATATATATGACAGTTTATATAAAAATCATCAATATTTTTTAATGTATCTAAGAAAAAATTGATTTTATTAAGCTGTGGTATAATCTTGAATGGCCGGTCGATAATTACGATTGCGTCGCGCACCATCACGGCGCGCAGTAGCATAACGCAAAATCGCTCCTCATTATCCAGGGAGGGATTTCTTTTATATGCAATATGTTCTAAACCAAGACGTTGCAATGCTGTAATGGCAATATCATGTGCTTGGGCCATAGGCATATTTTCATGATATTGTTTAATCAAAGATATGTTCATCCAGACCTCTTGGTTAGAAATGAGCGGTAAATCAACGGAAACAAGCGCCGCGTGAACGCTATGAGATGACAGAAAATCCCGCAGATCATCACTAAGAGCATTTTCACTATCAAAAAAATTTAGAATAACTTTGTTATTAATGACAGCACCTCAATGATCATAATTGCAGTAAAAACATTTACCATGCCACCGGAAACGGCAATGGGAATACTGGTAAGCTCATGTGATGCGCGTAATCCAGAACGAATCGGAATTAAAGTAATAAAAAAACCGAAGACAGCGCACTTCACCAATGCGATAACTATATCAGAAAAATTAGCGGAGTTTAATAAAATATTTGTATATGCATCAATACTCATCCCAAAAATAATCTTGGAAAATAATATACCGCTGAACATCAGGACAATAGAAAAAAGACTGCTCAACAGTACTAGAGATACAACACCATTAATTACGCGCGGTACCAGTAAGTAATCAATAACATCAATACGGAATGTTTCTAAAGTTTTTATTTCACTGTTCACCTTCATCACAGCAATTTCAGTATTAATGGCGGAACCGGAGCGAAGAGTTATCAATAAAACAGTAAAAAAAGGAGAAAGCTCGGTAACGATTAAACCCATCAGAACATTGCCGAAAAACTCGGTTAGACCCAATCCCTTCAATAACTGAAAAACAATTCCGATCAGCAAAGAGCCAAAAATTATCGAGACGACTATAAAGACGGGCAGAATTTGTAAAGACGTAAAATATATTTGATTGACAAGAACTGAGCGCATAGCGCTGCTATATGTTTTACGCCGAAACATACGGAGCATAACTATACTGGCAAAGAAAAATATATCGGTAAAAGACTTTGATAGATTAGTTGCAAAATTGCCTATTTTTTCTAAAAAAGACATAAGTAATCTTAGCACAACATCATTAAAACTTCAAACTTCCCGAAGCTAATATAGGCATTGACAAACATATTGCGATCATTATATTTATAAAAATTATCATGAAAATAAAAAGGGCAAATAAGCCGTATTCGTTTATCAATGCAGGGGGGTATATGAAAAGTCCAAATCGTAAAACATTCTTTATGTTCTTAATGGCGTTTCTGGTCGCATCTTTTATTGTTTCACTTGTGGAAGTTTTGAGATCTTCCTTTACACCATCCGGAGCACCGGAAATTCAGATGGCATCGGCTGTGTCTCCTTTTGACTCTGTAAAGACGCCAGCTTCTTTTGCCGATCTTGCTGAGCATGTAAAGCCGGCAGTAGTCAATATCAGCACCACAAAAACATTTAAGAACCGCAAGGGGTTTGGTATGCCCTTTGGAAGATCACCTTTTGGGGATGATTTCTTTGACAGGTTTTTCGGCGATATCCCTCAGCGGGAATTCAAACAGCGCAGTCTTGGTTCAGGATTTATCATTAGTAATGATGGATACATTTTTACTAATAATCATGTGGTAGAGCAGGCAGACAAAATATTAGTAAAAGTATCCGATGGCAAGGAGTATGAAGCAAAAGTGATCGGTTCAGATGCAAAAACAGACATCGCCTTGATAAAAATAAAACCGAGCAATAACTTGCCAGTTGTGGAACTGGGAGACTCTGATAAGGTTAGAGTTGGAGAATGGGTCATCGCTATTGGTAATCCTTTCGGCTTGGAGCAGACTCTAACGGCTGGTATAATCAGTGCAAAGGGGCGTGTCATAGGAGCGGGGCCATACGATAATTTTATTCAGACAGACGCGTCCATTAATCCCGGTAACAGCGGCGGGCCGTTATTTAGTATGGATGGAAGAGTCATCGGCATAAATACAGCAATTGTTGCACAGGGTCAGGGTATCGGTTTTGCCATACCAATTAATATGGCCAAAAGCATTTTGGCTGATCTAAAAACAAAAGGGAAAGTTACCCGTGGTTGGATGGGTATTTCCGTACAGGATATAACAGAAGATATAGCGAAAAATTTAAACCATAAAGATAAGAGCGGAGCTTTAGTGTCCGATGTGTTTAAAGGAGATCCTGCTGATAAAGCAGGCATTAAAGTAGGAGATATTATCAAAGAAATTAATAGCAAAGCCATAAAGAACACGCACGAATTGCTTCTGACGATCGCCTCGTTACATGTTGGTGAAAAGATGACGGTTAAAGCATTACGAGATGGCAAAGAAATGTTGTTCGAAGTATTTGTGACGGAGCGCAAGGATAAAGCTGAAGTAGTATCAACAACTGGGGGAAAAGGATATTTTGGTCTTGCTGTTCAGGAGATAAATCCGGAAGTGGCACGGCAATTTGGTATTGGGAAAAATGATGGTGTGATAGTAACTGATGTGGCTGGCGGAAGTCCGGCGGATGATGTGGGAATACAGCCGCAGGATATTATTGCCCAGGTAAATAATGTAAAAATTTCGTCAATAAAAGATTATAACAAGGAAATGAGTAAAGCGGCAGAAAGGAAAAGCGTAACTCTTTTAGTAAAGCGGGGCAAGGATAGTTTCTTTGTTGCCCTGAGAATAGAATAGTGCAGTAAGAAATCTGATTTACAAAAGGCAGGCCACCAGAGCCTGCCTTTTTTTGTTTTCTGGACTAATGTATGCAATCATTTATTCTTTTAATCGAAAGTGCGAGTTATATGTACTTGATGAGCAAATATTCACTGCTAAAATATTAATACCAATTCTAAATCAAAGCGCTATCTTTGTTAGCAACGTCGCCTCCTCCTTGACTCTTCGATATTATCTTTGATTTAGAATCGACATTATCAACAAGATTGCTTATGTGGAATACAAGTGTTTCACGTGAAACATTTGTATTTGGACTGAATGACAGGTCGGAGGCTATAAATATTTCAGTACAGCCAGATTTATTCGTGAAACTTCAATTCCGAAAGCGAAGCGTATAACCTAACCACCTAAAGGTGACGCGAGGTCACATGTCGGAATTGGTAAGTTGTAATGAGAACCAAACTTCAGAAACAAAGTGCGCTGAAGTTAGCTGGTCGAATTATCCCACCGAAGCGGAGGGTATTATACCAGTGTTTTAAGTCCCGTCATGATCCTCAGATCCAGTATCTGGCAAAAACCACTCCTCTGCCTTTTGTGTCAGGACTGCGGGATTTATTAGATAGCCGAATCTTTCAGCCATTGTGAATAATTATACATATTGGCTAGAGCTTTAACTGCTCTTTCCGGCGTTGGGAAAATTACTCCCTTATATTTGTGGCCGTCAATTTCCGTTACTGTTCGAGATGTTTCATCAGTGAGCAAGTAAACACCTATGACAGGCTTATTATATTTCTCCATAATTCGGACTGTTTTATCGATAAGTTCCTGCTCATAAACTTTCAGTAATTCTAAGTTTTCATCCACAAACTTTTGTTCATAAGCCTTATCAACCGCCATAGTCGATTCCAGCACGGACTGAATCATAATCTTTCTGCCAATAATACCCATATGGATGACCGCATCGCATTCATCCCATTGCAGCAGCTCATCCACTATAGCCATATGAATTTCCGTATTCATCTCGGCCACCAGATCCACTGGGTTGGCATGACTCCAGAACGGGGGTAACCAATTATTTATTTTGTTGATGATTTGTTCTGACAATGGTTGAACCACAAGACCGTTTTCCGTACATAAATCCGAGGCGACAACACCCCATCCGCCGCCTAATGTTAAGAGGGCAATTCTTTTACCCTTAGGCAAGGGAAGAGAAGAAAAAGATGCGGAGAGGTCCAATAAATCCATGGGGTGCTCCACCTGGATAATTCCTGCCTGTTTGCATGCGGCGTCAAAAACCTTAATGTTGGAAGCCATGGCTCCGGTGTGGCTTGACGCGGCATGAGCTCCGGCTTGTGTTCGCCCCCCTTTTAAAGCAATGATCGGTTTTTTTCTGCCTACACGCCTTGCCCCTTCAAAAAATCGCCGTCCATTTTTAATACTTTCGATATACATGACTACTGTCTTTGTCATTTCGTCAACTTCAAAACCTTCTATATAGTCTTCGATGGTAATCATTGCTTCATTGCCCGAGCCGCTGAAAGCGCGGATGCCGATGCCTTCCTTTTCGGCAAAGGCCAGCAGTTGCGTTCCCAGGTTGCCGGATTGCGCGACAAGTGTTGTGTCACCAGCCTTGGGCCGCACATGAGTGCCTGTACAATATAAAGATATATGAGGATTGCAAATTCCCATAGTGTTAGGACCAAGAATTAGAATTCCGGCCTCGCGCGCTTTTCTGACCAGTTGGGTCTCCAAAGCCTTTCCTTCCGTGCCTGTCTCGCCAAAACCGGAAGAAATTAGCAATACATTTTTTATCGCTTTTTGCTTTAATTCATCAATCAGGGGAAGGACACGACCCGCGGGAATTGTAACGACGGCCAGATCAATTTCGTCAGGAATCTCTATGACCGATTTAAAAACTTTTCTGCCGGCAATTTCTCCTCCTTTTGGATTTACTAAATAAACTTTTCCGGGGAAATTACCGGCTAAAACATTTGAATACATCAAATGGCCCCATTTGCTGACTTCCGCGGAAGCCCCAATGAAGGCAATGGCTTTGGGATAGAATAGATTACCTATATCCTTCGGATCAATCGGTAAATGTGTTACTTGATATTCGGCCCGCTTTCCCAGCACAATCAGAGCATCTACAGCCGTCACTTTACCTTCGGGATTAACTAATAAAGGATTGATGTCTATTTCTTTGATTTCGGGGATTGTCATGGCTATTTCGGAGAGGCCTACCAATACTTTTACCAGCGCATCCATATCCGGTGCTTTTTCACCGCGGAAATCGCCGAGAAGCTTCTTCGCATGTAATTCCTGAATCATCAATCTTGCTTCTCTTTCATTAAGAGGCGCCAGGCGAAAAACAACGTCTCCGATGGCTTCAGTAAATACTCCTCCTAATCCGAACATCACTGCCGGGCCAAACTGCTCGTCGTAAAAAAGACCGGCGACAAATTCTCTTTTACCTTCTAACATCGGCTGGATTAAGAATCCTTCCAAATCATCTCCTGCGGCATCTTTTATATATATAGCGGCAGAATGGACATCTTCCTTATTTTTTAAATTGAGTTTAACAAGGCCTTTTTCCGTTTTATGTGTAAGACGAGAACCTAGGCCTTTTAAAACTACTGGATAACCAATTGATTGGGCGGCATTTCCCAACTCACTTTGTTTTTTTACGCTTATTTCTTTTACTACTGGAATACCATATTGTTTTAACAGATTCTTTGCTTCGGCTTCTGTTAATGCTGTTCTGCCTTCGCTCTTCGCTTTTTCAATAATTTCCAACTTTTTCATTTCCTACCCCTAAAATTACGTATTTTTATTATTGCTGATTATCGAATCTATTGTAATAATATCAAATATTTACATATAATACAGCTTAATATTATGACCTCTAGTCATAATTATGTAAGTTTCATGTTTGCTAATTTTATCCTAATACTAACACGCGGGCACTTTTTTCTTGACGAAATTGTTTTCTCTTAATAATACATTAAACAAACTTTTTAAACACGCCGTTTTTGAATTATCAATAAAAATATGTATTATATATATTCAAGGAGACTCAATGGCTGAAGATGAAGTAAGGCAAGTGATGATTCACGGCAGGCAAGTAGGCATCGTCGGTCTGGACGATGTTATTATGAAGACAGCTCAATCTTTTCAGGGAAGTACAGACGAAAAAATTCAAAATAGCTTGCTTGAGGCAGTATCAATAAAAAATTACATACCTGCTGCAGCGCGCGAAGATTATGGACGAGCACTGTTGCGAGAATTTAAAATCGCGCAAAATTTACCAGTTGAGCAAGATTCGTTTAATGGATTAATTATAGCTATATTGGGTGCTGGTTGTACGCGTTGCAGCCAGTTAGAATCTGATGTTCGCGATCTTTTGTCGGAAATGAAAATTGCCGCTGACTTGCGTCATATAACCGATCCCAAAGAGATAGCGCGCTTTGGTGTTATGGGTGCGCCTGCCCTTGTTGTGAATGACAAGGTTGTATCCGTCGGGGAAGTGCCGCCGAAAAGTAAAATCCGCGAGTGGATAATTGACGCCTGCAATCAGTCCGTAGAAGCTGATAAATAATTAACATAGGTTTTGTGGTAAATATGATTTTAACCGGATTTAAAAAAGCTTTGCGGCAGAGTTTAATCATTTTGATCTTTACGGTAATGATCGCCATTTTTTTTAATCTGCTGCGGCCTGCGGGCATTGCATTGTTCGGTTTTTCCTCAGTAAACTTGATTAAACAGCGGCAAGCTCAAATCCCGGAAATTAGTCTTTTCGAAGCCCATGATCTTTATTTGCAAAAAAAAGTTTTCTTTGTTGATGCCCGTGATCCGCTCAGTTATGAAGAAGGCCACATTGCCGGAGCGCTGAATATTTATCCTGACGAAGCCGCTCTTCATGCCGCCGAATTGAAAACTGACAATTACCGGGGTGTCTTAATCATAACCTACTGCGATGGTCCACAGTGTTCCTTGAGTAAAGAAACAGCCTATGAACTCTTAAGACAAGGAGTTTTGGAGGCAAAAGTATTAGTCAATGGTTGGAGCCTATGGATAAAGGCCGGATATCCGGTGAAGAAGGGTAAAGAGTGACAATGAAAAAATTTCATCGGATTATTGTGCCGCTAGGTTCTCTTGCCTGCCGCCTGATATTAGCAATTATTTTTTATTATGCCGGTATAGAAAAAATTGCAGATCCCGGAGCGTTCGCCATTGCTATTTATAACTATCAATTGTTGCCGGACTTTGCTGTAAATGCCTTAGCCGTTATTTTACCCTGGGTGGAAATAATAATGGCAACTTGTTTTGTGGCAGGTTTCTACGTGAGGGGTGCAGCCCTAATTTCCTCTGCGCTGTTTCTGACATTCGCCACAGCCCTGACTATTAATTTAGTGCGAGGGTTAGATATTTCCTGCGGGTGTTTCGGAGCTGCCTCCGGAAATATCAACTGGTTTTATCTTGGACGCGACTTGTCTTTCCTATTCATATCAATTTTTGTCATGATTTATGATCGCCGCTGGCGTTATTTGTTTTCTTTAAGATCAACTTAGTGTAGCATCGCATAAATAACCTAACTTATTAATGTTAAGATAGCTGCATAAAATGGTTCATGAAGTGCGAATTAAGCTTTTTACGGGCACACCATGCCCTCGAAGCTAAACGGCCACCAAAGCAACTGTTTGAGTCTGCCAACGGCGGACGAGTTTTGCTTTGGTAGTGTAGCGAGTTGCATGGTCGTAAAAAGGTTTTGAGCACGGATGAGACATTTTTTCAGCTCTAATCTTATGTAAAGAAGCGTCAGAGACAATCTGTTTTTTTACTTGATGCTGATGTTATATAAGGTTAACAGACTGATTACTTCTGGCACTGCTGGCAGTAAAATGTACTTCGCCCCCCTTGCTTTATCCGGCGGATAGTACCACCGCATTTTGAACAACACTTTCCTTCCTGCCCATAGGCTTTCAACTCATGCTGGTTTTCCCCCTTGCAGCCATATAAATCCCGCCAATCGGAGATTGATGTGCCTCTTTTCTCAATCGACTTTTTCAGCACGATTTTGGCTTCCTGAAATATTTTGCTCCAGTCGGCCCTGGTCAATTTTGATGCTGTGCGTTCCGGACTTATGCCCGCGCGATGAAGGATTTCACAGGCGTAAATATTGCCGATACCCTCTACGGCGTTTTTGTCCATAATCAGGGTTTTGACATTAGTCTTACGGCAGGCATGAGTATCGAGAAAGCATTTAAGGTCGAATGCCTTAAAAAGATCTTTGGTGGGATCGCTATCCTTTTTCTTTGACACCTCGACTGTGGCAAAGCGGCGTGGATCAACCAAAAAAACATTTCCATCAGTAAAAGTCATTCGTAAGCGCCCATGTTTTGGTTTTACAGAATCCTTCTGCCACAAAAGCCTTCCGGTCATACGTAAATGAACAAATACGGCATAGCCGTTATCAAGGACGATGACGACTCTTTTTCCCTCGCGTTCAACTGCAGTTACTTTTTGCCCTCGGACATTGTTAATTGTGACTATCTTGTCATCGTATATTTCTGTAGCCAGTATTTTTTCGCCACAGATTTTTGTCTGAAGTTGGCGGCAAAGGGTTTCAACTTCCGGTAATTCCGGCATAATTGCATCTCTCCTTAAGGTCTCAAGCTCTTTGCCAGCAACCTTACTAAAATTAGATTTCTTTGCCTACTGATATTTTGGCGTCGCTAAACACTGGACTGACACACAATTGGCCTTCCGGAGAAAGAAGCATCCCTTGGAATCGGCTATCCGCTGATTGATGAACTTCTGCGGCTGCCAAATTGGTTTCATTGAGGGATTTATCGGGAGCTACATGAGTCAATAAAGTTTATAGAAAGACGACCGGCCATTGGCTGACAGGTCAGGAGTAAATCTCTTCCCCAGTCTTCAGCCCACGGAGGCAAAACGCTCAAATGCACTGCCTATCTGTGTTTCAAGCTTCGGAATAAATTAATTTCCACATTGTGTGCCGCTAAAATGTCCTTCTGAAATAGTTGCAGAGTTAAAAAGCACTCCTAATTATTTTGTTGTCGGGTCGTCCTGGAAATTTTTTTTCAATTTTAGGGCAAAAATGCAAAAAAAATGTTGACAAATATTTCTAGTCGGGTAAAATTCAATAACTAGATTTGGTTTTATTAGAAATAAAATTTTAAAAGGAAGGATAACTTCCAGAAGGAGGAAAAAATGGAAAACGAGACCCTGTTTAATGAGGAGGAGGAACCTCCTGGTCCCCCGACCGGTCTTGTTAAGGTTCAAAATAATGTAGCAGATTTATTTTCACTAGGTATAGAATCCCCCCAGCTATATTTGGCTAAACAAAAGCCACAGAGATTTTTATTCCCTTTTAAAGATTCACCCCGGTCACGTGTTTTCCGAAAACGGCATTACCCTGATATTTCCCGCTTTGAATGGTTTGATTGGCATTGGCAGCTGCGCAACGCCATCAGGGATGTTAACACATTAGATCAAATGCTCAAACTTTCGGATAATGAACGTCAGGCTATGATGCATCAATCCGGCGCTCTGCCGGTTGCTATCACCCCATACTATGCCAGCTTGCTCGACCCTCATGATCCTTCAGCTCCGCTGCGCCGCTGTGTTGTTCCCGTTGTAGATGAATGTTTGCACACTGCCGGAGAAGCAGTAGATCCTCTTTGTGAGGATGCCGATTCGCCCGTACCCGGCATTGTCCATCGATATCCTGATCGTGTGCTGTTTTTAGTCACCGATATCTGCTCTACATATTGCCGTTACTGTACACGTTCCCGGATCATCGGCCGCAATGATCAGCATTTTGTCGATATGGAAAAATGGGAAACAGCGATAAACTACATTGAAAATAATCAAAATATAAGAGACGTATTACTTTCCGGTGGCGATCCGTTAACCCTATCTGATGAAAAACTCGAATGGCTCCTTGCACGGCTTAAAAACATACCTCACGTTGAACTTATACGTATTGGCACTAAGGTTCCAGTCGTTCTGCCACAGAGAATAACTCCCGCGCTCATCTCCATGCTGAAAAAATATCATCCTTTGTGGATGAGCATTCATATCACGCATGCTGATGAACTGACACCCGAGATGAGCGCCGCCTGCATTCGCTTGGCTGATGCCGGAATTCCGCTGGGTAGCCAAACCGTGCTTTTGTCCGGCATTAATGATGATGTGGCCACTATGGCGAGATTAGTGCATGGGCTGATACAAATTCGGGTTCGTCCTTACTATCTATATCAGTGCGATCCCATTCCCGGCTCTTCTCACTTCCGGACTCCAATTAGCAAGGGATTGGAAATTATCCAGGGTCTGCGCGGTCACACCACCGGCTATGCCGTGCCTACTTATGTTGTTGATGCCCCCGGTGGTGGTGGAAAAATTCCTCTGCTTCCTGAATACGCTGTTGGCTGGGATAAAGGCGATTTGATTTTGCGGAATTACGAAGGCAATATATTTCGTTATCCCGATAATCACGCGGAGTCGAAAGACATACACTAAGTAATTTGAGGATTAAAAGCAGGGGGTCAATAGTTCAATTTGAGTAAAGCCGTTAAAAAGTTGAAAGTTGGAATGACCTATGACTTACGCGATGATTATTTGAAAGAAGGGTATGATCTCGAAGAAACGGCGGAGTTCGATTTGCCCGATACCGTAGAAGCGATCGAGCAAGTGATTATAAATTGCGGTTTTCAAACCGATCGTATCGGCAATATTAAAGCCTTAACCAGGCGGCTTGCGGTAGGAGAGCGCTGGGATATTGTATTTAATATTGCTGAGGGGCTGCATGGCTTTGGCCGTGAAGCTCAAATTCCCGCTCTTTTGGATGCGTATAAAATCCCCTACACTTTTTCCGGTCCATTAGGTCATGCCCTTACTCTGCATAAGGGCATGACCAAACATATTGTCCGCGATCTTGGAATTCCCACTCCTGATTTTGCCTTAGTGTACAGAGAAGAAGATATTGCCGCGATTAATTTCCCTTTTCCACTTTTTGCCAAGCCGGTTGCGGAAGGAACCGGTATGGGCATAAACGCGCTATCGAAAATAAACAATCGTAAAGAGCTTATTGACGTTTGTTCTAACCTTTTGCAAAGCTTTAAGCAGCCTGTTCTTGTTGAAACTTATCTGCCCGGCCGTGAATTTACTGTCGGTATATTAGGTACCGGCAATGATGCCCGGGCACTCGGAGTTATCGAAGTAATTTTGAAACCGACCGCAGAAAAGAATGCTTATTCCTATGAAAATAAGGAACATTACGATAAATTGGTCCAGTATGTTTTAGTTAATGATGATGAAGCCATGCACGCCATGGAAATATCACTGCTGGCCTGGCGCGGTTTGGATTTGAAAGATGCCGGGCGTGTGGATTTACGCTCTGACGTCCATAGTGTACCTCATTTCATGGAAGTTAATTCTCTTGCCGGTTTAAATCCAAGACGTTCAGATTTGCCTATTCTGTGCAATCTTCTGGGAATAACGTACCATGAATTGATCAGTTCAATTATTTATTCGGCACTTAAACGTGCTAATATAAATAATCAATAATCAGTCGAAGACGGTTAAAATAAGAAAATGGGTAAAAAAGGGAAAATAGTAATTTTACACAGTGATGTTGCGCCTGATGCCAGTGAAGACGAACTGGATTGTCTGAGGCAAGCCGACACCATTGCGGGCGTGTTGCGGCAACTTGGTTATGATCCGGTTTTGATGCCCTTTGTTCTTGATCTTGGTCAGATGATCAACACTCTAAATTCGTTTCGGCCTGATCTCGTTTTTAATCTTGTAGAAACCGTCGCCAGTAAGGGCAGCCTCATCTACTTCGCCCCCGCCTTACTGGATCATCTGCAAATTCCCTATACAGGATCCGGCACGGATGCCATCTTTCTTACATCCAATAAACCTTTGGCCAAAAAAATAATGTATGAAGCTGGTATTCCCACGCCTGCATGGATTACTAAGACAGGAACTTATTTTGATTTAGTTCTTGCTGAAGCATATATAGTCAAAGCGTCCTGGGAACATGCTTCCGTTGGCCTGGACGATGATTCCATTATTGCCTTTTCTGATACAGCAAAGCTTTTGGCCGTGATGGAAGACCGCAGAAAAAATATTGATGGTGAATTCTTTGCTGAAGCCTATATTGACGGGCGCGAATTTAATATTTCCCTTATCGCTGGGCCCGCAGGCGAGCTCAAAGTTCTTCAGCCAGCGGAAATGCTCTTTCTTGATTATGCTCCGGACAAGCTGAAACTTTTGAACTATCGGGCTAAATGGGTGGAAGATTCCTTTGAGTATAATAACACTAAACGCACAATGGATTTTCGCTCGGAAGATGCCTTTTTGATTTCACAATTACAGGATATCGCTAAGAACTGCTGGCATCTCTTTGGTCTGCGCGGATATGCGCGGGTCGATTTTCGGGTGGACAAAGACGGTAATCCCTGGGTACTGGAAATAAATGCTAATCCTTGTCTGTCCCTTGATGCTGGTTTTGCGGCCGCGATTGAAATGTCCGCAATAAAATATCATGAAGCTATTGAGTGCATCGTTAATGACGCCTATAGATAATTTTTTCGGGAGGTGCTGATTTTTTTGCTAAAACCTTATTGGCTCAGTATATTTTATATTTCGCGACGCGCTACCGCAGCCTTGAAGTACTTACTATGACCGCAAACACACTAATTTACCGTCAGCAGATCATGGCAGCAGACCCTCATGCAATCTCCAGGATTGTGAGATCGAGTGGATTTTTTTCTACTGAAGAAATTGCTTTAGCCAGAGAATTAGCCGAGGAAAAACTTGATCAAGGCAATGCCAGTTCATACCAGTTTTTATTTGCCGAAGATAAGCAGATTGTTCATGGATATACTTGCTTTGGCCTTATCCCGGCAACTTCCGGTAGCTATGATCTCTACTGGATTGCTGTCGATGACCAATTTCGCTCTCAGGGGTTGGGTAAAGAGTTAATGCAAAAAACTCAGCATATCATCCTGGCTGCAGGCGGTAGACTAATATACGTGGAGACATCTTCCCGCGATCAATATAAGACAACCCATAGTTTTTATGAAAGCTGCGGTTATCAAAAGGTAGCTTTTTTAAAAGATTTTTATGCCCTAGGTGACAGCAAAATTATATACTCTAAAATTCTTTAACCCCGCTACGCGGGATAAGTGAGACTAATAAATTTCAATTCACTGCGTTTCTGAAATTTAAGTCTCACTAAATAACATGCGATAAGTTTGTAAGGTATCTTTTTTCTATTCTTAAAAAACTTGCTTTTTTTTTGATAATTGGCTAAAGGACTGCCTGACTCAAAAACCTAATGAAACTGAGTGGAAAGAAGGAGGTTTGTCTTATGCGCCTGTTTCCTAAAGAAGAAAATTTCTTTGCCTATTTTGAAGAACTGGCGAACAAAATTGAAGAAGGCGGCCAGCTTTTTCTAGAAATGACAGAAAAGCAGGATTATTCTGAAGAAAAGATTACTAAACTCAAAGAAATCGAACATGAAGCGGATGCGATTACACACAGAACTTATGAAAAAATGCACAAGACGTTTCTTACTCCCATCGATCGTGAAGATATTTATGCTTTAGTTAATAAGATGGACAGCATCATGGATGTCATTGAAGCAACCGCTATCCGCATTCATCTTTATAAAGTTAAAAAATCTGATGATCAAATTATTAAACAGGCTAAAATCTTAAATGAAGCGATTCAAAAAATCAAAGGCATTATCCATGGCTTGCGCAATATGAAAAACTCCAAAATGATTCTTGATGGTTGTGTGGAAATAAACACGCTGGAAAATGCCGGAGATGTTGTTTTAAGAACCATTATGGCCAATCTCTTTGAAAACGAGAAAGACGCCATTGAGCTTATAAAATGGAAAGATATTTTTCAACTTCTTGAAGAGGGTATTGATGTGTGTGAAGATGTATCCAATATTATAGAGGGGATCGTCTTGAAACATGCTTGATTCGATGGGTTTTGTCATATTTCTTGTTCTTGTCGCGCTGGTCTTCGATTTCCTTAATGGTTTTCACGATTCAGCTAATTCCATTTCTACCGTTGTTTCCACCCGTGTCCTTTCGCCGAAATATGCTGTCCTCTGGGCGGCTTTTTTTAACTTTGCTGCCGTTTTTTTTGTCGGCACAGAGGTTGCGAATACCGTCGGCAAGGGCATAATCCATTTAGACGTTGTAGATAACCTGTTGATCCTATCCGCTTTGGGCGGCGCCATTATCTGGAATATTGCCACCTGGTATTACGGCCTTCCCAGCAGTTCATCCCATGCCTTGATTGGCGGTCTTATCGGAGCCGGCATTGCTAAAGCAGGCACCAGCACGCTTGTTTGGTCCGGCATTACCAAAACAACTGTTTTTATCATTGTTTCCCCAGCTATCGGTATGGCTTTAGGTTTTATTTTTATGGTCATATCCTTAAATTTAAACCGTAATTCGAATATGGCTCGTTCAGATAAACTGTACAGAAAATTGCAGCTTGTTTCCGCTGCGGTATATTCGTTGGGACACGGTATGAATGACGCGCAAAAAACTATGGGGATCATTGCGATGGCTCTTTTCAGTAAGGGACTTCTCGGCGATACATTTCATATTCCCATTTGGGTTATCATTGCCTGCTATACAGTGATTTCTCTGGGAACTATGTTCGGCGGCTGGCGCATCGTTAAAACTATGGGCACCAAAATTACGAAGCTGCGTCCCATTGGCGGCTTTAGCGCCGAAACTGCTGCGGCTTGTTCTATTATTGGCGCGTCTATTGCCGGAATACCCGTCAGCACGACTCACACAATAACCGGTGCTATCGTTGGCGTTGGCGCTACCAAAAGACTTTCCGCCGTGCGCTGGGGTGTTGCCGGAAACATTATCTGGGCATGGATTTTAACCATTCCCATTTCTGCCATTATCTCCGCAATCACTTATCTTGCTTTAAAATACTTTTTCTTTTAGTGTTCAACATTCACTTGCCAGTTTTCCTGACAGAAAATAATATTGATAAATTCTATTTTTTACCGTAAATCTGTTGTGAGTTATACAATTTGCTTTCAAAGGATAACGAGGCGGCAAGGAGGGGGCTCCACAAGCGTATTACTAATACGCTGAGGAAGCCGCCGACGATGCCAACAAAGTTAGCCAAAGAAAGCAAATGGGTATAATATGCCATTTCCGCACGATATTGTATGTGCGATGATAATACCTAATTGCGGGAGAGCCTCATGTCGGAAAAACGATTGCCTTTTACGAAAAATCAAATTGAAGAAATCATCAGAAAATATCCAACGCCTTTTCACATTTATGATGAGAAAGCTATTCGGGAAAACGCGCGCAACTTTAAAAATGCATTTGCCTGGAATGATGGTTTTAAAGAATTTTTTGCCGTCAAAGCCGCGCCTAATCCCTACCTGATGAAAATCCTTCACAAAGAAGGCTTCGGCGCGGATTGCAGTTCGCTGCCGGAACTCATGCTTGCAGCTAAAGTAGGCATCGTCGGAGAGCATATCATGTTCTCTTCCAATAATACACCGGCAAACGAATATGTAAAAGCCAAAGAGCTTGGTGCAATAATAAATCTTGACGATATAAGCCACATTCCTTTTTTAGAGAAACATTGCGGAATACCTGAAGTGATTTCTTTCAGGTATAATCCGGGGCATTTGCGTAAAGGGAATCCGATAATCGGAGATCCGGTGGAATCAAAATATGGTTTTACTCGCCCTCAGATATTTGAAGGCTTTAAAATTGTGCGGGAAAAAGGCGCAAAAAGATTCGGCCTGCATTCTTTTGTAATCTCTAACGAATTGAACAGAGAAAGTTATGTTGAAACAGCGCGGATGCTTTTTAAATTAGCCGTGGATTTAAAAAAAGAGATCGATATAAAGTTGGAATTCGTTAACCTGAGCGGCGGAATTGGAATACCTTATCTGCCTGAACAATCTGCCGTTGATCTTATCGCTTTGGGTAAGGAGATAGAGCGGGAATACAAGAAGATTATCATGGCCAACGATCTTCATCCAATAAAACTTTTTACGGAATGCGGCCGTTATATCACCGGTCCATACGGCTATCTTGTATCAACCGTGCTGCATAAAAAAGATATATATAAGCAGTATATCGGACTTGACGCGAGCATGGCCGATCTTATGCGTCCCGCTCTTTACGGTGCCTATCATCATATAACAGTTATGGGGAAGGAGAATTTTCCGCTCGATCATGTTTACGATGTGACAGGGTCGCTGTGCGAGAATAACGATAAGTTCGCGATAGACAGAAAGCTGCCGAAAATCGATGCAGGGGATATAATCGTTATTCACGATACCGGTGCTCACGGTCATGCCATGGGCTTCAATTATAACGGCAAATTGCGGTCAGCTGAATTGCTCCTTAGAGAAAATGGCACGGTTGAGCAAATCCGCCGCGCGGAAACAGTTGACGATTATCTGTCCACTTTGGATTTTAAAGGGTTATCCTCTTTTAGGGTGTAAAGAAAAAAGGCTGTTGACTGAAGGCCATCAAAATATACCTTCAGTCTTTAGCCTATAGTCTATTTCCCCCATTGCCTTTCTGCTAAACGATTACTATAATTAACTTATGCCAAAAGATAAGATTCCCACAACACCGGCCATACTGGCACTAAAGGCTCAAGGCGTTGATTTTACTCTGCATCCTTATCAATACGAAGAAAAGGGAGGAACAAAAGTTTCCGCCGGCAAGTTGGGTGTTGACGAGCATTGCGTGATCAAAACATTAGTGATGGAAGACGAAACGACCCAACCGCTCATAGTTTTAATGCATGGAGACAAAGAAGTTTCTACAAAAGCGCTGGCTCGCAGCCTGGGTGTAAAGTCAATTGTCCCCTGTAAACCGGCAATTGCCCAAAAGCATACAGGCTATCAGGTTGGGGGGACTTCGCCTTTCGGAACAAAAAAAGTAATCTCTGTTTATATGGAAAAGTCCATCGCTGATCTGCCTAAAATCTTTATTAATGCCGGCAGTCGCGGGCTGCTGGCGCAAATGTCTCCTTATGAACTTGTTCGTCTGCTCAAACCAGAAATGGTGAGCGTTGCTATATAATTTGCCTTTTTACAGGGAAAAAGAGATAATATTACTGAAGGTTGTTTTGATATGCAGGAGAACGTAGTCATCAGGTGCCTTAATTGCGGCACAAAAAATCGCATTCCCAAGCAAAAATTCCAGGGTCGGCCTGCGTGCGGAAAGTGCCATGCGCCTTTGGATGACTTGATTATTCGCTGTCTTAAGTGTGGGACAAAAAACAGAATGTCGGAGGAGCGCCTGAATCATAAACCTCTTTGCGGCAAATGCCGTGATCCGCTGGTAACTACCCAACAAAAAACTTTTCCTATAGAGGTTACGGATAATTCCTTTGCCCGCGAAGTGTTAATGCCGGATACATCAGTATTGGTTGATTGCTGGGCTCCGTGGTGCAGCCCTTGCCGCACTTTGTCACCAATAATTGATGAGTTGGCATCCGATTACGCCAATGGCGTTAAAGTAACCAAACTCAATGTGGATGAAAATCCGGTTACGGCATCCCAATATGAAATTCGCAGCATTCCGACCATGCTTTTTTTTAAAGAAGGTAAGCTGGTAGAGCGGTTAGTTGGAGCGCAGTCGAAAGAAGAGATTGAAAAACATTTACTGTCAATAATCAAGACAAACTGATTTGGCCTCACTTCTGATGAAAAATGATCAAAAAAAAGTATATCAATGTAAGATTTTTTCTGTCTATGAAGAAAAAGTGTCTCTGCCTGACGGAAGATCAGTTAAGCAAAGCTGGATAGACCATAAGCCTACTGTCGCGGTGGTTGCCATTAACAACGAAAGCAAAGTGCTTTTGATCAAACAATACCGCGCTGCCATTAAGAATCATCTCCTGGAAATTCCCGCAGGATCGATGGATGTCGAAGGAGAGTCTCCAATAGTTTGTGCCCAGAGAGAGTTGGCTGAAGAAACCGGTTTTAAAGCGAAAACTTTGGTTAAGATATTTGAAGGTTATTTACTTCCCGGATACTGCAGTGAATATATGTACTTTTTTCTTGCGAAAGGTCTTTTTTATGAGCCTCTGTCTGCTGATGATGACGAATTCATCGAAGTTTTGCCTACCAGTTTTATTCAAGTTAAAGAGTTGCTAAAAAATGGTGAAATTATTGATGCTAAAACAGCATTGGGTTTAATCTTGGCCGAAAACTACATGGTCCACGGGTATTTACTTGAAAAGTAGGACGAATTTTTCAAACATGTTCCGATGAAAGTGATCAAGATTTTCCTCCTTTATTTCCGCGCATCTTTGATGTGGAAACATCCTTGCCAGAGTTACAAAGTTTTGTTAGACTCATATATAATCAATAATTAAATGTTTAGCCAGTAAGTGCTTGTATCAGTCAAAAGTAAGGGAGGCGCCACCATGATTTACAATGAAGAATTTGAGACCTTGCCCCGCGAAGCTTTAAGGGCGCTACAAGTCAAAAGATTGCAGCAGGTTTTGGAGCGTGTATACCATTCGGTAGGATTTTATAAAAAATCTCTTGATGCCGCTAAAATCAAGCCCCACGAAATAAAATCATTAGCTGATATGGGCAAACTTCCTTTTATCACCAGACAGGATTTGCGCGATAACTATCCTTTCGGCTTATTTGCCGTACCGATGAGCAACATTGTCCGGTTGCATGCTTCTTCCGGCACCAGTGGAAGGTCAACCGTGTTTGGTTATACCAAGCGCGACATTGAAACATGGTCGGAACTTATGGCGCGCAGCCTTGCGGCTGCCGGTATAAACAAGAACGATATTATTCATAATGCTTTCGGTTATGGTTTATTCACCGGCGGTTTGGGGCTTCATTACGGAGCGGAAAAAATCGGGGCGAGTGTCATTCCCATGTCCGGAGGCAATTCCAAAAGACAAATTATGATTCTGCAGGATTTCGGGCCGACGGTTATTTGCTGCACACCTTCTTACGCTCTGCACCTGGCTGAAGAAGGCAAGGCTCTCGGCGTTGATATGAAATCGCTGAAGCTGCGCGTGGGTATTTTCGGGGCCGAACCCTGGAGCAAAGCGATGAGCGCCGAAATCGAAAAAACTTTTGGGATAACAGCGTTGGATCTTTTCGGCCTTTCAGAAGTTATTGGGCCGGGCATGGCGATGGAATGTCTGGAAGGGCGCAATGGCATGCACATTTTTGAAGATCATTTCATTGTCGAAACTATTAATCCGAAAACCGGTGAAGTCCTGCCGGAAGGTGAAGAGGGCGAGCTGGTTTTTACAACCCTGACCAAGGAAGCTTTTCCGCTGGTTCGCTACCGTTCCGGCGATGTATCGCGCCTGATTACCGAGCCCTGCCGCTGCGGCCGCACTCACATTAAGATGGAAAGAGTCCTTAAAAGAAGCGACGATATGCTGATTATCCGTGGCGTAAATATCTTCCCGTCTCAAATAGAGGCAATATTAACTGATATCGAAGGCCTTGAACCTCAGTATCAGTTGATTGTTGATAAAGCCGGAGCGCTGGACTCACTGGAGTTGCATGTAGAGGTCAGCGACAAGATATTCAGTGATTCCGGCGGTGTCAAAGAATTGCAGAAAATTGAAAAGAGAATCCTCAAGGACATGAAAGATTATCTGGGCATTGCTCCCAATGTTAAGCTTGTAGAACCAAGCACATTGAAAAAAACAGATGCCAGGATTATTGATAAACGCCGCATTTAAGGATTGATAAGGGAGGAGTTACCCGATGAAGGTAGAGCAAATATCCGTATTTTTGGAAAACAAACCCGGCTCATTGGAGCACGCAACGCGCGTCCTGCGGGATGCCAGCATTAATATAAGAACTCTATCGCTTGCTGAAACCGTCGATTTTGGCATTTTGCGTTTGATTGTCAACGATGTGGAAAAGGCCAACAAGGTGCTCAAGGATGCTGGTTTCCGCGTTTCTAAAACAATTGTCGTGGCGGTGGAAGTTCCTGACAAGCCGGGCGGACTGCACAGCATCATGGAAGTTCTCTCCAAACAAAACATCAATGTGGAATATCTTTATGCCTTTGTGGAAAAAAGCGGACAGAATGCCGTCATCATCTTCCGTTTCGACGTTCCGGAAAAAGCCATTGAAGTGCTGCTGAAGCATAAGTTTATCGTTGTTCCGGGAGCACAATTGTATGAGTTTTAGTGAGACTCGAACTTCAAGAGCGAAGCGAATCGAAGTTCGTTAGTCGAACTAATGAAACTCCAATTCCGAAAACGAAGCGATTTGGAATTGGTAAGTTGAATTATCCCGCCGCAGGCGGAGGATATCAAAGATATCCGTGGTATCCCCGAAGCGTAGCGGAGTGGGATAATGAGCACCTTGAGCACTCATATGCGGCGTTGAGCTTCAGCCTTCGTCGTTGCGGCGTACGCCAAAAGTACGCCTCACTCCTCTGTCTTCGCGCGCCTTGCCTCTGAGCGTTTTACGGCGCCATTATTTCTTTAGTCATGTAGAAAATAGGCCATTCAAAGAAAAGTTTTGTTTCAATCCGGTATATAAAAGGTCACGTATATTAATTGTTATGCCAAGAATTATAAAACTGCTGCCAGTCAGCGCAATTACTCAAAGGAGATTTAACGTATGAGATATTTTCTACAGTTTTTATTGTTTATATCTTTGTTGCTGATGGTTGGCTGTGCAATGCCGATAACTCCAAGATATTCTGTTTCAGCGAAAAATGTCGTTGAGCTGCGAACTTTGTATGGTAATTCTTCAAATAAAATTAAAATTGGTGAAATCACAACTGAAATAAAAGAATTGAGTTGCAGAGGTACAGAAATAAAAATTCCTGATGGACTCACTATCGCATCGTTTGTCAAGAATGGTTTTTCAGATGAGCTTAAATTGGCAGGAGTTTATTCTGACAAATCCAATATAGAATTGAGCGGAAGAATAAAGAATTTAGATGTTGAATGTAATTTTGGCACTGGTAAATGGATAACAGAAATTGAAATATCTATAGGACCAAAGCACACTTTTATAGTGAAGAATGTTTCCTTCTTTGAAGGAACGTATTCGGGCATCATAGTATACAATAATGCACAACAGTCATTAAATCCTGCTCTTCAAGATTTATTTTGGCTAATTATAAAACACCCCGACTTTAATGCGGCTTTAAATACACCTAACTGAATATTAGAGTTACAGGAAAAATAAAAAAGGACGGTTCTATTCTAAAAAAATTATAACCAGTCAATCCAGCCGCTCGCTACGCTCCGGCTGATTTTTTCGTTAGGCACATACAATGAGGTAAGCACATGTCAAAAATAGACCGCAAAGAGATGAGCAAAGGTTTGTTCGTAGCTCACCTGAGTTCTATTTTGAGATTTCAATTTCAGGAATTTAGGGAGTATTTTGAATCCATGCAGCTTTTGTTTAAGAGTGAAGATAAGCGAATCTCCGACTGGATAGAAACTAAAACTGCTAAACTTTCTCCTGAAGAACAAGAACAATTTGGTGAATTGTATAGTGAGGATTATTGGAAATACAAGAGTTCGTTTCCAGCTATTCAGAGGACTGCTATTTTCATTACCATTTATTCCGAACTTGAAGATGTGCTCAAATTTCTCTGCCGGGCTCTCGCAGCTGAAATCAAATGTAATATTCAAACGTACAAATGGCGTGGTGGTATACTTGAAAAGTTCAAAGTATGCCTGGAAAAAGATATTGGCTTAGAAACGTCGAACATCGTTGTCTTGTGGAATGAAGTAATAAAAATAAGGAAAATTAGAAATGCCATAGTACATAGCGGTGGCTGGCTCTATAAAGGCGAAACATCTGAAGCAGAAGTAATAGACTACATATTCAACAGAAGAAAAAGTGTTACTCTAAATGATAAAGGTGATGGATTCTATAGAATCGAATTAAGTGATGCGTTCATATTTGACGTCATGGATATATTTGATCAGCTCCTGATGGAACTTCTTTCAAGTATATCAGATTGGGTAAAGAGAAAAACTGCATAACCAGATCAATCCAGCCGATCGCTCACGCTCCGGCTCAACTTTCAGTTATTATTATTTACTGGGTTTACCGCATTCGCGACAGTGTCCATTGGGACCAATCGTGCCAATGCAGGATTCATCGGTGCATAAAACCCTCTTGTCCCATTCCTCATCGGAGGTGGTACCTTCAGTATTCTTTTTAAGATCATCTACTGGTTTGGCTTGATCCTTATTTTTATCAGTTGTAACGGTGGCAGGGGTTTGTGAACCATCATAAGGCTTGCCGCATTCTCTGCAGCGGCCATCCGGGCCGATTGTTCCTATACAGCTCTCATCGATGCAGAGTGTTCGTTTTTCCCAGGCTTCATCTTTATCAACCATTTTTATCTCCAATAATTAACTATCGATTTCCTTATAACAGCAGCGCATTTTTTTCCAGTGGCAAAGTGTAATTTAAATCAGATCAATATAAAAATTTTCAGCGGCTCAGGCCGACGCCCACACGATCACAATATTTGAATACCGGACACTTACTGCAAAGTGGTGAGATGGGTTTGCATGTTTTTCTGCCAAAGGCGACCATGATAGTATTGTAAATTATCCAATGCTTATGAGGTAATTTGGCCCGCAGGGCAAATTCCGTTTCGTCGGGTGTTTTGGTCTTTACATACCCTAAACGGTTGGAGATTCGATGAACGTGAGTATCCACGCAAATGCCTTCTTTGCCGTAGGCAAGCGATACAACCAGATTGGCGGTTTTGCGGCCGATTCCTTTGATGCTCAGTAACTCATCAAGATCATCAGGAACTTTGGAGTTAAAACGGCTGATCAGGTCACGGCAGACCCAATGAATCGTGCGTGCCTTAACGTGGTAGAAGCCGACAGGATAGATTGTTTTGGCGATTTTAGTCAGAGGAACTTTCAGCATTTCTGCAGGTGTGGAAGCAAGGGCAAAAAGCCTTTCCGTGGCCACTTCAGTGACTTCGTCTTTGGTGCGAAGGCTCAGCAAAGTAGAAATCAGGATTATAAACGGATCGCGCTGGTTTTCCGCCAGATGAGAAACAATAGGCATGGCGCCCACCGCCAGTTCTTTTTTTAGAATTTTGATGACATCATTAATTTTAGTATCATCCATAAATGACTTCATCACTTTCTTAACTTTAGATTAATTGAAAGATGATTTGAAATCTCTGCGAAAAGAGCTAGCGAGGTCTGGCCGGCTGGCCATAGGTTACTCCCGCAATGGGTTCTTCCATGATAGCCTGTTGCAGCTTGTCCAGGGTGTCCTGACACAGAAGCATCACCTTGCGCTTCTGGTTAAGGGAAATGGACAGCGATTTTACATTAGTGTTTTCACGCGAAAGCGCCAGAATCCGGGTTTTAATCTTGCTGAACCGGGCATAGCTTGATGCAGCCGTCGCCAGATTGGCATTCTGATTTAATTTCGCAAGCGCACCCAGTTCGTCCAGATTCTTACGAATCTGTTTGTCTTCCTTGGACATCAGGGCTTCCAATTCATTCATCTTCTGATCGTTTTCCTCCGCAATATGCGGTGGAATCAACGTCTGAAGGCGCAAGCCGCTTACCTCAGCGTCATAAACAAGGAGCATCACCTGTCTTTCCTCTGGAGAGTCGGCATTTGATGCAATTAGGCGGGAAAGTGCGGCGTTCATGTCGTTCAGTGCTGATGTGGCCGGTCCAAACGCTAAACTATACGCCTTGATGTTGGTGTTTTTGACTGCCAGGTTTAGTAAATCGTTGTCGATACGCAGGAACTCGGCGAAAAGTTCAGAGAATTGGTTAAATAAATCTTTCTCACTTTGGATGCCACCACGATTCAGAAGCTGTTCCAGCTCCCGGCGTGCTTGTTCGACATCGGCTGCAGACTTTCGCGCCTGATCAGCAAAAGTTTGTGAGTCATGATCGTTGATTGAAAGCACTGCGCTCTTTTCCGCTTCTGAAGCCGAGGCCAGGGCTAATCGCATCCTACTTACTAAGTCAACTCGGCTCGCCTTGAAAGCCAGTTGCTCAGCGGGATTCTGTTTCTGGTAGAAATGAAATACGACCAGGAATAGCAAGATCATTATTACTGCTCCGGCAATCATCCAAATCGTATTCTCTCTGTTGGGTTTGATCATGAGAAATTCCTATTATAGACTATTTTAATTGATCAGAACTTTCTTTGTTTATGTTAGAGTATACTAAGAGTGATCTTGTGTGTCAATGCCATATGGAACCCCCAAAAAGGATAGACTAACACCAATTATCTTTGCCAATGGCTTTTACTAACAACATCAAAAAGTAGAGAATACTTAGCGATGCCACAATTAGCGGAGCCGTGGGCAAATCCCACTTATATGAGGCAAACAAACCAAAAGAGCTGGAAAGAAAACCGAGCAGCCAACCGCCAATTAACACTTTAAGTGGTTTTCCAGTAAATAATTTCCCGATCAGCGCAGGAATAATGAGAAAAGCAAAGACCTGAAGAATTCCTGCCATTTGTACCGATTTAACCAGCACTATGGCAAAACTTAAGAAAAACAGGAATTCCCAGAGATAGCTGCCGCCGCCTTCAGAAGATAGGCTGAAAAATTTCTTCCTAAAGATGAAGTGAAAAATGCCGATGACGGCATAGATGATAAACGTGTAAAACAAATCTTTCCCGTTGGTCCAGATGATATTGCCGTTGAGAATAGTTTTGAACTCTTCTGTTCCGTGAGGCGTGCGATCAAGAATCAGCATACCGATGCCCAGAGAAAAAATGTAGAGTACACCGATAAAAGCTTCGATGTTCGTGTATTTCGCTATCCGGCGGGAAAGAGCAAGGATGAGAGCTCCCAGAATAGCAAAGCCGACCGAAAAAACGTATTTCATTACACCATCGTGACTGAAAAGAAAGGAACAGGCGATGCCTAAACCAATGAATTGCGCCAGCGAAAGATCAACAAAGACAATCCCCCTCTCCAGGATATGAATGCCGAAATAGGCATGAATCAGAATCAAAAGGATGCATGCTGCCAGTGGATATAAGAAAAAGCTAAATGCTTCCATAAGAATCTCCTTATTGCAAAGATTTTAGAACTGTATCCATCAAAGAAAACCAATCATTGATATCGAGAGCGGAACCGACATCATGAGGAATTACTATACTTTTAACTCCTGTTTTTTGAGAGAGAGAATCAATCTCCTCCTTACCATAATACGTTGTAGTAATGATGCCATCCGGTTTTGATCTTCTCATAGTTTCAACGAGCTTTTCGATGTATCCCGCAGAGGGAGGAATCCCGGGCTTCTCTTCAACGTAACCCACAATCTGAAAACCAAATTCCTGCGCCAAATATTCAAAGAATCGATGATAGGCAATAAACCTTTTCCCCTTTAAAGATACTCTGGCCCACTGTTTCCGCTTTTCTTTCAGCTTTGCTTCAAAAGTTGCCAAGTTTGTTTTATAAAAGGAGGCTTGCTCCGGATCCAAACTACAGAGTGCCTGTGTTATGCCCCGGACAACACCCAAAATATTTTGTGCCGAAAGGTGGTAGTGAGGATTCCCTAAAGGATGTACATCCCCCATGCTCCGATCCACTGCTTCGTGCTTTTCGATGACATTGATGAATTGTGAGCAATCGAGATTGCCGACTTGACCCGGTTGAATTTTAGTGTTTCTTGATGATTCAATGAGTAACGGCAGATAACCGATTTCTAGATCAAGGCCGTTATAGATAAGGATATCGGCGTTTTTCGCTGCCAAAATCATGCTCGGTTTTGCCTCTATCTGGTGGGGATCCTGGCTTGGTTTAACCAGAACTTTTACAGCCACTTTGTCCTTTCCTATATCGCTTGCCAGGCTGCCGATCCAGGGTAGCGTGGCTACAATATTAATTTTGGCAAAAGCAGGTGTAGAAAAAGTAAACATAATTAAAAATGTAATTAGAATTTTTTTCATAATCTTATCTCCTTAGAACTGGTGGGCGGGATGAGCGCCAATAGTAAAAATAAATTGCAGGAACAATTCATCATTTGGTTTTCCTGTTACGTCTGATTCATCATGATTATATTGTAATCGCAAAAGACTGAATTCAGAGAATGTATAATCGGCCATTCCTGTCATTCTCCAAGGCCTGCGGCCTTGATCTTGTTTTACACCGGCCAGAATATAATCATCTTTGAACAGGCCGAGAGCATCATAACGCGCTCCGAACTCCCAGCGGTTCCACAGATAAACTCCCTGAATGTAAAGGCCATCTTGATTTCTATCGAGGCGTTGAACAGTGCCTCCCGGATTCAAATCAGTCAAATTGCCGCATTGGGTTCGATAAAGATATTCGCTTTGCAATTTGAAACCATGATATTTTGTCGGTTTCCATTTGTATGTCAACTCCAAACCATACAATGTGGTATCGCCCGTAAAATCGGTATTGGCCGCCACCGTGTCTGTTTTCGTTTTGCCGGTAATGACTGATGGACCAAAAAGAATAGTTGCGTTATCACTTACATCCAGGGAAGCTTTGGCAAAGGCTGTATAGGCGTGAGCTCCTCCTGCCGCATCGGAGCCGAATAAAGTTTTATTTTCACCCTGCAGAATCTCGACACCTAAAATTGTGTAGAAAGGCAAGGGCGCCAGATAGGTATATTGAAGGCCTTTTTCGTCAATTCCCGAATCATCCGAACTGATAAATGCCCTGTAAGGAAGTGGATTATCCACGAAATCCCAGACATGGCTGTGCTGCGAGTTGAGCCTGCCAAAACCGCTTTTAAATTTACCGGCCTTTATTTGATGACCTTCGGGGAGAGAAGTAGTTACAAAATAAGCTTCTTCAACTTCCGCACCATCTTCGGTTACGGGAATCGTTGCATATAAATTAAAGTACGGATCTACCGGAGCAAAAAAGGCAAGCTCTGCGGCATCCAGATTAAAGCCATTCCTCCGGCTGATTCCCTCTGTTGTATATCCGAATATTCCCCTGTTTTTTAGTTCGTCTGTGGTCAGGTTTGATGAATAGGCATATGTGTTCAGCACTAGGGAGATATTCGGATTGGACAAGGCCGATCCACCGAATAAGCCGGTGGCCTTGGTTTCTTTCTTGGTTTCCGTAGGTTGCTCTTTATTTTCCGGAATAATTGCAACCTCATCCTTCTTAATTTGTTCTTTTAGCTCATTAATCATTATCTGCTGAGATTTGATCGTTTCTTCCTGCTTTTTTAATGTCTCCTCGAGTGCTCGAATCCTCGATTCAATTTCACTTTCAGCAAGTGCATAGCCTGATAGCGCAAGGAGACAAAGAATAATAAGCAGCATTATTCCTTGCTTCATACACGTACCTCCTTCATTCTTATAAAGAATGCTTGTCAGTAATTTGATTTATTTTTATTGTTATTGATTGAAGCTACTAAGATAAGGAAATTGGTGGAGCTCGGTCAGAATATACGGAAAATTTGGATAAAGCCTGATGAAATGATTCTTCAGGCTGGTGAAGATAAGTAGTTGTTGGATAGAAAACAAAAGATTGGTGAATCTCTAAATTGCCGGAGGAGAATAAATTTGCGGCAATGCATAATGAACATTCATCATGTTGACGCCCGTCATCATGATGATGGAATGTCATTGCCAGAGAGGCAAATAAAAACACGATCGCAAAAAAGTAATATATTTTTTTACGATTAGTTTGGAAAATAGTCATCATTTTTATATGCCGAAAATAATTCTTATTTATGATGAATATATAGGGAATGAATGATCGTTTGTCAAGAAGGAATGACATCGTGGTCAGTTTTCATTGACATACAAGATCGATTTTCCTATACTTCCTTCCAGTAAAAGCAAGTTTTTAGCAAAAAAATACTTCTTGACAGGCCTATATAATGGCGTTAGCACACTAACCAAACATTAAGCCTAAAGCCATTATAACCAAATGGATACGGGGGACCCGAGTTACTTGGGGGCGCATTTCTTGATCATGAAGAATAGGACACTTCCCTGTCCGAGCCCGTCAGCTAACCTCGTCGGCATAAGGGGGAATCAAGAAGAAATGAATATTCTTCTTTTACCAATTTTTCGGCACTTGCTGTGCCCGGGAAATGGTAAGCAAACATATCTTAATCATCCATCTTTTCAATCAACGAAATTAATTTGCGGTTTATTGCGCATTGCTAAATAGACGTTTAAGGAGGTTTTTATGACTACAGGCAACTGGTTATGCCTTATATTATTTCCATTGATTTTGACTATCCTGGCCTATCCCCTGGGAGAATATATGGCGAAAGTTTTTAGCGGTGGCCGAACATTTCTCACGCCGGTTGTGGCTCCGGTGGAACGATTCCTTTACAGATTATTTGCCGTAGACCCAAACGAAGAAATGTCCTGGAAAACTTACGCCATCTCTCTGGTTCTTTTTAATGTAGTAGGTATTGTGACGCTATTTTGTTTGCAATTGATTCAGGGTTTGCTTCCCTTTAACCCGCAGAAATTCGGCGCTGTGCGCTGGGACACGGCGCTCAACACCGCCATTTCTTTTGGCACCAATACAAACTGGCAGGCCTACAGCGGTGAGCAGACGATGAGTTACCTGACTCAGATGCTGGGCTTGACCGTACAGAATTTTACTTCCGCTGCCATCGGCATCGCTGCGGTTATTGCTCTCATTCGCGGCTTTGCGCGCAAATCAGTGGTGGCTATCGGGAACTTCTGGGTGGATTTAATTCGCTCGGTCTTATACGTTTTGTTGCCGTTGGTCGTTATTATATCCTTAGTTTTAGTTTCACAAGGCGTTGTTCAAACTCTAAGTCCTTCAATTACCGCACAAACTCTGGAGGGCGGCAAACAAGTCATTGCTGTGGGGCCCGTGGCCTCGCAGGTAGCGATCAAGCAGATCGGCACCAATGGTGGCGGCTTTTTCAATGCCAATTCCGCTCATCCTTTCGAAAACCCGACGCCACTGACAGATTTTTTAGAAGTACTGGGACTTCTGCTAATTGCCGCAGCTCTGCCCTTCACTCTGGGAGCGATGTTGAAAAACCGCCGTCAAGGCGTGGCTATTTTTGCGGCTATGATGATCCTCTATCTTGCCGGATTGGGAATTTTTACCTGGACGGAAATGCATGGCAATCCGCTGCTGGAAAAAGCAGGAGTAGCAAGCGGACTAAATATGGAAGGGAAGGAAATAAGATTTGGAGTTGTCAATTCTATTATATTTGCCCAGTCCACAACAGTTACTTCCTGCGGGGCTGTCAACAGCATGCATGATAGTATGCTGCCTCTGAGCGGACTGGTTCTTATGTTTAATATGGCAATAGGTGAAGTCATCTTCGGCGGTGTCGGCACCGGCCTTATCGGAATGATTGCTTATGCCATCCTCACGATGTTTTTGGCGGGATTGATGATCGGCCGGACTCCGGAATTCATGGGCAAGAAGCTGGAGCTTCTGGAAATGGTTATGGCGGTGGTGATAATTATAACTCCTGCCATTTTGCTGCTCATTTTATCGAGCGTGGCTATCTCCACTCAGGCGGGAATCACCAGCCTCGGCAATACCGGACCGCATGGGTTATCAGAAATTATTTATGCTTTTGCTTCGGCCGCCGGCAATAACGGTTCTGCCTTTGCCGGACTTAATGCCAATACAATTTTCTATAATCTGACGACCTCTCTGGCAATGCTGGTCGGACGGTTTTCCACAATCATTCCGGCCTTGGCGATTGCGGGATCTCTTGCCGGTAAGAAAATTGTTCCGACGAGTA
>Ga0209777_10000220_pt1 | contig 100932 bp, 115 predicted proteins | sample FrelakmetHBP12HB_FD_187147 | JGI IMG/M metagenome (GOLD analysis project Ga0209777, IMG submission 187147) | Freshwater lake sediment microbial communities from the University of Notre Dame, USA, for methane emissions studies -HBP12 HB (SPAdes)... | ecosystem: Environmental > Aquatic >...
GCAGTGGTTCTGGTCAAAGAGTTCCGGGCAGGTGTTCCAGCATGCCCCGCAGCCGACACATGCCATGCGATCGATAGTCACATTCATCAGATTATTCCGTACGCTGATAAGAAAGATTGAAGGTTTTTAGATAAAGGTGCTCCGGTTTTTTTACTTACCGGACCGACTTTCCTGAGCGTGCCAGGGCCATCCATTTCATGACAATGAGGATCCTGTAAGCTATAATTCAGATTACTTATGTATTATCATGAGCAATAGCGGAGCATGAAACTCATCAGGCTCGCAATTATTGCAGGTCTCATTTTAACATTCGTGATAACTATTTTCTTCTATCCGACTCTCCCGGATCCCATTGTATCACACTGGAATGCCGCCGGCCAGGCTGACGGATTCATGTCGAAGTTCTGGGGGGTTAGTCTCATCCCCATTATTATGATTGCCTGCGTTGCCCTGTTTGCGGTTATTCCCCTTATCGATCCCCTCAAAAAGAATTATGAGAAGTTCAGGAACTATTACGAGGGGTTCATCCTCCTGTTCGTACTTTACCTCCTGGCAATCCAGGTCCAGATCATCCTCTGGAGTATCGGTTACCAGATCAGCCCGAACCGCACTTTTCCCCTTCTGTTTGGAATATTATTCGTGTATCTTGGATTTCTTACAGAGCATGCAGAACAAAACTGGTTTGTCGGCATCCGGACACCATGGACATTAAGCAGCGAGACCGTCTGGAAGAAAACCCATCAAATTGGCGGAACCTTATTCAAAATTTCCGGTATTATCTGTTTTGCAGGCGTATTCTTCCCGGAGTTTGCCATCTGGTTTATCCTTGTCCCGGTATTGGCAACAGCGACGTTTACGATTGTCTATTCTTATTACGCATTCCAGAAGGAGAAGGAAAATTAAAAAAATCGTTTAAGGTATATTTGAATTTATATCACGAAGAAAAAAGGATGTGTGGATTTTTTTCCCGCCGGTGCTTAGCTGATATATTCTTGAAAAATATTATTTGGATACCTGGATTTGGTCCCTGTTTCATTCAAAGTCAGGATCCCGTGGATTTCATCTGAGATTCAAGATCTAATTTTTGCCAAAAAATATATATTTTCAGAAACGGGTTAACCTGTCAGTCTGATGCGTTGAAAACTCATCGGACAGGAGTAGATTGTTATGGGACCATATGAAGGAAAAATGGGTATGGAACATGGAATGGGAGGAGAACAGGGCACCGACCACATGAAAATGATGTGGGAAAAGCTTGACGAGAAGACCAAGAAGATGGTTATGGGGCGGATGCTTGAGGAGAAGATCATGATGAAGGAAGCGTGGATCAAGCACCTGCAGCACAAGATAGAAACCATGAAGATGATCAAGGCCGCCATGGACAAGATGTAACATCCTCTCCGGTGACCAAACCTGTTTATTTTTTTATTCGTAAAGGGATTTGGTCATAGACCTTTTCTTTAGTACTTCTCGTTATTCAAAATGTTCTGGCCTCAATCCGGTACTTGTGAATTGTTTACACAATCTTGCTGAACTACGGGTAAAAAAGGATTATCCAATATTAAAAAACAGGACGGTCTTTTTAACCTCTGCAATGCCATCATGGTTGTAATCATACGTTACAACCGTTGGACTGACGGATATTTCTGAAATAATCCCATTATAGAGTGCAATGTCGTTCAAGTTAACCTGACCATTTTCATTCAGATAGGAATCGGTTCCCGCGTAACCATTGTCACCGGTGCCACCAGTTTGTTGTGTCATTTTATCCACATGCAGTGGTTGGACGGGAATCATCAATCCAATAGCAATGAAAACGATCACAAGAATTAGTGCTGGAATGGGAACTTCTCTTCTCATTTTTACCTACCTGTAATTGCATTTAATTGTTTAATATTAAATAAACATTTCTATTTTAATCTGAACCATATCCAGAGATTTTTTTAAAAAAATGCCACTATTATTCGTTCACGGTTTAAATCGAAGCCGATTTGTTGAATTATGATCTTATCAGTCGCCCGGTGAACTAATTATAGTAGGGGTGAATTAGCAGACCATCAGGATTGAGATAAAGGTACCCAAAAAAAGGGATTTTTTGTTTTCCTGAAATGACAATTATTCCGCCATTATCCGGTGACTACCCAGCCTGCGCCCATGTCCACGGATCCGGTCGTATCCCCTTCAATTTCTGATATACCCTCACAGGAAATGGAAGGTAACTGGATCCTTACATCCATGGCATCAGGAGAGGATTCCCCCATCATCACACCGACAACTGCAATAAACCTGACAATAAGGGATGATGGAACCATGACGGGGAATGGCGGGTGCAACAGTTACTCAGGATCCTATCTGGTAGAGGGGACAACAACGCTATACGGGCGCAGCATTACGATTGGTCCGGTCTTATCAACTCAGATGTATTGCCGTGCAACTTCAGAGCAGGAGGGAACGTATTTTCAGATACTGCAGAGTACAGCTTCTTATTCAATAGATAATGGCAATCTGATTCTTCGTACAAACGGTAATACTTACCTGATCTTCCGGCCGGTTTCCTGACGTCTCTATTGATATTATCCTTCAACCGGAAGGATATGCCCGGAGGATATTCCCGATCTTTTTTTTACATTTTCACCATACGAGTAGTTTACATAGATTATCAGCAATGCCGAAACAGCACAGGCCCCCATCTTTGCCGGCTGCAGAAGGGACGGCTGGGAAGTACAGCCGGCCACTGCAAGTGACAGAATAACCATAGCGATTAAGAGGACCACATGCATTGGGCCAATTCTCCATGAAAACATACTCATTCCATTATGCCAGGACAATTATCATGTTTCCTGTTGTCGGTGAGGTCACTTACGATCTCATTTCAACTCATCCGACCCCTAGTGACCCACTTGCCTCCTGGCATTTACTAGCGAAATTCTACATCGTAAATCGCACCATCCTGCATGCGGGACAGAGCCGGAAAGAGAGGGACGGGTTGTGGGCGAATTCTCATATTCGATGGATTGCCCAAACGGGAGGAGGAACGCCTCATCCGGAGTCGGGACGGACAAAAACTCGCAGAGTCGTCATGATCTAAAGTACATAGCCCGACCCCCTAATATTTCCGTACCCCATTCACGTAAAAAATTTCATCGTAAAACTGCACCTTTTTCCACGCATGCCGGGCAGGAGCATGAGGGGGTCGGATATATTTTTTTGGAAAAAGAGGTGGCGTTCATGACCATGTCAATTCATTAGCCCTGGCGACACCTCCGGGCTGTTTATTAAACGTAAAATTGTGTGATACGGTTAGCAAATCCTAAGGAAAAATTGAGCTGATGTGGGGTCATCTTGAGATCTTAAACTGGGGGCCGACCCCATCCTTAGCGCCTAGTGGTTCGTCTGCCCGATAGGCGGGAAGTTAGTGGGGGGGCCATTCGGCAAATTCTCATCGTGAAGGGATTGCCACCCGGGAAAATGTGCTGCCGTTGCCTGGGGCCGGTGGTAAGCGATAGCCCCGGGTAAGGCGGGGGTCATTCTCTTTCGCGAATGTCGGGGGAGCCGAGCCGGAATGGATTTGATTAAACCCCCCATTACTTTTTTATACGTTATCTGCCGGCGGCAGCATGGTCAGTAAGGCATAGAACAATCCGGCAATGATAAACACTTCCAGGTACAAGCCGCCCGCAAGAAGAAGAGTATGTACCGGGAGAGCAGCGGAGTAAACGATCTCCTGAATGTGGAGAATGGCTGCGAAACCATCAAGGATCCATCCGGTCAGGGGAAGCAACAGAGTGAACTGGGGAAGTGGTCCTCCCTCGCGGGATTCTCCCAGTGTCGACCAAAATAAAAGTGCCACACCGATAAACGACAGCAGGGTAAAGATCAGCCACGGCCGGACAATCCCGATTTTTTTCCCGAACCAAAGATACGGGCTGATAACAGCAAGTGAGGTAAGCAGGAGCATGAGGGAGAACATCACGAGAGTCCCGACCATCGAATTGCCGTGACCGATCACGTTGAGCTGAAGGATTCCCTCGATTACCAGCAGTACAAAAACCGCGAGGAGCGTCGGAAGCCAGTGGGGAACTGGATCCGCGATCTTTCTAAGACCTGCGTAAAGGATCGTCGGGACGATAAGGATAAAGATGAGAAAAAGGAGCATGACCATCTGGTCTTCGTACATGCATCTGCATATAATCTGTGGAATATTAAAAATGGTGAGGATGAGGGAGGTGCCGGTCCTGTGCATTAACCCCGGCGATCCCATCGGGAAAAATAGTCGTCGTGGAATTGTGCGATCTGTTGTGTGGACTATTGGGGAAAATGGAGTCGGGGGGGCGCCATTGTTTCATATAATCTGAGACAATCTCCATGACCATCTCAGGATTTGATCCTATTGAAATCAAATCAGACCCCATTTCAGCATCCGTTTACCTTGTTTCCCCTCTCCGGGATCTGCCGGATCCGGTAAAAATGCTGAATTCAGCCGATTTGGAAGCTATTAATTCAGGATTATTGATTATCCGGGGTTTTACGGAAAACAGACGATTTTGTGTGCCCGGAAAAGTGCGTTTATAAACCCTTTTGATTGGAGGATAATCCGGAAAACGCCCAACACATAGCTGGCAAGTATCAGAAGAAAATCACCCTGCGAAAATCCGCACGTATTCGCGATTGGCAGAGCGATCTTTGGTTCCTGCGATGGGCTGGACATTCATTGTCGCACAGGGAGGGATTGTGAGATCCTCTGTTTTCACGTCGGAGAGATACTTTTCGGGGGTATGAGAAGGGATCGACAATGTCTAATATGATCGTAGCTGAACCCTTTGCCTCTTAAAGTATTCAATAACGCAGTGAATTCACGGCGTAAACCGATGCTGGGCGGCTGAACCTGAAAATGTGGATCGGGGTTCGCACGGATTGCAGAGGGGGGGTTCCTATGTTTACCCTAATTATGATCTGTTCAGCGTGAAGTGCGAAATAGATGAATGGGCGAGAGGCAAAAAGAACAGTCCAATGGATTCATGACTAGTTAAAAAAAATGAGTATTACTGGTATCGATTTTTGTTACTATTAATTTGGATTGAATAATACCACATCAAGAAATGATTTTTCTCCATTTTAAAAAACGTGCCAGATCTAGAGGGTCGCATATGATAATCAAATCAGGCTTGTTGATTGATTGTGCATATTGTGTTAGTTGTGTATTTATTCCATCAACCAATTCTTTTGCCACAACTAAAATTAAAAAATCTGGTTTAGTACTATTATAAGCTTTAATAATTTGATGGCCGATCAGTTCGAGAGTAACCTTCTTTCGGCGTATACTTCGATAACCTTTTACCACACAAACGAAAGAATACCAATGTCTGTGAATCTTAAGTGAGAAATGTTCAATATCCGCAATTTCCAATGGAGTATCCGCACTCCGCTGTGTGATATTTGTAGCTCCTTTTTCACGCAGCGCATCACGGATCGCATCTTGAATGTTCCGTTCAAGAATGTTGAGTTTCGGTATTAACGATTGAGCATATTCAATATCGATATCATTGATTTCTGGAAAAATATCAGAGAAAGATAGAGGTGATTTCTTTGTTTCTTTTGAATTATTTTTCCGTATTTGGACATCGATATAAGATTCTTGTATCGGAATATTTTTTAGTCTATGCAAAATTGTTTGAAAAGGAAATCTTTCGAGAAAATGCTTTTTTGAAAGACTATTAAAAGAAAAGAAAGGATGTCGAAAATTTTCCACTTTTATTTTCAGATCAATTTCATTGATTTCAGCAGTTTCCAAAATTAATTCGGATAACAATCTAGAAAAACCTTCATAATCTTGCCAATTATTTTTCTGAATGTAATCAAGGACGATATGTTGGATCGCTGTAATGAAATGGCTGACCAAATGGGGTTTATTCGATGTTGAATTGTGATCTAACATAATCGTCAATACGCAACGTTTTTGCCCATTTCTTTTTATTAAAAATTAAACTTTTTCCCTTTTTCCCTTTTTTTTCAATTAATCCATCATGAATTAATCGATCCATTGCATCCCAAAATGTTCTACTCGGAATTGGTTTCTCATCTCTTTTTAAATCAGAAATTATTTCACTTACTGACCGGATGCCATCTAATTGGAGATAGACAAGTGCATTATTTTTGCTGCCTTTTAAACAGGAATTAACACGTTCTTTATAACGATCTCGCTCATTAAAAAAAATATCCTCTTGAGCCGATTTCAATTCTTCAATATCCTTCTGCATTCGTGCAACGCGCTCAAATAATTCATTAGTTTCCGTCATTTAAATTCCGACTTATTCAGTTTTTTTAATGTCTTGTTCACTAATTGAAATTTTTTTCTTCGCTTTGGATAAAGTAACACTCACAGTATTTGTTGTAGTACCTAAAAACGTGGCAATTTCAGAATGGCTAAAACCATAAGACGATAATGCAAGAATTTTTTCTGATTGCAATTTCAGATCTTTAATATTTTCTGATACCAAAATACGAACAATCATATCCATTTTTCGAGAAATCAAATCAAATTGTTCAGAATCCATTAACTATTCTCCTTACTTATAGTAGTTTCATGAAAGTCTTTAGATATTATTTTGTCCGGTTCTTCTCGAACCTCCAACAATTCCAGCCAGGATGGAGGCACATAATCTAAAAATTTAAACGGAACTGAAGTTTTTGAATATCCGATAAATTCAGCCGATTGAGCTGCACTTAAAAAATATTGAACCGCCCTGGTACTTACGCCGGTTTGATTCGCAATTTCTTTAGAAGTTTTGATTCCATCGATTAAAAGCCACATTTTCTTACGATCAGTTGTCGACGCGATTTTTTCTAATTCCTTTTCAATAAGAGGAGCATTTGAAAGGAGTAATATTTTAGAAATTTTTTTCAATTCACGTAACGTTTCATCATCCATCTCTGAATCACCTACTTATCATGGATTTTCTCATTTTCATTTGGAATTTTAATACCGAAGTCTTCTAAATCAAAAGATTTTTTATATCGGTCCCCACCTCGAACTCGAAAAGATTCGACAATTCCTAATCTGGCCCAAGAAGACCAATAATTTCTCACAGTTTTTTCATTAACTTTAGCCAACTTTCCAATTTCAATGGTTCCCAACTCCCCATTACTATAGTGATAAATTAAAATTTTCGAATCGGTATTTAAAGTTGTATTTAAAACAATAGCCACTTCTTTCAAAGCTGAAAAACGTGTCCATTTTAAAATTTCCTTTAAGATTCGTATGATTTCTTCTTCATTATTCACTTGGATCATCTCCAGATTTTCTGGAAGGTCGTTTCTTAAGGTCAGAAATATTAATTCCTAATTCTTGTAATGTGAATAGCGATTTATAGCTCTTGTTATAATCATTTGGAGGTGCCACAAGTCCAGCGGATACGAAACTATTCAACCAGTTGCTAATAGTTTGTTGAATTATCTTGGTTTCGGATTCAATCTTCTTTTGAGAATTAATTCCATCCAATTTTGAATAAACCAATGCTTTTTCATACGAATCTATTATCCTCGTTGCTATTGGCTTCATAACTTGTGCTGCATTGATTCGCATATAGATTCTAATTTCATTTAAGATGGATTCAATTTCTGACATTTATTCAATCACATCCTTTTGATCAATTGAAACTTTTTTTGGTTCCGGAGATAATTGAATAGCCATTCCAATTTCTTCTAAAGAACAAATTTTTTGAAATCTGCCTTGATAATGTAAAGATGGTTCAACTATCCCGAGTTTCTGCCATTTTTTCCAAATGGTTGCAACGGTCACATGGCTGACATTTCCAAGTAGTTTTGAAATATCACGAGTACTATTAATTCCGTCAGTTAATTCAAAAATCTTTAAATCATTTTCAGTCGTTAAATTTTGATTGATAATTTCCTTTAACTGTTTTTTAGCAGAAAATTTTGACCATTTCACAAGTTCTTTGAGATTTTCTGAAATCTCTTTCAAATAAATTTCATTTATAATATCGGCCATTATTTCCTTTTTTAGTGTTCTGAAAGTATAAACTTAGTCTTTATAAAGAGGGAAAAAAGCATGTAACGATTCTTGTACTGTATTTATATTATTTTGTAAGATCAGATCTCCCCCCATCCAAATCCCGAACCCCTTATTAACCCTGCGGGGTAATATCTACCCTATCAACGATCTTCCGGTCGTTGAACCAGATAACCGGCGGGAGCGGCTTGCACGGACGCTCGTGCCGGTGAGGAGGCGCGTGCACCGCTCGCATGACTCCCTGACAAATCCAAGAGAATAGCATAGCATACAAGTGCATACCATAGGACACTATAGGGGTGAATATTTTATGATATTGGTACCAGATACAAGCGTCCTTATCGATGGACGCATAACTTCGATGATAAAAGCCGGTGAATACAAAGGTGCAACAATAATCGTTCCCGAAGCAGTGATTGCAGAACTTGAAGCCCAGGCAAACAACGGAAGGGAAATAGGGTTCTCGGGTCTGAACGAACTGCAGCAGCTCAGCAGGATGGCGGAAGAGAAAACGATAGAACTCAAATTCTCCGGTGTCCGCCCGTCCCTTGAACAAGTCAAGCTTGCAAGTGGTGGCGAGATCGACGCGATGATACGCAACATTGCGATTGAAAATTCAGCCCGGTTCATCACCAGCGATTTTGTGCAGGCAGAAGTGGCACGGGCAAAAGGGCTGGATGTGATTTACTTAAAACCGCAGGTAAGCGACTTTGTTCCCCTGGGTATCGATCAGTTCTTTGACGAACATACGATTGCAGTATATCTCAAGGAACGGGTCTGCCCGAGCGCCAAGAAGGGGACCATCAGCGATATGAAGCTGGTGAAGATACGCGAACAGCCGACAAGCGAATACGAGCTCCGTGCCCTTGCACAGGAAATTCTCGAGAGGGCAAAACGGGATCCTGACGGTTTCATCGAAGTCGAGAAACGGGGGATCACCGTCGTGCAGATCGGCTCAATGCGGATCGCAATCGCCCGTCGCCCTTTCTCGGATGGCATGGAGATCACCGCGGTCCGCCCGATTGTTGATGTGACGTTGAAAGACTATGCGAAGGCAGACATAATCACAAAAAGGATCACCAGCGAGAAGAGAGGGTTGATCATAGTCGGGTCTCCCGGGTCCGGGAAAACCACTCTCGCACAGAGCGTTGCAACCTACCTTTCTGAGAGCGGTTTTGTAGTCAAAACCATGGAGGCACCCCGCGAACTGCAGGTGCCGGATCAGATTACCCAGTATACAACACTTGATGGGAGCATGTCAAATACCGCTGATGTTCTCTTACTGGTCAGGCCGGACTTTGTCATATTTGACGAACTTCGCAAGAACGAGGATTTCAATGTCTTTGCTGATATGAGACTTGCAGGTCTTGGCATGGTTGGTGTCATCCATGCAAACGGGGTGCAGGATGCAATCCAGCGTTTCTCTGACCGGGTTGACTTTTCGGTGCTCTCGCAGATTATCAATACGATCATCTTTGTCCGTCAGGGCGTGATAACAAAGATTTACGATGTTGATTTCACCATCAAGGTTCCCGAAGGGATGGCTAATGAGATGCATATCCGACCGGTAACAATCGTAACCGATCACGAAACAGGTGAGCTGGTCATCGATGTCTTCCGTTATGATGGTGAGACTATCGTCATGCCGATGACGGCAGTTTCTTCTGCATCCAGAAAAGCCTCCCCGCCGGTCCAGAATGTCGGAGCTTCCGTAATACCGGTCAGCACTATCCGCGCTCCGGTTCCTTTACCGGAGATAAATCCCGCAAAGCAGAATGAAGATCGACCCGGCTGGAAACTCATGGAAAAAGATATTCAGCGTGAGATCGGGCGCTATACCGAAGGTTTTGTTGACGTCCAGATGATGAGCGATACAAAAGCTGTCGTTTATATCGATGATAAAGACGTCCCGGCCGCAATCGGCAAAGGAGGTAAGAACATCTCCGGCATCGTCAACAAGATAGGTATCGGGATTGACATCAAGCCCCGGTCTGAATTTGACCGCCAGCAGCTGCAAACGCAGAAGAGTGATATGGAGTACAATCTTGGAAGCGGCATTAAAATACAAACGGACAAGAAGCAGCTTACCATAGTAGCCCCGGAACAAAGTGGTAAAATCGTGGACGTATTTGCAGGCAAGGAATACCTGTTCACTGCCACCGTTAATGAGATGGGAGAGATTCATCTTGCCAAGAACTCGAGTATCGCGCAGGAAATGATACGGCGCTATCAGAACAGCGAAATCATCAAGTTACGGCCGGTATAACCCGGAAAATTATGATTTTTTTAAGAAACGAAGGTGAAATAGTTTGAACGAATTTGATCTGGGCAGATTTGAAGAAGAGGCACAGGAACAATGGACGCATGCATTTGAATCCAACCCATCGAAGCTCGAAAAATTTTACCTGACCGTCGCCTACCCGTATCCAAGCGGGGCGATGCATGTGGGGCACGGCAGGACCTATATTGTCCCTGATGTTATCGCAAGGTTCTGGCGCATGCGGGGAAAGCAGGTTCTCTATCCGATGGCATTTCACGTAACGGGGGCACCTGTTATCGGTATCTCAAAACGCATTGCAAAGAAAGATCCAAAGACCATTCACCTCTATCGTGATCTCTACAAAGTCCCCCAGAATGTCCTCGATGAATTTACCGATCCGCTGACTATTGTCCGCCACTTCGCAAGCGAATACCAGCGGGTAATGACTGCATGTGGAATCTCGATTGACTGGCGCCGGAAGTTCACGACCGTTGATCCGACCTATAGCAAGTTCATCGAATGGCAATGGAAACACCTCTATGAAGCTGGGCATGTCATAAAAGGAGTCCATCCGGTCCGTTATTGTACGGTTGATGATAATCCTGTAGGTGATCATGACCTGCTTGAAGGGGACAAGGCTGAGGTGATCAAATTCACCCTTGTCATGTTCCGGTGTGGCGATGCATATATTCCCACAGCAACACTTCGCCCTGAAACAATCTACGGTGTTACCAACCTCTGGGCAAACCCGGGCATAACCTATGTCAGGGCACAGGTAGATGGAACTCCCTGGATCGTTTCGCGGGATGCTGCAGAGAAGCTTGCCCTGCAGGACCATACGATCGAAATTCAAGGTGAAATCACCGGCCGGGACCTGATAGGGAAGATAGTCAGCCACCCTCTTTGCGGTGGGGTCCCGGTTCTCCCGGCCGAATTTGTGGATCCTGATGTCGGCAGCGGACTGGTAATGAGTGTTCCCGCTCACGCACCTTTTGATTATATTGCCCTTCGGGACCTGCAGCATGCCGGGAGATATACAACTATTAAACCGATCCCCCTGATTAAGGTCGAGGGTTACGGTGAGATCCCGGCTCAGGAAGCAGTTGAGAGGATGGGCATCACCTCCCAGATAGACAGTCGTATGGATACACTCACGCAGGAGATATATTCTGCTGAATTTTCAAAGGGTAAACTTTTCGAGAAATATGGCGGCAAACCGGTCCGGGTGGCGCGTGACGAGGTTGCAGCACGTATGGTTGAGCGGTACAATTCGAAGATCATGTACGAATTTGATATCCGACCTGTTGTCTGCCGCTGTGGTAATAAGGTGAAAGTCAAAATCTTACACGACCAGTGGTTCTTAAAATACAGCGACCCTGCATGGAAGAAACAAGTCCGCGACCATCTTGGTAATATGGCTTTGGTGCCCCCGGAAGTGCGACTTGAATTCGACCGCACCGTTGACTGGCTTAAAGACTGGGCTTGCACCAGGCGTGTCGGTCTTGGTACCCGCTTTCCATGGGACATCACACAATTGATCGAACCCCTGTCGGATTCAACTATTTATATGGCGTATTATACCATCGCCCACAAGATAAAAGAGATCGAACCGGGGCTTCTCACGCCGGAAGTTTTCGATTACATCTTCCTTGGGAAAGAGTCTCCTGACCTGCCTGAAAGGAAGAAACTGGAAGCGATGAGAAAAGAGTTTTTATTCTGGTACCCGTACAACTACCGGTTCTCGGCAAAAGACCTCATCTCCAACCATCTCACCTTCCAGCTGTTTCACCATGTCACGATATTTCCCAAAGACAAACTCCCTCTCGGTATGGTCGTATTCGGGATGGGGCTCCTTAATGGGGCAAAGATGTCATCGTCAAAAGGCAATGTCTTCTTGCTTGAAGATGCGGTCAGCGAGTTCGGTGCCGATACGGTCCGCATGTTCCTGATGGGGAGTGCGGAGCCCTGGCAGGACTTTGACTGGAGAAATGAGCTGGTTATTTCGACAAAAAAACAGATTGAGCGGTTCTATAATACCGTGCTTGAAACAAAAGACGCAAACGGTGAGCCGTATGATATCGATCGCTGGCTTATCAGCCGTCTCCAGTCTCATATTGAACGGACGACTGCTGCACTTACCAACTTCCAGACCCGCCAGGCATTGCAGGAAGCGTATTTCGGTATCGAGACCGATCTTAAGTGGTATCGCCGCCGCCTGCCCGAGGATTGCGACGGTAGCAGGGAGTTGCACACGCTCTGCTCAACCTGGGTCCGTCTCCTTGCCCCGTTCATCCCATTCACGGGGGAGAATCTCTGGAAACAACTCGCTGGCGAAGGGCTCGTTTCTTTTGCCCCGTGGCCGGTTGCAGAGAAAAAACTGGTCAATACCCGGATAGAACTTGCCGAAGAACTTCTCGCACGTACAGTTGAGGACATTGAGTCGATTATGAAACTTATCCAGATAACGCCGAAATCGATTGCCATCTCGCTTGCTCCTGCCTGGAAGCACGAAATTTTCCTCACCATCGCCAAGGCAGATGACAGGAACACAGTGATCCGGGAGATTATGAAAGACGATGCCATGCGCATACGCGGCAAAGAAGCCACTGACGCAGCGAAGCAATGTACGACACTTATCCATCGCCTGCCACCGCACGTAGTCGAACATCTCACACGAGAGCGGGTTAATGAGATGGCAGTCTTTGAGGCAGCGAAGGCATTTCTGGAAAAAGAGTTCGATGTGCCGGTCCATATTACAGATGCAGAGTCGAGCGAACACGCAAAAGCTGCCACTGCATTACCGTTCAAACCGGCGATTATTATTGAATAACTCCCTCAGGTAATTCTCATATTTTTTGGTACCAAATAAATCCAGAAAAACCAGGACGTTCCCGCGAGTTGATATGGCCAGCACTCCGAAGACTCCTGAAAATGCAATAATTTCTAAACTGATACAACCCCCTTGAGATCTAAAAAAGGCAGTAGAATGAGGGGATTTTCCTTTTTCAGGATGGTGAGGAACCTACTGAATGTCTTATAAAAAAATTTCCTTATCTATCGAGGAAAATGCAAACAAATTGCTCTGAAAAATAAAACAAATTACTTTCTCATCGCATTTTGTACTTTGAATATGATATCCGCGGGCAGGACCTGCATTTTATGAGCGGATTCTGCATGGTCGATAAATTTTCGCATAAGTTCGTGATTGGTTGTTCCTTTCGCTTCAAAGGGACAATCCATTCCGATATCTTTGCACAGGATTGTTGGCAAGTTTACTTCACTCCTTTGCAATTGAATTCAGATCGTATCATTATTAATTCATGCAATGCAGTGACGCAAGGCATTAACGCTGATGAAGGAATTTTTCGATCGCTCAAAGAGAAAACCGGCTTGACTCATTCTTTCATCCACAAACAAGTTATACCGAACAATAGCACTCTTTTCCTAGGAAAAAATATGAAAAAACAATCCTGGAATTATCTGGTGACAGTTGCATTTCTTCTCACGATCAGTATAATTGGTACTGCTACGGCAACAGGTCTGGGACACGCCTGGAAAGAGTCTCCCTCTGCCGATGGTTCATTTTCCGATGTGATGTTCTCTTCTGATGGAACAACCGTCTATGCCGGGGGTAACCAGATGTTATTACGCTCCTGGGATGGAACCACCCGCTGGGGAGGTCGGGCTGGAACCATTGCCACCATGAGCTCAGATGGAAACTATGTTGTATCCGCCGCGGGAGATCTAGTTCAGGTTCTTGAAAGAAATGGCACATTGTACTGGGTCCGGGGTATGGGTGCCCCCGTCCGTGCAGTTGCCATCTCCACCAATGGTTCCTTGATCGTTTCCGCTGACGACCGGGGCGATATTCATTCATGGACAGGGAATGGCGAAAGCTGGGGTTTAAATCGGAGCGATCAGGTAAAACAGATTGCAATTTCTCCTTCCCAACGTTTTGTTGTTGTTACGACAGTAGTGGGTCTGAAATATCTTAAACCAGACATGACCCCAATCTGGTCAGATAACAAATCAGGCAGCCTTGATTCGTTCATTGCAATTTCCGCTGATAGTTCCACCATAATCACTTCTGGAGAAAACCGGGTCTCTTCCCATACGAAAAGAGGGGTTCTGAACTGGATGAATGATGTGACCCAGGAGCCCATTATTGATATGGCATGCTCTGATGACGGCACCACCATCGTTCTTGGCAGCCAGGACGGAAAGGTCTGGACCCTTGACCAGGACGGGAAGGTGCTGTGGACATATCCGGCGGGTTCGTGGATCAACGGGGTTGGGGTTTCACGTGATGGATCTATTATTGCCGCAGGTGCCCTTGATGGGAACCTATATATCTTGGATCGGTACGGAAATCTGCTGGCTAAAACCAGGACTGAGAGTATAATCCAGCAGCGCTCAGTTGCCGTGAGCAGAGATGGAAAGCATGTTATCGCCGCGGATCAACTTGCCCTTTATGGTTATGACTTGCAGGGGGAACCCGGAATAACATCAGAAATAACATTTACTCCTGCCCCCCTGTATCCGGTAACGAGGTCGATATCGGTTACAACAACCCCGGCAATACCCCTTCCAACTACCGGAGTTACCACACTCCCCGTGACGACAGGGACCCCCCAATCGGCATTCGATCCGTTTCTTGTGATGGTAGCTGTAGCAGGTTTGTTCCTGATGGTCAGGAGACGTTCCCGCTGATGCAACATGTGCAATAATTAAAAGGCAATTCATAAAATTTTTTAGGAACTATTGTATGAACACACCTCGTAATATGCTTTTTACGGGAAAAGATCTGAGTACAACTCGTATTTTACCGGCTGAAGACATTATTGGGGTTTCCTCCACTCAATGGCTTCCCGGTTCTTCAATAATTCTGTATCACTACATCTCATAGCATAAACTGGGTGACGACCTAACCGAAATTCTCGTAATGGTGCATTTGCAGGGAAATGTTTTGGCAGGAGAGGGGGAATTGCCAATTTATCCGTTATTGATAGCATACTCATAACTTGAGTTATGGATCTTTTACTTTGGATTGGGAAAAAACGTATTTTGAAATTCCGAAGTCAAGGCCTTTTCCACGAGTTGAAAAATGAGAAGAGCGATTATTTTGGCAGGGTGCGTGCACGAAAATAGTATCACTCAACGGGAACATCGATGAAAAAAAATGCTTGAATTTATTTACAATACTTGTTTTGTATTTGATTATTTTTCATAATCAGTTTTTCTGCCGCACGAACGATCTCAATGTATAGCACATGATACGTCCCGGCATTATCGTTGATTACCAGCAATCCGGGTATTACTCGATACTTTTTGACCGTTTGACCCGCTCTTTTGTAGAGAATCCGGTTACTGCGTCGAGATATTTCCGGTATCTTTTGTTCGTATCAAGAATAACCGCGTCACTGGATTTTATATCAGATTCGGTATCGATAACAACAGACTTGCCGCCAGCCCCAATCATTACATCGAGCCGAATGAGTGCGCCTGTCCTGATGCGGTACCCTTTCGGAGTCTTCTCAGGTTCCACGCCGAAAGAATTCTTAAGTTCCGTAACAATACGTGCATCAAGATCTTTTGTCAACCCTCTTTTGATGGGATACTCTTGCATAATACTTTTTTAGTAGTGGGTGTATGTTAATCTAATGACGGCTGATTCTCCAGAATGTTGCGACAAAATTCTTACCCGGCTTGATACGGTACACAATGACATGGTTGAGATAAAACCGAAAAAAGAACTTACCATCTTCTCAAAACCACTTCCCGGTAACAGTACAGCGGTTCTCATGGGTTTTCCCGGTAGCGGTCTCGTTGGAACGATCGCACTTCAGTACATGGTTGAACAGCTCGAATTCGAGCTGATAGGCACGATGACCTCTAAGTTTTTTCCTCCCCTCGCAATGATGAACAAAGGGGTGATCAATGACCCGGTCAGGATATACATAAAAAACGATGTCGCTGCAATCGTTGCTGATATCCCCATACACCCGATGATCTGCTACGAGATTGCAAACGGTCTTCTTGACTGGCTGGCGCCATTCAAACCAAAAGAAGTGCTGACAATCGCCGGCATCATCACGAACGAACCGGAAAAGCGGGTCTTCGGTGTCGCGACAACTGCTGAAGCACTCAAAAGAATCCAGGAACACACCCAGATACTCCCGATCGGCAGCATCTCCGGCATTGCGTCCAGCATTCTCACGGAATGCAGGATTCGCGGTATCCCCGGATATGGCCTTCTCGGTGAGACCATCAATGCTCCTGATCCCCGGTCGTCAGCGGCGACCATTGAAGTGCTCAACAAGATGTATAATCTTGGACTTGATGTCCAGCCTTTAATCGACCAGGCGGTAGAGATTGAGCAGAACATGCAAAAAATATCTGACGAAGTACAGCAATCGGCAGAACAGTCACCGAGGAAAGATCTTCCTATGTATGGGTGATGATGATGAAATGTGCTGCATTAACCGGAATTTCACCTGAGGTGATAAAGGAACTCAAGGCAGGAAAACCCCGTACGATCGAGCTGCAGAGCATGCATAATATCGTATGCATTGCCGACATAAAACCGGGCCCTGATTCCCACATCTTCATGACATCGGTTGATCTTGAGGATCTTGATCCGGGAGACCATGGAATTTGTGTCATCGTGGTTGCTACCTCGGTTTCGATGAAACGGATGGTGGAGTTCTCCCATGGTCTGTATTATGAGGAGCGGGAACGGATGTCTGCACGCATCCAGGTGAAATATTGCGCCTCTTCGGTTGTCAAGCAGGTCTACCGTGAGGGGATATTCGGGCCGACAAGCGTTGAAGTACTCAAATCATCCTGTTATCATGCGGGATAGCGATCCCCCCCCATTTTTCTTATCATTTAAAATTCGGGATTTTTCCGGAAGAGTAATTCTGCAGGGATTCAATAGTGGGTTATCCAGTGTATCTTTCACTTTTTTTAGTTTTTCGTCAAACAAAATTTTTATTTTCTGAGCACAACAAGTCCGAAACCCACCGCTCCGATAATTGCCTGTGAACTCATTGAGGATGAAGGAGCCGGTGTGCCGCTCGGCCAGGGGGTTGGCACTTTTGCGGTCGATGTTTTAGAGATCGTTGTTTTCACCGTTGTTATCGTCGGTATTGTCGTCGCAATTGTCGTATCGGTTGCCTCGACCTGGAGAGTTGCATAAACATCCGTTCGCGTACCGGAAGATACGGAAATACGGTCTGACCAATCCTGATAACCGATCTTTTGGACGAGTACCCGGTAAGTGCCATGAGTGATATTGTAGAGTGTCAGAGGTGTTTTTCCCTGGTACTCAGTATTTAAAAACACTGCCGAATTCGAAGGATTTGATTCTATCTTTATACTGCCGTTTGTTATCTCCGCTGTCGTTGTTGCAAAGGCGATCAGGCTGGCAGAGATCGTAGTCGTTGCATTATCAATAACTGTCACACTTTGGGCATAATCCTGGTAGCCGGTAAGCTTCAACCCGACAATATGGTTTCCGCTTGTGACACTCTGGATGGTTGTTGGCGTCGTAGTGCCTGAATTTGTACCGTCCAGCCAGACTGCTGCTCCTGATGGTACAGAGCTCACTGCAATGGTACCAGCGGCCGAAACAACAGACGGAAGCAGCAGCACTATAGTCAGAAGCATAACCAGAAGATTCATTTTCATCTCCATTATTCACTCCTCTTAACCGGATCCAGTGAACAGAACTTGCAGCAGGTATCAGATATATTTTGTTAAATTTTTTATTGCCACAGGCTACCTTCAAAAACACGCTGTAACACAGATTAATTATCCCGTAGCGCGAATGTTATTGGCGTCAGATGGGGCTTGTGGCTTAGCTCGGACATAGCGCCGGGCTTCTAACCCGGATGTCGGGGGTTCGAATCCCCCCAAGCCCGTTCTTGTAATGAGATCTATTTTTTTAGATTTCATCACTAACCGTATGATGTATTTTTCATACCTATTGGCAAGCTAACCTATAATGTGACGGGAACACCCGGACTGTTTGAACAGATTTTTTTTGATCCCTGTATCCGGGCTGATTCAGCCATGAGGAGGTAATATTAGGCAATTACCTCGCTAATTTGTCCAAAGGGAAAGATGCAATGCTGATCTGTCATAATAATGCCTAAAATCAGAGCCGGATACCCCTGCCAGATTTCAGTAAGCAATCAAGCATTGCAAATATGCAGTGGTTCCATGAGGTAAAAATATAAGATTATAAAAGGAGATTTGATCCACCGTAAGAGCGTGATTTTCACGCGGGAACAATAAATAACATAATCAGCACGAAGAAAAAAAATTACCCGGCTGCTGGCTCTGTATCAGCTATATCAATGGGCTTTTGCAGGATCTGGACATCCATGATGTTGTGCTGGCGCTGGGCGAGTTTTTTTGCTTTGAAAATATTCTTCCCATCTTTGCCGATTGCAATACCACGGTCTTCATCCCGTACCTCGACCTGGACGGTCTGCTCCTCGGGCTCACCCTCAAATAAAATTGAAGTAACCTGTGCTGGTAAAAAACAGTTTTTGATAAATTGTTCGGGATTACTGTTGTATTCCACCACCTCAATCTTCTTTCCCATTACTTCTGAAGCTTTTTTGATTGAGGCCCCTTTCTTTCCGATAGCTAATCCCATATCACCGGGATTTATCACAAAGATAAGGCGAGCGTTGCGCTCATCAACCACGCAGTCGCGGCTCCCTGCGCCGGTAAGGCTCTCGAACTGAGAGATTAGTCGCATACAGTCTTCAGTCAGTTTAACTTCAACCATATCATACCCTCTTAAGCGAGAGAATGTCGGATTCGCCCGGGGTAACAATAGCGAGCGTGCTTACCATGAAAGGTTTACCACATGCCTTGCCGAGTGCTACGCTTGAACCCTCAAAGGTATGAATAAAAAGATTCTCATAGCCCGAAAGTTTGGATTTGAAAGTCGCCGGACAATTGCCCGCAACGACGATCATCTGGGCTTTGCCCTCTTTTATGCATTTTTCCGTGTTGTTCTGGCCAAGAATTACATTTCCTGTTTTGATGGCTCTTCTGAGTGAAGCATTAAAATCCATATACAATTCCTCTGGTTTTTTTCAGGTTTTACGGTCTAATTATCGTGTTGTCTAACGGCGATGAGTTTCACATCACCAGTACCGAGCTGGATAGGCTGGCCGACAATGACGTTCTCGGTGACACCGCTCAGTTCATCGATCTCGTTTGCCACCGCTGCATCAAGAAGGTGATTAACCGTGACTTCAAACGCTGCCCGTGAGAGAACACTTTCTTTCTCACCGGCAATACCATGCCGTCCGATCTGTTTGACTTCACCTTCCATACACATCATGTCGGAAACGAGCATGATATGCCGGACATCAACGAGAATACCCTGCTCATTAAGCGTTGATACTGCTTCGTGGATGATGGCATTCCGCGCTGCCTCGATACCGAGCACTGACGAAATTTCACTGATGTTGTTGGTACGTGTCCTTGTAGTGTCCACCCCAACGACATCAAATACATCTTTTATGTTGGAACCTTCAGTATAAAGTATATACTCCCCGGTCTCTTTTCTGACGACAACACGCAGGATATCATCGATACCCTGCACGATAACGTTTCTAACATGTTCGGCGAGCTGGAAGAGGTTCTGGTAACTTTCCTTGTTTTTTGGCGTGAAGATGATGGTCGCCGCCTCTTCATTGATATCATGTTCAAAATCACGGTAATGCCGACGGTCCCGGATCTTCCTCGGAGCTGTTTCCATGATCTCCGCAGGGGTGATTTTCCGTTTATCACAGACTTTCGTGTTGAGATGCACGATCACGTGCATATTTTCCATGTCGGTAGTGATATCCCCGAATTCATGGAGGGGGGCTGCTTCAATCTGCCAGCTGACCTCACGTGCCCGGTCACGGTCATTGCAGTACTCTTCCTCCAGATAGACAGTCATAGTCGGAGTACTCGGTTCTTTCCTGGCATCCATGATCTCAATGAGCCTAGGCAGACCGAGGGTAACGTTAATTTCGGCAACACCAGCATAGTGGAACGTACGCATCGTCATCTGAGTACCCGGCTCACCAATCGACTGAGCGGCAATGACCCCCACTGCCTCGCATGCCTCAATCCGTGTCGACAGGTATTCTTTGAGCACCCGTTCAAGGATCTGACGGAACTGGGAATCCGTGATCTCCTTGTCATTAAGGAATTTACGCAATTGATCTTTGGTTTTCTTCGGGAGGTCTGCTGCTTCTATTTTCTTTTCGAATTTTTCTGCGAGCACCATCAGACCTCCTCCTTGAGAATACTTTCAACAATTCCCTTGACATCGACCGGGTCACCAAATGCACTCTTGGTTGGATCTGTGCTGTCCTCACCATACTGGAACTGGATGATCCTTCCCCCGGTTGATCTCACTGTACCATCATAGGCAACTTTGAGATCCTGCAATGCGTTGATCATTCTTCGCTGCAGGTACCCGCTCTGTGAAGTACGGACTGCAGTATCTACCAGCCCTTCGCGTCCTCCAATCGCATGGAAGAAGAACTCGGTCGGGTTAAGCCCGCCTTTGTAACTGTGGGCGATGAACCCGTGGGCGTCGGATCCGCGGTCACCTTTTTTGAAGTGTGGTAGTGTCCGGTCATCATAGCCCCGGACAATTCGCTCACCTCGAACAGACTGCTGCCCGATACAGCCTGCCATCTGCGTAAGGTTCAGCATCGATCCCCGGGCACCGGATACCGCCATCACGACAGCGCTGTTGCCAAGGCCAAGGTGCCTCCCGGCTATCTGACCGGTCTGATCACGGGCTTTTCCCAGCACCTGCATAATCTGCATTTCGAGAGTTTCTTCGACAGTACGTCCGGGCATCGGTTCAAGCTGCCCGTCTTCATAGATCTTGATGCGTCGGGTGACATCAGTCGCCGCACTCTTCAGTACTTCATCGATCTGACCATATTCGGTCTTGGACAGGTCTTCGTCATCGATACCAAACGAGAACCCGTCAAACATTATCGCGCGGATCGAAAGTTTTGTCAGGTCGTCGATGAAATCTGCCGCACGGCGCATGCCGTAATGACGAATGATACGGTTGACAATCTGGCCATCAAATGCCCCTATTGCCTTCTTATCGATGGTGCCTGCTTCCAGGATACCATCAATGATCCGAACATACGCATCCCGCTCGCACAACTCCTTTTTACAGATATCACAGTTCTGGCACGAACTTGCGCGGAAGACCATGTTCAACTGATCGGGCAGGATCGTGGAAAAGATCTGTTTGTTGCTCCAGTACTGGATACCTTCCTCTTCCTTGCCGGCAGGCGGCATTCGCTCCACGTGTGCATACCGGAGCATGTAAAGAGCTTCTTCTTTGGTGAACCAGCGGACAAGATGCGTAAGCATGAATATGCCGGATACATGGTCATGAATGCCACCAATGATTGGGCCGCCGAATCGGGGGGACAGGATGTTTTCATGCACTGACAGCAGTATAGTTGCCTCTGCCCGGGCTTCCTCAGTCTGGGGCACGTGCATGTTCATTTCATCACCATCAAAGTCTGCATTGTACGGGGGGCAGACAGCCGGGTTGAGCCTGAAAGTCCTCCCTTCCATGACTTTTACCCGATGGGCCATGATGCTCATCCGGTGCAGGGATGGCTGACGGTTGAAGAGTACCACATCTCCGTCACGGAGCTGACGTTCTACCGTATAACCGGGTTCGATCAGGTCAGCTACGGTATCTAGATTGCCATCGGCAAGTCGGAGTTTCCGGTTGTCTGGCCGGATCACATAATTGGCGCCGCAGGGTGCATTGACGTCAGGACGAAGGGGGCCATTTCGTACGATCTGCTTGAGCTCATCAATATTATGGATGGTAACCCGGACGGGAATGGTCATCTCGTTCGCCACGGCACGCGGAACACCAACCTGCGAGACTGAGAGATTGGGATCCGGAGAAATAACGGTACGCGATGAGAAATTCACCCGCTTACCGGAGAGCGAACCGCGAAACCGTCCATCCTTTCCTTTCAGGCGCTGGGAAAGGGTCTTTAAGGGTCTGCCGCTTCGGTGGCGCGCCGGGGGACACCCTGCCACTTCATTGTCAAGGTAGGTTGTAACATGGTATTGTAAGAGTTCCCAGAGATCTTCGATGATCAACTGGGGCGCACCCGCATCCTGGTTTTCCTTGAACCTCTGGTTGATACGGATAATGTCTACAAGTTTATGCGTGAGATCGTCTTCCGAGCGCTGTCCGTTCTCAAGAATAATCGACGGGCGCATGGTAACGGGTGGAACTGGCAGTACGGTGAGGATCGTCCATTCCGGGCGGGCTACATCCGGATTGATACCAAGAGGCGTCAGATCCTCATTGGGGATCTTTTCCATACGTGCCCGTATGTCAGCCGGAGTGAGTTTATGCTCAACTTTCTTGCCGCCTTCCACCATAACTTCGGAAAACGTAGTTGGTTTCTCGAAGTTTATCTTAAGCTGCTGGTCACCGCAATGTGGGCAGATTCGCTCTTTTTTCACATCCTTTTCCGAAAGCAGGTCACCAGTCTGATCATCCTCAGTTCCCACCACCTTTTCTATTTCATCGGGACTCAGTAACACACGTCCGCATGAACGACAGGTGACACGAAGAAGTTTCCGGATGAGCCGTGTATAGCCGACATGGATTACTGGTTTTGCGAGTTCAATATGGCCGAAATGCCCGGGACACTCGCTTGCCTTCTGGTCGCAGGTCTTGCACCTGAGGCCGGGATCAATGACGCCAAGGTTCAGGTCCATCAGACCCTGCGGGTATGGGAACCCGTCATCATCGTAGGTATCCGCCCAGATGATCTTCCTTACACTCATCTCGCGGATCTCTTTTGGGGATAATAATCCGAATTCAATCTGTCCAATTCGTTTTGGGCTTGGCATGTTGCACCTCTTCAGACAACGTCTTGAAGTCTTAATCTTGGGGCGATCCCCATACTCTTCATCTCATCCAGGAGGAGTTTAAACGCGTAACTCATCTCGACCGAATAGATATCTGTCTCATTTCCGCAGGCAAGACAGCGGGTCATATTGCGTTTACGGTCCAGCATCGCGACCATCCCACAGTGTGCACACACGTATTCCTGAACCTTATCGGATTCGTCAAGTAAACGCTCTTTGAGCGCCATTGCAGCACCATGACCGATCATGACATCCCGTTCCATCTCACCAAACCGGAGTCCTCCTTCCCGAGCCCTGCCTTCAGTGGGCTGACGGGTGAGAACCTGTACCGGTCCGCGTGACCGTGCATGCATCTTCGAAGAGACCATATGATAGAGCTTCTGGTAGTAGATGACACCCACGTACACATCGGCCTTGAATTGCTTGCCCGTGAGGCCATCATACATAATTTCACGTCCATTGTGGGAGAAACCCAATTTCTTTAAAGACGAACGAATGTCAGCTTCACTCTCTCCGCGGAATGCAGTTCCATTGATCCGGCGTCCTTCGAGAGCCCCAACTTTACCGCCGATCATTTCAAGCATGTGCCCGACGGTCATACGGCTGGGAATCGCATGGGGATTTATAACGAGATCCGGACAGAGACCGCTCTCGGTGAATGGCATATCTTCCTGGTGGGTGATTAACCCGACGACACCCTTCTGGCCATGCCGGGATGCAAATTTATCGCCAACTTCGGGAATGCGGAGGTCACGGGTCCGAACCTTCACGAGACGGGAACTGTTCTCCCCTTCCGTAATGATTACGGTATCGACAATCCCATGTTCGTTACTGCGCATCGTGACCGAAGTGTCGCGGCGTTTCTCAACCGCAATGAGTTCTCCGGACGGTTCTTCCAGGAAACGCGGCGGGGAGGTCTTACCGATCAGGACATCTTTTTCCCCGACTACGGTTTCAGGATTAATCACACCATCCTCATCAAGGTTCTTGTAGGAATCGGCACCATGTGCACCGGCGACATCCTCTTCAGGAACCTCAATCCTGTCGATCTGGCCGCCCGGGTACCGGCGTTCCTCTCCTTCATAGGTCCGGAAGAAGTGGGAGCGCCCGAGACCACGTTCTATCGAAGCTTTGTTGAAGATGAGTGCATCTTCAATGTTGTATCCCTCGTAGGAAAGAATAGCCACGACAAAATTCTGCCCGGCAGGACGATCATCGGAGCCGATCAATTCAGAGGTCTGGGTGTGGGTAAGGGGTTTTTGCACGTAATGAAGCAGGTGTCCACGGGTATCCGGGCGCAGTTTCATATTTGCTGCACCAAACCCGAGAGCCTGCTTGACCATCCCTGCACCCATCGTGACACGCGGACTTGCATTATGTTCCGGGAACGGGACATGTGCAGCACCAATTCCCAGAATTAAAGAGGGGTCGATCTCAAGGTGGGTATGATCGGGAGTTATATTCTCGGGGTTCATGGCAATGAGGAGATCTTCTTCTTCTTCAGCGTCAATAAACTCAATCAGCCCCCGCTGGACAAACGAGTTAATATCAACTTCTCTTTTTGCCAGTTTTGTAAGATCCTCACTGGTGATGAGCGGTGCGCCGTTTTTCAGGACAATGAGGGGGCGGCGGGCACGGCCCCGGTCGGTGAGGATAACGACATCCCCGTTATATTCCTTGTGTGATACATTCACCTCAGGTGAGATGGCACCCTGCCGGCGCATGGATCTGATACTTGCCACGAGAGCTTTTGCATCATCGTCAAGCCCGATAAGTGCCCCGTCAACAAACACGCGGGACTTTTTCATCGGGCTTCACCCCGGATCTGCTCAACGCCAAGACTATACAGGAGCCGCATAACTTCGGCTTCATCATCTACACCCTTGGAGATCTCTACCATCTGGGCGAAATTCTTGACCAGACCACAATTCGGACCTTCAGGTGTCTCGCTCGGACAGATCCGACCCCATTGGGTCGGATGAAGATCACGAGCTTCGAAATGAGGCTGAGAGCGTGAGAGCGGGGAGATAACGCGACGAAGGTGAGAGAGTACTGCCATATGATCTACACGATCGAGCAACTGGGATACACCGGTTCTGCCGCCGACCCAGTTACCGGTCGCAAGCGGATGTAAGAGTCGCTCCGTGAGCACGTCTGCCCGCACGGCAGTTGCAATGGACAGGTCACGGTGACGCATACTGGCACGTTCAAGCTGGTATTTAATATCCCGGGTAAGCCGGTTTAACGAAATACGGAAGAGATCTTCCATGAGATCCCCGGCAAGTTTGAGCCGCTTATTGGAGTAATGATCCTTGTCGTCAATCCTGCGTTTGTTCAGTACGAGATCGAAACATGCCTCTGCCATACGACCGAGGAAATGGCCTTTCGCGAGCCGTACTGACAGTACAGCTTCTTGGTATCCTTCATCACCTTCTTTCAGGTTTGCGGGCATCGAGTAGTTGAGATGCGGCAGAAGATAATTGTCCAGAACGAATTCAGCACGCTTCCGCTGGTAATCCTTTGTCTGGTTGGGGGCAAGCTTCTTGCCAACATACATGATCCCTCCATCGACTGAATCACATTCGCTCTCTTCTAAGTTCTGCATCATGAACGTGAGGATATCCTCGTCGGGAGAAACTGCATTCACGACTTCCTGATCGTTGGTCATGCCGAGTGCACGCATCAGGTCAACAAACTTGAGATGCCCGGCAACCGACGGGAATGACACCTCGAGCAGGTTCTTTTTATTACGTTCGACGACAACCAGTGCACGATATCCGCGAAACTGGGAAAAGACTTTTGCGACATAAATGCGTTCGTTGTACCGCTCGGTGAACTCGGTCATGATCTTGTTGGATGCAAGATCCTCGAGCGTCATCAGTACCCGTTCAGTACCGTTGACAATGAAATATCCACCCGGATCAAACGCATCCTCCCCATGGGAGACGCGCTGCGCGTCATCCATACCGAACAGGTTACAAGCGGTCGAACCAACCATGATGGGTAACTGCCCGATGGTGGTAACTATCGGCTCCTGGCGTTCTTGACCATGCACGAGGGTAAGTCCTAACTGGATAGGCGCCGCGTAGGTAAGATTACGCAATCGCGCTTCGCAGGGATAGAGTTCTCCCTGCGATCCGTCTGCTTCCCTCACGAGAGGTCGTTTGACCGTGATCGAACCCAGTTCCACCCATACTGGTTCGTTGTTCTTCCCACGGTTCTCGATATCCGTCTCGATAACCTTCTGTTCATTAACCACTTTCTGAAGATTGTGTTTTAAGAAATAGTTGAAGGAATCAAGTTGGTGGCGCGCAACATGCTCCCGTGAAAAATACGCCTTCGATAAAATACTTCTGTCGATCAGATTGACCACCCCAAAAATTATTTTTTCGGTCTCTTGATTACGAGACGATATGCTTCAGCCCTGCCGGCTGTATGACTCATCCGGACAATTCGTATGACATCGTCCACGTTTGCGCCAATCGTCTTGACTGCTGGATCGTCATGGAAAATTTTAGGCAATTGATCCGTAGTTATGTTGTAGTGGGAGAGGAGCGCAGATACCTCCTCCTCACTCATGATGTTATGGTCTGGCACCATCACGTGCTTCAACACATTCAGTTTGGTGCTCAATGAAAAACCCCCTCACAGATGAATAGATTTCCTTTCAGATACATCACCACAAAAAACCCACGATTTCTCGTGGTAACGGGCCCGGAGGGATTTGAACCCCCGACCACCTGGTTAAAAGCCAGGCGCTCTACCGAACTGAGCTACGAACCCAATACTGACTAAGATGTACAGCATTATAACAATGCCAAAAAACTATATAAAAGTATTCTCTCTATTAATATTCTTAGCTATTTCCACGGATTCATGAGTTTCTTGATCTTTAATCGATGCCGGTTTTTGATGGTGGTATTGAACCTTTCAAAAAAAAAATTGCCATCCCAAAAAATCTATTGGAATTCTTTCCGGGTATTACTCCCCGTACTGGAGGAGGTTCATTGATTTATGGATATATTTTCAAGGTCATCCTGGAAGGAATGCTTTGAGCCCGATTTACCTATATTATTGAATTTAACGGTATCTCTGAAAACAGCAATTGTGCACTCCGGTTAACCTCAATTAATCTCAAAGATTTGGAAAAAAATTTACTCAGAAGAGGCAGGAACTATCAGGACGGGGTTGTTCCTGACAGGTTCCCTTTGATCTGACGGAGGCGATCCTCCTGGAACTTTATGTTCATCTCCATACCCTTGATAGCATTTGAGATCTCTTCGCTGACCCTGACTTTTGCATCATCGAAGTTATAGGTAGTTTCGAGAATCTTCATAAGGCGTTTGTTTACATCAATACTTTTACTGAGGCGTGCATACTCAGCGATGATCTCTGCATCAAACCCTGACTGCTTTGCCAGATCAATGTCAGATTTTATTGACTGCTGCCTCTTGAGAACATGCTCGATTGCATCGTAGAGTTCACGGTGAGTAATCGGTTTCAATACGTAATCTTCGATGTAAATCCCGTATTCCTGTGCTTCTGTCGGGGTAAGCTGTTTGGCGGTGAGCATGAGCACCGGGATCTCCTTCGTCTTGGGATTTTCCTTAATTCGTTCAAGGGTTTCCCATCCGTCAACCGGTTCCATCATAATATCCAGCAGGATCAGATCGGGAGTCACTGTTTTTAGGATCTCAATACATTCCTCACCGCCATAAGCAGCAACGGTCCGGTAACCTCCCCGCTCGAGCATAGTAACAAATACATCGACAATGAACGGACTGTCATCAACAACAAGAATAGTATACATCACATCGACTCCCCTATCGTCTTGGCAATCGCAAGCATCTGGCCACGGACTTTCAACGGATCAGTTCTGTCATCGATAATTGCTGCGATGAGAAAATTTTGTCCTGCACCTACTACCATAAGCGAGGTGTCCTTCGCACGGATTGCTATCGATTCCAGATATTTCATCTTGATTATACCTCCAACAGACTCAGCGGACGATAGTAAAGTTGCCAGAAGAGCACCTAACCATGGCTCGTTACGATCGCGGTCGAAATATTTTCCCGCTACTATCCCGTCCCGGGAAACAAGGGCACATGCCGCAACCCCTTCTATCGATCGAATCATATCAATAAATTCAGAAATTTTCTCTTTTAACATGTCCGGCACCTGCCGATATACCCTTATAATTCATAATACCTGATTGGAACATATATACATATCTTTTTTTTTGCGTCGGTTTAAGAGAAGGAAAGATAAAATCAGGATGAAGGATGGAGAAAGGAGAGATTCTACTTTTCCGACACTGATAAGTTTCCTGCGCTCTTTTTTTGCTATAACAAGATAAATAAATGAAATGATCCAATAGTAAGAGAGCGGGGCCATAGGGTAGCCTGGCCATCCTAGGAGACTGGGGGTCTTCTGACCTGAGTTCAAATCTCAGTGGCCCCATTTCCGGTGTTTTGTTTTTCTGGTCATGGTATGAAGATCACTGAGACTTGTATCGAATGTTTACTTTCCCGTGTGAAACTTGAATGTACGCTCTGTAATGCAATTCCTTCCCTTACCGAAACAACCATCAGCAGTTGCAGCGAAGTATTGAATGGGATTCGTTCTGCACCGCTTTCTCATCCCCGGATTGCGAGCAGGATTCATCGTCGGGCTTATGAACTGCTGGAAAATCCTGATCCTTTCGCAGAACTTAAGCAACGAGGGAACCTGCAGGCCACGGGCGTCTGCAATGAGATCCGTGACGATCTCCTGACATTTCACGATTATGTCCTTGCATCAGTAATTGGCAATACGTTTGATTATGGAGTGAAGGGACACGAAGTTGAAGAAAATTTTTCCAATTTTTTCCAGAGGGAATTTGCGAGGGGGCTCACGGTTGATCATACAGATAAAATCGCCCCGCTCTGTTCCCGTGTCGTGTATCTGAGCGATAATTGCGGCGAAATTGTACTTGATCGCCTTCTTATCGAATATCTTAAAGAACATGGTTCCCATGTAACTCTTGCAGTCAAAGAAGCCCCCATACTTAATGACGCAACGTTACAGGATGCAAGGGATCTGGGGCTTGATGCCATAACAGACAAACTCACAACTACTGGTGGCGGTGCCGAGATCGGGATATGCAGGGAAATGATTCCCGATGATCTCCGTGATGCAATTTCCCGGTGCACCATCATTATCGCAAAAGGGATGGCAAATTTTGAATCCCTCTCAGAGAGGGATAATCTGCCTCCGGTGGCATATCTTTTGGCGGCGAAATGCAAACCTGTTGCAGATGAGTTGGGCGTACCGGTGGGCTCAAAAATTGCCCTACTTCGGCTGTAGCATCACGCCGCAGGGGGAATTGGGGAATCAGGATTCCACCCCCTTGGAAAACGTGTCCGATGATGGAATGATGCTTTTCAGGGAAAAAATGGTATTTTCGAGGGCACCCAGAAAAAGGATCTCTTTTGGGGGAACAGCGGGACAAGGTAATTTTTTTTAGCATGTTTTTGTCGCTGATCCGGCGGTGGGGCGCCCCGTTCGGAGACGCTGCCAGCCATGTATTGCAGGATAGAGCAATCTCTCATCATATCTGGATGACTTGATCTTCATTGTTGGGTGTCAACTCTTTTTTCGCGTAGGGTTCTCCAAGCCTCAAAGATCGGAAATGAAATGTTCAAAATAGATTCAAAATCCAGAGTAGTTCATAAAAAACAATAGATCCCATAGAATTTTATCCGTCTAATCTGATCATTGATCATGGTACTCCTGGAAGGAATCACCCTCGGATGGCTGCTTATTATAATCGGCGCCGTTCTTCTCCTTGTCGAGGTTCATACACCGGGATTTTTTGCAACAGTTCCTGCAACGGTGATGATATTTCTTGGCATACTGCTCCTGCTGGGAATTGATATCTTTAACTCTGGCTGGGGAATTATTATCGGGGTAGTAATTGCGCTTGGTGCAGCAGGATTCACCATCTGGATGTACGGAAAGATCACACCCAACGAAAGCCCTACCACCATCAGCCGGGACTCCCTGATTGGCATGGAGGGTCGGGTGAAAACAACCGTGGATCCAAATACCCTTGCCGGAAAAGTATTTATTGCCAGTACTGAATGGAGCGCCCGCTCCACAGGTTCTGAAATCATCCCGGGAAAAAAAGTAAAGGTTGTTGATTCACAGGGTGTCCATATCGTCGTGGAAGAGGTGAGATAAGATGGCATTTATCGAAACGCTTATCGCAATTTTTCTGATCCTTGTTATCGTGGCAATTTTTGCCAGGGGCGTCGTTATCATCCAGCCATATGAGCAGGGCTTGCAGATCCGACTTGGACAATATGTTGGCCGGATGAATCCCGGGTTCCGCTGGATCGTTCCTTTTGTAAGCGAAGCGATCAAACTTGACCTGCGCACGACGGTAATTGAAATCCCAAGCCAAGAAGTGATCACGAAGGATAATTCGCCGACAAACGTCGATGCGATCATCTATATCAGGGTGATTGACCCGGAAAAGGCGTACTTCGAGGTTGCAAACTACCGGATGGCTACCGTCGCGCTTGCCCAGACAAGCCTTCGTGGGATCATCGGGGACATGGAGTTGGACGAGGTCCTTTACAACCGCGACGTGATCAACACAAAACTCCGCGACATTCTTGATCGGGAGACCGACCAGTGGGGTGTCAAGGTGGAGCGGGTCGAGATCAAAGAAGTGGATCCGATTGGCGCGGTCAAGAATGCGATGACTGAGCAGACAGCTGCCGAGCGTGCCCGTCGGGCTGCTATCCTGCGTGCTGACGGCGAAAAACGCTCGGCGATCCTCAAGGCGGAAGGTCTCCGCCAGAGCATGATCCTTGAAGCGGAGGGGGAACGCCAGAGTAAAGTCCTCCGCGCAGAAGGGGAACGGCTTTCGAGAATCCTGCAGGCACAGGGTGAAGCACAGGGACTTCGCATCCTTTCTGTGGGGGCTGCACCGCTGGACAAAAAAGCGATCACCGTCCTGTCCCTAGACGCATTAAAGATCATGGCAGCCGGGCAGGCAACTAAGATTATTTTCCCATTCGAGATCTCGCAGCTGATCCGGCAGGGTGCAAAATTCCTTGGGGCAGGAGATGAGACACCGGAAGAGGCAAAAGAACGCCCGATTATGGATGAGAGTATCCTTGGTGATATCCCCAAACGCGAGGCTATAGATGCAATCTTAAAAGAAATTCAGGATGCGGTGCCCAAAGTCTCTGAAGACGAACTGAAAGACACCAGCAAACGCAGGATCCCTATTGAAAAGGAGAAAGGGGATTTGGCGCCACAACAACCGGAATAATTGTTGGTATTATTTCGTTCTCCCCGATGTACCTCTTTTTCATGTTTTGCACAAAAAGCCGATGCCGGATGGTTTTTACCTGATCCACGACCATACCGGGATAAGACATGTATCATCCAAATTTCAAGGATACGATCGCCGCATCGCCCTACATTTTTACTCTTGGTGTGGCCGGGGACAGCGGATCGGGCAAAACTACGTTTACCGAAGGAATACGCAGCATTTTTGGAAGTGACCTGGTATCTACTATCACCCTCGATGATTATCATAGTCTCGACCGGGATGGGCGTAAAGAACAGGGCCTGACACCGCTTGATCCCCGGGCAAACCGGATCGATCAGCTCGAACATGATCTCGTATTACTCAAACGCGGAGTACCTGTCGAAAAACCGGTCTACAACCATACAACCGGAACCTTTGACCCACCGGTGATATTTCGTCCCCAAAAAATCCTCATCCTCGAAGGGCTCCACACGATGTTCACCCCCATGTTGCGGAAATATCTCGATTTCACCCTCTTCGTAGATCCGGCAAAAGAAGTAAAATCTGACTGGAAGATTCGTCGCGATGTCAGGATACGTGGCTATTCCCGTGATGCTGTCATTAAAGAGATTGCCGAGAGAGAACCGGAATATGAACGCTATATTGCGCCCCAGAAAGAGTATGCTGATGCTGTCATCGGTATTGACTATTCAGAATATGGGCGCAGCCTGGGAGAGGAGCGCAACGTCTACCGGATCACCCTCTCTCAGACCAGGATGAAACACACAATCGGGAATATTGATCTATCATTAGATCTTTATTCAATTCTGTCCCTTTCAGAAAGAGAGTTCTCGCTCAAATTTCTGACGAGTGAACAAAGTGGGCACAGGATGGGAGAACTGATTATCGACGGAGAACTCAGCGAACACGTAGTGAAGAAACTTGAACTCAGTATTGAGCAGCAGACACAGGTTCATCCTATCTCACTTTTCCGGCACCGGAATTATGTCACGGCAGGTGATCTTGCCCAACTCATTCTCTGCTGGCGCATCATCCATCGCCGGATCTTCATTGAGACGGGAAAGTAAGGCTCTCAAAGGATAGGGGGCTGTCTGAAGATCATTCTCCTTATTGAAGATACGATGAAACGAGATCCATGATGATAAAGAACCACGCTGATTTGGCTGGTGAGACTTATAAAATATCGTGATGAATACTGAAGTAAAACGTACACGATGGAACGTGATGACCATGGGAAAAACTGTATGAAAAAGATTGCCGTTATGACTGGTGGGGGGGACTGCCCCGGACTCAATGCGGCAATACGGGCCGTCGTTCTCACGGGTTTACGGTATGACCATGAAACACTGGGTATCCGCAACGGCTGGAAAGGGCTTATCGATGGTGACCTGCTGCCACTCAACGATTCCTCTGTCTCCGGCATCATCTCCTGGGGGGGAACCATTCTTGGTACATCACGAATGGATCCGCTGAAAAACCCTGATGATCTGGAGAAGATCAAAAAAAATATACAAATAAACGACATCGGCGCATTGGTTGTAATCGGGGGCGATGGGACGCTTTCTGCGGCGCATGAAGTTGCAGGAAAAGGGATACCTCTCGTGGGTATTCCAAAGACAATCGATAACGATATTTTCGGTACTGATGCGTCTGTTGGTTTTGATACAGCGATATCCGTGGTTATGGAAGCTATAGACCGTCTTCAAACCACAGCAGGGTCTCACCACCGGATTATGGTTGTCGAAGTAATGGGACGAAATGCCGGTTGGATTGCCCTGATGTCAGGTATGGCCGGGGGGGGCGATATGATCCTCATCCCCGAGATACGGTTCACTATGGATAAGATCTGCGGGGATCTTGAAGCCCGGTACAAAGCAGGAAAAAAATTTTCAATTGTGGTGATTGCTGAAGGAACCCATCATGAAGACATCACAGACACGGAAGTCCCTGAATGCAGCTGTGATGAGTGCGGGCACGAGAAATTCGTGGGAGTAGGGAACCAGCTCGGAAAGGAACTCGAACACCGGCTTGGTATTGAGACCCGCGTCACGGTCCTTGGCTATATCCAGCGGGGCGGCACTCCCACTGCATCCGATCGGATCCTCGCAACCCGGTTCGGGATATCGGCAGTGGAGCAGATCCTTGCCGGTAACGTCGGCTGTATGGTGGCTCTGCAGGGAACACGGATCGATACAGTCCCGCTCAAAAACGTGGCGTCACGGATAAAACCGGTAGATCCCGGTTTCTATCATCACCTGACCATGATACAGAGTAAAATACGGTAGAACAACCGGAATCTACCGCACGGCGTATCAGAAATGCAACAGATAGGGGAGCGTAATCAGAGATACCAGTACTATCAGGATGAGGAAGCTGAGTGCACTGCTGATATAGCCTGAATATTTTATAAGACCGCGCCGGTCGAGAAGACGATCTACTCCTTCTTTAAAGATGTACCCGCCATCGAGCGGGATCATCGGGATCGCATTAAAAATACCGACGTTGAGATTGATCCAGGCACACCAGAAGAGAAGGTGTATGACACCCCAGAAACCCTGAAACGGGACAGAATAATACGTCGTGTCAGGAGTATCGAATGCAAGAATGCGGAGGAACTGGATACCGGTATCATTGGCAAAGGGGATGATCAGAAACTGGAAAAATCCTATGGGTGAGAGTAATCCCCGGACAACTGCCATGACCGCTGTGCCATCGTAATACTCGACTCCCATAAACCCACTGGTCCTGTCAGGAACATCCGCAGGCCAGGCAGCAAGGGTGAGCGGGTAATCCTTCACATTTGTATCGTGTCCGGCAGTGAGAACCAGCGTATCACCAGGTTTTGTTGCATTAAGGATGGTCGAAACATCAGCCCGGCTGCTGATCGGGACTCCATTTATTGCGGTCACTATCGATCCGGGAGGAATACCTGCTCGATCCGCGGGATAATCCTTGTAGACCCCGTGAATGATCGGCAGGCTGACCGGCATGACCAGACCCATACAAAGAATGAGAAGGACGAAACAGGAGAAACCTACGACAAGGTTGTTGGTGATCCCTGCACCGAACATGCGGATCTTTGCTATTCCTTTCGTATTGTCAAGCTCTTCTTCATCCGGCTCGACAAAGAAACCGAAGGGAATGACCGCAATAAGTGCACCCATCGTCTTGACTTTGATATTCTCAACACGACAGAGGATCGCATGACCGAATTCGTGGACCCCGATAGTAATGATAAATGCAAGCCAGACCGCAAGGGTGGACGGGACATACTCGTTAATACCGGGCAGGAGCAGGATATTCTGCGGTTTGTAGATCCCGGTGGGTTCCGGCTGGACAAGCAGGGTGTACCGCACTGAAATAAAGAGCATGAAGGTAATGAAGATCGATACGATGATCACCGCAATAACTCCTGCCGATCCGTAGAACCGGAAAAACCTGCGGAATGCCGCAAATTTGTCAAAAAATCCTATCCGGCTCGTTTTTATTGCCATAATCGGGCCATAAAACGTGATATGATCCTCCCAGATTTTCCGGGAATGGATATAATACGCTACGACTGCGTACAGAGCGATCAGAAAAATGATCAGGGGGATCCAGTCCATTCGTAATTTATTGCATTGCGGGCCACATAAAACAATGGCTCGGACCATTCCGACGGGAAAGATAAAAAATCAGAAAAATTCCGAGAGATGACTCTGTTCTTTTTTCCCGATCATGAGAGAGACCGTCTTCCAGCTCTTCCGGGCGATAGGGGGGGGGTGTTTATGTTCATCGATATATGCGGAAAGGAATTCAATCGTTACCGGATCCGAAGGATACCCGCTTCCGATGGTTCCATATTTTTTTGAGAGCGTTGCTATCGCACGATCACGGATAACTTTTGCGACAATGCTTGCAGCGGATACTACTTTGAAGGTCTCATCGGCGTGGTGTTCGGAAATGATCTCGCAGCTGCAATCAAGATGGGATTTAACCATCTCTGCGTACCGGAAGGCATTCACATCGCATGCATCGACAAAGGCCTTGGAGGGGGAGAGCTTACCAATGACCTTTGCATGTGCCCGGGCAATACAGGAGTTCATGGTCATCTCCCTTCGGATCTCATCGATCTCGTGCGCGTCAATTCGCACGCTCGCGACCCGGAACCGCTTCCTTATGACAGAATAGAGGTCATCCCGCACCGCAGGGGAGAGCAGTTTAGAGTCTTTTACTGCAACATCAGAAAAAACATCCTCTGAAGATACCCCGACCGCGGCAACCACCAGCGGCCCCAGAACGGATCCCTTCCCTGCTTCGTCCACTCCGCAGATCACATAATCAGATTAATGCGCAAATTATTTCAATGCCGGTGATGGTAACCGGTAGTCATGTATATCATCATTGTGGGGCTTGGGGGAATTGGGAGAAACCTGGCAAAACAGGCGATTGAACACGCAAACAATGTGGTCGTGATCGACCAGGATGAAGCCCGGTGCAGCGAGGTTCTTGAACACTATGATGTTCTGGCAGTAACCGGCAATGCAACGGACAAGACGACACTTGAGGAGGCCGGGATCGACCGGGCCGATGCCCTGATTGCCACCACCAGCGATGATTCGGTCAACCTTATGACCTGCTGGCTCGCCAAAAAGTTCCGGGTCCCCAATGTCGTCTCGATCGTCAACCAGTCCTCCCACTCAGATTTTTTTAAGGAAGTCGGGGTCAGAATCAGCGAGAATCCTGATGAACTTGTGGCGTCACGCCTCTATTACTGGACCCAGAATCCCCAGCTCCAGCAGCTTGCCTCGATTCCCGGAGGAACCATCTTTGAGATAGTCGCCGAGCAGGGTGCACCTATCGTCGGGCATGAAATCCGTGAGCTTAAGGTGAAAGACTTCGTGTTCATCGCAATCCGCAGATCCGGTGGCGAATTGATCATTCCCAGCGGTAATGTAAAGATCCAGCCGAATGATATCTTCACGGTCTTTACGAAAAAAGAAGCAGAAGATGACTGCCTCCGCCTCCTCAACAAACAACTCAAAAAATCAGCGGATTGATGCGGCAAGCGTCCCCAGCTCGAGCATCAGCTTTGGGTTCACCCGTATAATCTCCTTTATCAGGGATAACGTACTGAAATCTTTGAGATTCAGCTTTGAGACCGAATGGATGATCTCATTCAGCTTCGCATCGGGTTGTCTGATGAGATACTCTTTGATATGGTAGTTGCGCTCTATGGCCTTGCCCATCTTTGATGCCCGCCAGGTTTTGTCATACTTCATGAGTGCGGTTTTGGAAACGTCGCACGTTCCGATGCATTCAGCGGCAACTTCAGCGGCAAGCCTTCCGGTAAACATGCCGTTGTAGATCCCGCCACCAGTGAGCGGATCGACGACACGGGCAGCGTCGCCGACAATCATGAGCCCGTCTGCTACCGTGCAGTCCAGCGGACGACAGACAGATACCCCACCGGCAATGTATTCGATCGGCTTCCCGTCGGGGAATGACTTTTTTACGAACCAGTCAAGATAGTCCTTTGCCCGGTGTCCTTCTCCGCTCTTTTTCCCGGAAATACCTATCCCGACATTTGCACACCGCTCGCCTTTCGGGAAGACCCAGAGGTAGCCCTCAGGTGCAACCTCGTTGCCCAGGTAAAAAACCGTAATGTGAGGATTGATATCAATATCAGCCATCAGATACTGGACAGAACTCATGATCTCGCGGATAGGTACGGTGGTGTCGATACCGCACCACCGTGAAAATTTGGATTCGACCCCATCTGCAGCAATGACCACACTCGCAGTAACCTTTGCTACGGTTCCGCAGCACTCGATCTTTGCGCCTTTGACACAGCCATTTTCCATAATGGGCGCTGATGCACGACTTTTGACGGCAACATCTACTCCCGCTTCGGCCGCCCTCCAGACCAGCTCCCGATCAAAAAATTTACGGTCGAGAATATACCCAACTTTGTTACCCGCGAATTTGGATTCAAGCTCCATTAAAAAACCATCAGGAGCGACAATGCCTGCACCTGTCATCTCGGCAGAGATCCAGCAGGGATCGGGATCAATGAACTCGCAGAGAGCTTCCTTACCTATACCCTCAGCACAGCGGACAGGTGCACCAATTGCCGGGCGTTTCTCAACGATGCATGCAGAGAGTCCCTTTTCAACGGCGGTCTTTGCCGCAACTGCTCCAGCCGGCCCTCCCCCGATGACCAGCACGTCATAATTATTTTTCATGGACGACCTCCAGGGCGCCCAGAGGGCATACTTTTGCACAGATCCCGCAGCTCGTGCAACTCTTCTCAACGCAGAGGTATGCATCAATCAGTTCAAGGGCACCTTCCGAGCAGACTGACACACAACATCCGCAATATCCACAGATATCCCGATGTACTTTGAGCATTGTTTGATCATGTTAGTGTTCCTGTTTCATTAATATTTACGATGAGAAGATAGGATACCTGCAAAAAAGATCTGTTTCATATAAACGAGAATGTACCGTACCTACCGCCACCTCCCGCATGAAGGGTGACCCTGCCTGCCCGAAGGATTTCGATTGCATCTGCCACCCGGGAATTGACAGAATGGATATCACTGAGGGGAGTGTTAACGAGCACTTCAATCTCATTTCCAAAGGTACTGATAAATAAATCGTAAATTACCTGGCACTTCTTCGTGTGCGGGGAAGAGGCGCCCTCAATCGTCTGGATGATCTGGCCGAGAGGTATGATATGAAGATAAGGGGGGCGTTTGCTGGGAATCCCCCCGTACGAAAGTTCCCGGGCACGGTCAGATACGCCTTTTTTGATAAGACCACCATCTGACGGGCAGCGCCATGAATTCTGAACCGCCTCTTCCAGAGAATACCGGGTAAAGCAGCGGACACATGCGGTACGATTATACTTCCCTTCTTCCGGGAAGAACCCCGCGTTCATCTCGATGGACCCGCTCCTCACGCACTCCAGCACACTTTTTACTGTCGGTTTTTTGATCGGGAGGATGTTGAATTCACGCCCGATCTTCTCGGGCTGGGGACTGTGTGCATCCGAGTTTGAGAGGAAAGGTACATCGATGAGATCCGGGATCGCCGCACCATACGAACTGTCGGCAGAGAGACCAAGTTCCAGAAAATCAATCGGTTCGCTGCCATAGCAATCGGCAACATGGTCAAAATACGCAAACATCGCCGTCCATGGGGTAAATGCATGTGCCGGGCCGATCATCCCTCCGGCATCGTGAACGGCCATCGCGATCGCATTACCGCTCAGGTGGATATGGGGTCGGCCATTTGTTTCGAAGCTTTTACACTTTCCTTTGAAGAGCTCGCGGATCTGTGCGAACTGAGAGAAGTCCTCGGCAAGGATCAGATGGTGGACACGACGCTCGTCTTCAACTTCTCCTGTCGGGACAATGACGACCCCGGTGTCATTTTCCAAAAAAGGCTTCCAGCTTCTCTGCCATGCCGGGTGGAGCGCGTCACCGGTACCCAGTGCGTGGATGCCTTTTTTGGTGCATACTTCTAACAGGTTCTCCGGCAGCATCGCTCCCGACACGGCCATGGAAAAAGGAGAATGTATGTGAAGGTCGGCATTTACCAGCATGGTTACCCGATATAGCTCAGCTCTTCGTCTTTTTGCATCCTGTTGCCTTCGACCAGTCCTTCGATGGCTCTTTCCATCTCGGATGCACGATCATTGAGCCGTGTAAGATCGACAGGGACTTCGATCAGTTTCGAGAGAATGGCGAGAACGTTTGCCGCGCTCATCGGGTCGACCAGGTACCCGCTCGTTTCGCCCATCAGGCATGCTGCATCAATACCACGGAGTGCTGAAAGCCCCAGCATGAGCCCGGCAGCACCGATGATCCCGCCTCCCGGTTCTTCCCGGTCAAAGATTACGCCCGCTGCCTCCAGCTCGGGCCGGAGATCTGATCGATTCACCGCACCCAGTACCCGGGGTTCATGAACCAGATGCCCGACACCGAAACCGCCGAGTGTGTAAATACGCTGAACATTCAGCTCTTCGGCAATCGCACAGTACCTGTCCGCAAGAAGATAGTGACCTTCGTTCGATGTGCTCTGATGATCTCCCACGATGAACACGAGATCCCTTCCTTCCCCATGGTAACAATAGAGTTCGTTTCGTACCAGACGGGCAAGACCATTTTCTTCAAGAATTACCTGGGGGGGAAAATGAATTGAATGGATCTCCCCGATTTTCGTGGCACCCAGGACGTGGATCATATACTCAGCGACGAGTTTTCCTACCTGTCCGATCCCCGGGAGTCCTTCTATAAGGACCGGATTGACGGGAGGAGATTCCCTGAAACTATCGGAATACCGTACAGAAATCTCGTCAATCATTTTTTGCCATCCTCCGGTATCTCCCGTACCGATCTTCAACAGAAAAACGCGCCGGATGGGCTATAACCGTCGGTTTGCCGCAGACAGGGCACGTTACAGAAAGGGTATAGGTATGATCTGTTGTGCAGTAACGGATGCGACCGCTCATTGACTCTTCCCGGACTTCGGTTTCTTGACAAGTTTGCCTTCGCCGCCTGACTTTTCCATGACGGCGATTGCTGCATTTGCCGCCTTCTCGATCGCCTTCTCCGCCTTCTTATAATCAGGGGCGGTCACTTTAATCCTGTACATCGGAGCACCAAGATACAGGAGCTCGATATCAACCCCGGCGATCTTTGGCTCAGCACTTTTCAATGCCTTTTTAATGACCGATATTCCGTCTGGCAGGGTGCTGGTGAGTACCAGGTGACCGGTCACTTCGACACGGGGCACTTTCACGTTCTCCTGTGCGACATGGAGAAGCGTGTCGGCAACCTTTTTGGAGAGGTCAAGTTTTTTAAGCGTCGATTCACTGTCGATAACAAGATCTTCAAATACCGGATGGAAAGCCCCGTACTTCTTGAAGATCAGATCCTCCAGAGCAGAGGCGGACTCACCCGTTTGTTCTGCGACAAACCCCAGCCACTTCCGGGCTTTGCTCTCGTTCTTCCACTCACGGATCTTCTCGCGGCGCTGGTGTTCATTGACGTCCTTTAATGAAAGGTCGATGTGCCCGCGATTCTTATCGACATTGAGAACCTTGCAGACGATCTTCTGGCCTTCACGAATGTGGTCACGGATGTACTTGATCCACCCGGTCGCAATTTCAGAGATGGGGATGAGGCCCTGACGGCCGCCATACTCGTCCAGAGATACAAACGCTACAAAATCCTTCACATTCTGTACGGTACAGACAACCAGTTCCGATTCCTGCGGCCATTCTCTGTCAAGCATGGAAATAATCACTTGAGCTCTGAAATAATTTCAGCCTTGATGCTTGCCTTTCCACCGGTAGGAAGTGCAAGATCGTGTCCGCAGACAACACACTTCACAACGGTACTTGCCTTTTCAAATACCGTCTGCTCATTCTCACAATCAGGACACTTTACCTTGAAAAATTTACTTCGGTTTTCCCGAACCTCACGTACCATTATGCGCTCACTCCGTCAGTTCAAACTTTGCGACCCGGTAACCCTTTCTCAAGTGTGCCTTCCCACAGGTGATACAACGGTACCGCACGTTAATTTTTTTTGTCGGCTTGTCGCCACCGGGCACTTTAGAAAATTTCCCCATATTGCCTACTTTTCCCCGGCGCGCCTTCTGGCGGTCGATCCAGTGCAGGCCGGTTGTCTTGCCTTTCTTTACCCTCTCGACCTCATGCAACTGATGATTTCGGCAATGCGGACAATAGGTGTTGAATTTTGCTGGCATTTTCATAAAATTTTCACCGATAATTTGGATATAGAATACCAATACTATTTGCAAAGATTGATATTTAAGACTATGTTGCGTTCACTCAGAACCGCCGCATTCCGTTCAGGAAGCGTCACTATATCTCCCTTTGAGAGAGTATAAATCCTCCCATCAATCCCCATAAAAGATTCCATGTCCTCGAGCACCCGGACGAGGGCACAGGGCGGAAGAAGGGGAATTTTCGGTTCCGGGGTTGCATAAAGCCCGAGGGCTTCACTGCGATCTTCAGCCACTTCCAGCTCGGGTTCATTGCTTTCTTCGGTATCCGGCTGCACTATATTTTTCGGGCGATGCGGGATATTGTAGAGCAGGATACCCTTGCAGCGTTCGATACTGGCAGTAGCCGTATCAAACATCTCTTTCTCGACCGGAATCATCCGCTTCACTTCTTCGCGGTCATAATAATTGCCTTCGGCATGCAAAATAGTCAGAGCGATAATCTTGCGCGACCGCAAAGCAAAGAGCTCCTGCAGCGTCTCCTTTATCGCAAGCGTCTCTTCAATAAGAGAACGGGCTTCTTCGGAAAGCGGATCTTCAAATTCGTAAACCTTGGTGACAAGAGTGGCCAGTTCTGCATGCCCGCGATCAAAAAGATCCTGGGCGACTGCTGTAAGTCTCCCCGTCTCCCGCTCTGATAGCAGGATGCTGCGCAGATCATCAAGCCCCCGTGGCCCCATTATCCCCTCAGGTAATTTCCGCCATGCCGCGGCAGCATAGGAATACTGCTACCGCTTCCGGTACTGTAGTGATGCCTTTTTGGAGTTCATAAGTACTTCCGAGCATGGGTATCGTGATCGGCTGGATAAGGTCAACTCTGACATCCCGCAGGGAAAAGACTACTGCATCCACGAGAGGATCAAAATCGGGAAGATCCCGAAGTTCAAGAGGCTGTACCCGCATGCCACTTCCCCCGTGAAGCGATGTGGGCATTCTGATGAGACGTTTTGTATCCGTTGTTACCGGCTCGTCCGCAAGAGCAGCTCGGGACAGGAGTCGTTTCTTAAATTCTCCGTCCTGGAGGGAGAGAATAGCATTCATGGCCCGGTTCTTCAGGATCATACTCGTCGGGTGACGTTCAATCTCCCCGGCAATCTCCTCACGTTTTTTCAGAAATGCAGCGGCCGAATCTTTACCAATGCCCTCGATCGCGGTGAGATGCCCCATTGCCTCTTCCTCGGTAAGGGTTCCAACCCAGCGGAGATATTCAACGAGTGCTTCCCGGTATCTTCCCTGCCAGCCTGGCGTTGGGATTTTTTTTCCCGACAACATCGCAGCGGGGTTGATCCCGATACCGCAGACATAGTCGATCAGCTCCCGCCGTTCCGCACTTCCCCATCCACGAAATGCGATATCCTTGACATGGACATGGTACCCCCGGCCGCCGGAAAAGACGAGTTCGATGGTCTTTGGATCCATACCGAACTCGTCAATAAGTATTGCGATCAGTTTCCCCGTCTCCTCTTTGACCCGGGCAAGCATCTGGTCGTAGGGACCCCGCATGATATGATCGGCATCGAGATCAAAGATCAGGTCAGCCCCGCACCAGCCCTTATCCACCATAGTTCCGGCATCCGGTTTCTCGTAATAAGCAGTCGAATAGTACGCATGCTGGGGGATGAGGTTTTTAATATACTGGAACAATTCATCCCGACCCGAAAAACCGATATGCCTGCGCATCCGCATCCCGTCAGAATGGGGGTTGAAGAGCACAAAACCCCATTCCCGCTGTTCAAGAGAGGAGGGCGCGACAAGTCCGGTTTTTTTATAATAATCAGTGAACCGCTGTCGGAGAAATTCAGTAGTCGCCGGGTTCATGGCAGCTCCCTGATCATGTAGGGACCTTTACGTTCATAGCCCTGTCTCCGGTAATAGGGTCGGACACCGATACCGCTCATAATAGCAAGCGAAGCGAACCCCGCATCCGATGCGATCTCTTCAGCCCGGGCAATGAGTACCCTGCCAAAATTCCGGTGCTGCCATTCATCCGGGTCTGCGTCTTTCCCCACCGGAACAAGACTGCCATAAACATGGAGTTCACGCATGAGCGCGGTATTCTCAAGTATGGGATCATATGCTGCCGAAGGGAACCGGAGCCGGGTAAATCCGATTAATGAATCATTGGATACAGCAGAGATGAAGTGCTCCAGTCCCTCACAGCAGGCATACTTCAAAACCCGGATCTCTGATTCCGCAAGGGAAGGGAGTCTCCCTATCTCCCGGCAACGTATACAGCGACAGCCTCTGCCGGTCGCCTTCAGCCGGTTCTGGGCAAGCTGCCTGAAGTTCGAGTGCCGCGAACCGGCAACGATCAGTTTTGCCGGAATATCACGCTGGATCCGCTGGAGCCGGGTATACTCCGGGATCCGGGACTTTGCGTAGGCAACGAGATCAATCATATCCTCTTCGCTGAAAGGTGAATACAGCCCCCTCTTCCAGAGGTCCTCGATTTCGGATCCCGGGGTGACCAGGGTGGGATAAATCTTAAGAAAATCCGGCATGAAACGCGGATCAGAAAAGATCGTATCGAACATTTTCTTGTCTGTCTCAATTGTCGAACCAGGGAGGTTGGGCATCATGTGGAAACCCACTTTCATCCCGGCGTCACGGAGCAATGTATTCGCTGCAACAGTATCAGCTACAACACACCCGCGCCGATTGTAGGTAAGAATGGTATCGTCGACATGTTGCACGCCAAGTTCAACTTTTGTCACTCCGAGATGCAGCATCCGGTCGACATGTTCACGCCGGCACCAGTCAGGACGGGTTTCGAACGTTATCGCGACACAGCGGATAGCGGAAGTCTCGTTATCTGTCTGGAGATCATCAACATCCGGGGATTCCGCCGCTGCCGCACCTCCCGGGTAGGCATTCATCGCCTCTATGCAGCGCGACACAAACTCCTCCTGGTACTCCGGCGTTCGTGCAGTCATCGTGCCGCCCATCACAATAAGCTCCACTTTATCCACGCGGTGTCCCAAAAGTTCGAACTGCCCGACCCGGGCATGCACCTGGGCAAAAGGGTCATAGTTATGCTCCCTCGCACGAAGCGCCGCAGGTTCTTCCCCGGTGTAGCTCTGGGGCGATTTGAAAGGGTGATCGGGGCCGCCAGGACATGGCAGGCATTTGCCGTGCGGGCAGGGTGCCGGTGATGTCATCACGGCAACCGGAGCTACTCCTGACAGGGTTCGCGTCGGCTTCACGAGCAGGATCTTCCTGAGGATCTCCCGATCCTGGACTGAAGCAACCGCAAGGATCGCAGAGTTTTTGGGAACAACCGGCAGGCCGTATTTTCGGCAGATATCAATCTTCACTGCAACAATTGCATCGTCACCAGGCTGAAGGGTGAGGATACGGGAGATCATCTCCCGGAATGCCAGCGCCTCATCCATGACAATTAATGTTCGGCTGCAACTTTTGTGGATGCAGTCTCTGAAGAATAGTTCACCACAGGCAAACGGTGCCCGTGAATATGGGTAACGATCTCATCTCCAAGAGTGAGAAGAGCATCTTTATGGGCTTTCTTATCCTTGTGAATGTGAACCGGGGAAATTTCTAGGGAATTATAACGGTCAGTCCCGATTTCTTCACTGGTGACGCCTTCATAGTATTTCTTGATGTGAATCATCAACATGTGTAAATGCAGCAATTCTTCCTTTTGCACACTATCACCTTCTCCAAGCTGATTCTTTTTCTTGTGATGCACATATACCTTTTTGGTGATATTTATATCAGGAACCCTGCGGGCATCAGGATCGCTCGTTGCGCTGGCAATTGGGGATGCAATGGGTGCGCCTCTTGAAGGATCTGCCCAACCCACCGTTTGGGTGACCGAAATGCTTCCCGGTGGGCTGCATTTCCGGAAAAGAGGGCAGTTTACAGATGATACATTACAGGCACTGGCAGTCGCGGAATCGTTGGTCTCCTGCGGGGGATTTAACCAAAAAGACCTTATATCACGTTTACTTTCCGGATATGAGCAGCGTCCGGAATGGTACGGTCCAACCTCTTCTGCATTTTTCGAGCTGGTCAGATCCGGCACCCTGCCGCAACGCGCAGCATGGCTTGTGCATAAAAATCAGCATGGCAGCCGCAGCAATGGGAGTGTCATGCGGGGATTTCCGCTTGGGATCTACTATCCCTCGCCCGATGTGTACGGGATAAGTCTCGCATGTTCGCAGCTCACGCATTTTGATCCGGCCGCTGCGCACTGTTCTGCATGGCTGAACGTCATGGTAAGCGATATGTGCCGGGGTATTTCCCGTCAAACAGCATACCGGCACGCCCGTTCGCTCTGCACCCACGAGGAAGTGCACGCAGTGCTCGGTAATTATGAGAATTATACTCAGGACCCGTCGCTTGATGCTGTGCTCTGCTCGCATGCATCTCTTGTCAGTTTCATGCATTCCAGGACCCTCGAAGGGGCAATTCTCTCTGCAATCAACCTCGGGGGAGATGCCGACACAGTAGGTGCATGCTGCGGGGCACTTGCCGGCGCGTGCTGGGGATGCGATGCTATTCCGGAGCGGTGGAGAAGGGAACTCGAAAGTTTCGGAAAAATCCTGCGCCTTGCAAAATGTCTCTGGCATTGTGCTAACCATTCCCCGTAAAGACTTCGTTTATTTTAATTGGAAGTTGGCTGTCACTTAACCGGGTTTTCAGGATCATTACGTTCGTTAAAGGCCCCATTTTCATCGGTATTTTTTGAGTTGCCTGGCGCCACGCCAGCCTGAATATCGAACTTGGTTCCGCATTGAGGGCAGACAATGGTCCGGCCGGTGTCTTCAGTACGTCTTTTCTGGATACTCTCTGCGAAACCGGCAGCAAGGATACCTGCGGGGAGCGCAAATAATCCAATCGCTGAAAGTGCTACAAGCGCACTGATAAATTTCCCCAAAGGGGTTATCGGATAAAGGTCACCGTATCCTACCGTGGAAAGGGTCACAACCGCCCACCACATGGCATCAGGAATACTGCCAAATTTCTCAGGCTGGGCCTCCCGTTCAACAAAATACAGGGCACTCGATGCCAGTATCAGGATGATTATTGCCATGATTAAGGTAATAATCAGCTCTTCTTTTTTGGACTTCAGAACATCAGCAAACGTATCAAAAGCACTTGAGTACCTTCCAAGTTTAAGAACCCTGAAGATTCTCAATAACCGCAATAACCTGAGCAGGCGGAATTCTATCGGGACGAATAGTGGAAGGTAAAAAGGGGTAATTGCTATCAGATCGACAAGAGCGAACGGTGATATCGCGTATCGGATCCGTCCTTTCACCGGAGAAGAGTATAGGGGATTCCTGACACATGCCCAAAGCCGGAGGGCATATTCGATCGAGAAGACAATGACGGTAAATAAGTCAATGGCAACAAAAAAGGATTGATATTCGATAAAAAGGTTATTCTTTGTTTCTAGAATAACTACAACAACATTGATCAGGATCAGTGCTGCTATAAAATAAATGATAAATTTTCTGACCCTGTTCTGGTTTGCCTGAGATTCAAGCAGGACGTAGACCTGTTCCTGAATTCGGTCATAAAGCCCGGGTTGAAACTCCGAAACATCATCAATCATTAACAGCAGAAATTCGGCTACCTGATCGTATAAATACTCGTATGGCTTTTCAAGGTCAAAAAAATAAGATCGCGAACATCCTGTTGGAATATCCATTGCTGAAACATGACGGGGTACTAAACATTTTTCAATTTATTCTCTCGGGTATTCTGACGGGACAATCGAGTGTCATGCCGTCAGAAAATCATGTACTTTTCACCGGGAAAACAGAGAGGATTTATTTTATTATAATATATTTACAAAATTAAGCGGGCTTGATATCGACCAGTTTAAGCACCCGCCCTTTGGCGCAGATTTCCGAAGCATTGCCCAGCACGCTGGTAACAATATACTTTTCACCGTCAGTCACTCCATCGGGGCGGCAAAGTGAGTAACTCCGGCAGTCGCTCCTGTTGCAGGAAAGATCGATCTTGATTTTTGAATTGATGATTGCCATATCTGCATTAATGAGTGCCGTGATCGGTGCTTCCATTACTTCAACTGCAGTTGCACCATTGAAATGGATGGTACATTCATGGTGAGTTGACCGTACCGATACAATGCGGTATTTCCTGCCAATCAGGAGATTATTACACGCCTTTTTCACTTTGCAGGCCTCACATTCGGCAGATTCACCTTCATAAATAAACTCTGTACCTTGTTTTGCCAGCACCGTGCCGACAAGGGTTACTTTAGTTTTTGCATCAGCCATCCAATCACTTCTCATTCCAGATAGAGCATCTGCACGAGATTCTGTGCAGATTCCCGAGTCAACCCCATATCGAATATTGTGAAGCGCTCCGGACGGATAGTTTTTGCCATAAGGAGAGCTTCAACGGCAACTGCATCGTCGATACCAAGTTCGCCGGGCGTTACGGGAGCTCCGATACTCTTCAGCGAGCTCCGGATACCCCTCCAGTCCCCGCCATGAAGGTACATGGAAATAATAGTCCCGATCCCGCAGCTCTCGCCGTGGAGCGCTTTACCGGGAGCCAGCCTGTCAAGTGCATGGGAGAACTTATGCTCGCCGCCGCTGGCCGGGCGGGAGGACCCTGCGATGCTCATAGCGACTCCGCTGGACACAAGCGCTTTTATGACGAACCATGCGGACTGCTCCTGGTTCGGTTTGATCATATGGGCGTTTTTCATCAGGATCTCAGCCGTCATCTTCGACAACGCAATTGCATATTCGCTCATTGGCTCTCCCTTGACCCTGTGCGCAAGCTCCCAATCCAGGATTGCCGTATAGTTCGAGATCACATCCGCACATCCGGCAGCAAGGAGCCGATGCGGGGCAGATGCGATGATACCGGTATCAGCCACAATAGCGATGGGAGGCTGGGCATCCAGCGATGCATGTCCTTCGACCGTGGGGACTGAGGCGCGGGACGAAGCAATGCCATCATGTGATGCTGCCGTTGGGATGGAGATAAACTGGAGGTCGAGATTGTAGGAGACAATCTTCGCAGTATCGATCACCCTCCCGCCACCGACTCCTATCACAAAGTCCAGTCCTGCCGCAGCCTTTTGTGCCTTTTTTATTACCGCGATACTGATCTCCTCTGCAATGAATGGTTTTATCGTGCAGGAAGTCTCGAGAACCTTCCGGACGTTATTTCCGGCAAAACCCATGGTACCTTTTCCGGATATCAGGAGCGCAGATGTACCGAGTTTAAGATCTTCACAGACCGATGGGATCTGCCCGAATACATCGTGCCCTATAACAACATCCCTGGGCAGCTGCATCCATTTGGACTTGTCAAAAACCTTCGGTTTGAGTAATTTTATTGCGTCTGCACTCATTCTTATCATGGATGATTAGTGATTTCATATACAAATACTACATCGATCCCATACTATACGAGCAACCCTATAATGCCGTAGAAACAATCACCTACGCACTTATTCTCATCGCCGCAGTATACCTTATTTACCGCTGGTTTAAAAAATCCGGATTTCCTCTTGACGGTCCATTCGTGCTGGCTACTCTCCCCTATATTATTTTCGGGGGTATGCTCCGGGTTGTCCAGGATGCTGGTATGATTCAGTCGGAGGTTCAGTTCCTGATCGTCACACCATTCATTTATTTCGTGATATTTTTTTATACGGTTGGTATTCTCGTCCTTTCGCACTATCTGGAAGGCCAAGGATTGTGCAGCAATTACCTGAAGGTATATGCCGGAGCAGGGATCTTCTCGGTATTCTGCATTGCCCTGGTCCTCATTGGATGGGGAATGACTCATACCCGAATCGATCTCTTTGTACTGGCTATTATCCTGCTGATGGCGACCGTAGCTACACTGCTGGTCTTTGTATGCATGCGGTACGGGCTTCGCTGGCAGTACGTGACCGATCCACTTTACCTATCACTCCTTTTCGGGCAGCTCCTGGATGCAAGTGCCACAAGTTTTGGTATAGACCTGCATCCATCGGTACAATACATTGAACAACATGTTGTGGGATCAGCCCTGATCGAATGGACTCATACAGGTTTTGTAATGTTTCCCTTAAAACTGGCCGTGCTCTTCCCGGCAGTCTATGTTATGGAGACGTACCGCAAGGAAGCAAATCCCGCGTTCTGGCACCTGGTTCTCCTCGCAATGATAGTGGTCGGGCTTGCACCGGGGATCCGGGACATGACCCGGATGGTGCTTTATGTCTGATTCAACCTTGACAAATGCGATAATAATCACGCTGCTCCTTTTTTTTGCGACGATCACGGTTGGCTGGGTAGGGACGATGCAGAACCCGCAGATCGGGGAAGATCTGATGAAACTCTTTGAAAAAGAAGTCGCAGGTCAGATCACGGGAAAAGAAACACCTGAAATTTTTGTCAGACTCTTTATCAACAATCTTGAAGCCTGCGTCCTGCTTTTTTTAGGTGGTGCATCATTTGGCATTCTCACCATATTCGTTCTCAGCCTGAATGGCATTTTAATCGGTTCCATTATGGAGATCGTGCACCAGGATCATTCGGTAGTTTTTGTCGCCGCCGCGATCCTCCCCCATGGCATCTTTGAGATCCCTGCCTTTATCCTGTCCGGCTCTCTCGGTATCCTGCTTGCCCAGGCGCTTATAGCTGAGTGGTATCACGCGGGAGATGCTGCAGGGGAGGCCGGGAGGTTTGCCCGGCTGTTTATCCTTTATGTTGTGCCCCTCGTCGTAATCGCCGCTTTTGTCGAGGCTTATATTACACCAATTATCATACATCTAGTAGCTTAGAGGAACTGATTCATGGATGATGAAGCGGACACCCTGCCGTTAAAAGAAGACTTTTCTGCATGGTATAACGACATTTTATGGCGGGCTGAGATTATGGACGTCCGCTATCCGGTCAAGGGATTATATGTGTGGTTCCCCTACGGGTTCGCGATACGTAAATATGTCTACCAGAGACTCCGCGACCTTCTCGACCGCGACCATCAGGAAACACTCTTTCCTCTCCTGATACCCGAACAGGAGTTCATGAAAGAGGCAGAGCATATCAAAGGTTTTGAAGACGAGGTATACTGGGTGACGCACGGCGGGAAAACACCGCTTGATGTGAGACTGGCATTGCGACCGACAAGCGAGACAGCTATCTATCCTATGTATGCCCTCTGGATCCGCTCACACGCCGATCTCCCTATAAGGTATTACCAGATCGTAAATACGTTCCGGTACGAAACCAAACAAACCCGTCCGCTCATCCGCCTCCGGGAGATCACCTCTTTCCAGGAAGCGCATACCGTTCATGCTACCTGGGAGGAGGCGAATGAACAAGTCGAGGAGGCTCTGCGGCTCTATCGGGAATTCTATGACGGACTTTGTATCCCTACCCTCATCTCAAAACGTCCGGACTGGGACAAATTTCCCGGAGCCGATTTTACTATCGCCGTGGATGCAATAATGCCGAACGGTAAAACGCTCCAGATCGGGACCGTGCATCACCTTGGCGATCATTTTTCCCGGACGTTTGATATCACCTATGAGAACAAAAACGGGGTGCAGAAACTCGCACAACAGACCTGTTATGGTATTTCAGAGCGCTCGATTGCAGCCCTGATCAGTATACATGGCGACGACAAAGGTCTTATCCTCCCCCCGGCAGTGGCCACAATCCAAGCAGTGATTGTGCCGATCACGATCGGAAAACGACATGAGGATGTAATGACTGCAGCGCAACAACTGACAACTGCACTCTCTGCTGCAGGTTTCCGGGTGAAACTTGATACCCGCGATATCCGTCCCGGTGCAAAATACTACTGGTGGGAGATTCGGGGAGTCCCGCTCCGCATTGAGCTCGGTCCCCGCGACCTTGATGCAGGAAAAGCCATGGCTGTAAAACGTACCGGAGGAAAGGATTCCATCTGCCTTGCATCCGCAGCTGAAGATATGATCCGCGTGCTGGGTGATATTACCCACGCACTGCGTTTACGGGCGGAAGAGCACACAAAGTCCCGTCTCTGCACGGTCGACTCACCGGATCTTCTCAACACAACGCTCGATGCCGGTCAGGTCGCCGTCATCCACTGGTGTCGGGAGAAGGAATGCGGAGATGTGATTGAGGCAACAACGAACGCGAGTATTCTTGGCACCGATGTGCGTTCGCAATATATTTGCGAAACAAATGGTACCTGTATCGTATGCGGGAAGCCGGGAAAGGCGACACTGGTCGGAAGAGCATATTAAACATTTTAAAATTCCAGGGATTTGGTAAATTCTGGAATAAAGTAACCGTGGCATTCAGTAGTCATGCAAAGAAGACCAGACAGAAATTACCCTCAGTGATTATGAAAAAGCCGCCAAAAGCGTGACCAGAAAGAAGTAAAATTCGGGGAGCCCAATCTCTCTGGAAGGGTCCGTTCCTTTTTTACTGGTAAACATTATAATAATTAAACAATCATCCGAGGCAGTTGACGTGAATAAGGATCCCAGGTACTCCGGCGGCGCATATCTGCCCGAGAGGTATAAACAGCATATTGAAGCGAAGAAGCGTCGGCGCCTCATCAAAAAAGTCGCAGTCTTATGCGCAGTCGTCGCGGTCGCGGCTGTAGTATATGGTTTACTGAGTGGAGCACTCGTAAATCCGTTGAACCAGAATCCACACCCGCTTCCCGAAGCCCCTGAACCATTCCGGGAGGCGTTATCCGTGCCTTTACCGTCCCAGACCCCGGTGACCGGGAATATGACGGTTGCCATTACTCCCGCTTTCGTCATCGGGACAGGTATCCCCGCAGAGCCTATCCGCGGCATGCTTTCATTGGACGAGGTAATTGTATCCCTGCGCCAGGACTATCCGGAATCCGCATTTACCCTGTTTGGTGTGAATCTGACCGATCAGTATACAAACAGGAGTGTCTACGATTTCCGGATTAAAAAGACCGATTCTTCTCCATCAGATCCCGGATTTACGGTATTTATCGATGCTGTTACCGGCGATCCCTATATTCCAGGACAGGAAAGTGCAAGAATCTCTTCCGACCAGGCAAAAGATCTCGTCCGGGAAGTGTTTCTTATCCCCGGCTCCGACAGGATCCGGGTCAGATACGATTACAGTCCGGATTCGGTACGAGCATGGATCTTTACCGTTTACCGCGACAATAGCACCATTCTTTCCGGCTCCCTTGACCCGGATACGGGTCAGGTTGTTTCATTCTCCCGCACTATCGCGCGACTGGGCAGGCCGGCAGACCCCTCACTGGATATCAGCGCTTCACAGGGTATTGCCGATCGTTATATCGTTGAACGCAATGGGGCTCCACTTCCCGTCAATATGAGTGAGTCTCGGTTCGAGCCTCTCGGATTTCCCGACGAGGGAATTGCCGGGTATTATGTTTTTGTTTATAACAGAATGGTACAGAATATTCCCTGCGATTACGACGGATTTACTATCTCTGTTGATTCGGTAACGGGACAGATCACGGAATATAACCGCCGCTGGTACTCTCCGGATAATGCATTTTCTGTAGCGGTCGATCCCCTGGTAAAACGGTATGAGGCAATTTTCTCCGTCCAGCAAAAAGCACAGGAGATATTCCCAGATTCCGCATCCAGTCTTAAGATCATCTCTGCAGAAATCCGGTGGAGGGATATGCATCCCCCGGGGGTTATCCCCCGCCCGGGCAGTATCTCTGCGGCTTGGAAAATTCAATTTGACGACGACAGTATCCGTTCCGAGGAACGACCGGTGCCTGCAACCGGCTGGGTGGATGCCCGGACGGGAAAAATTCTTGATTTTTATTACCAGCACTAAAATCAGGTCGTGAAAAAATTATGAAAAGTATGGTTGGCTTTTGATGTATGATTGCATAGGGATTTGATTCCCTTTCTCTGGAGGGAGATTTTGTGCAAACGTTCCATTATGTCCGGAAGTACGGGGTTTTAATTTTTTAGTATGCTTTGACTTTAGTGTGCATTCGATGGGTCGGTGACACACCGAAAATCCATTGTGTATCACCATATACTATTCAATATTATCAGGTGCTCATATATTCGTCAAATCATCTGAGTTGATATATTGAACCTGCGAGTTAGATTAATGAACGGAAGAGATTGATCTTACATATAAACCGTCATCACCTTAATAATTGGATATCACAGGGTGATGGGGAGAAAATGAGAACTATCTTTGGAGAACCATTATGAATTCCGCAGACAAGTGTCCGACCATTATTGTTCACGAAGATGCAGATTCACTGGAGGAACTTTCGGAATATCTTGATGTGCTCTCAAGCAGCGCACGTCTCAGGATATTAAAATTTATTGAAAAAAAGCCAAAGGACGCCAGGGCGATCTCAAATGAGATAGAAACCAGCTATGAGAATACCAAAAAACATCTGGATAAACTCCTGAGTATCGGGGTAATCAAAAAAGAGGCAGGTCTTGGTGCCCCAACATCAAAAGGCATTCACCCGGTCTGGGAATATTCAATTGTGCATGGCGGTCTTGAGGCTATCATAAGAAATCTTGGCCTTTTTTCCAATACGCAGGTTCAAATCGTCGGGACAGAAATCTCTCATCGTCTCGATAAAGTAAAAAATACTCTTTCAAAAGAGGTTCTTGGAAATATCCCTACTGCGATGGTATTGGGAGGGCCTGATGACGGGAAAGTATTCCTGCTGAAACAGGATCAGATCCGCATTGGGAGAATCGATCCAGAGAAACGGACCGGAATCACCCATGACGATGATATTATCCTCTCTGAAGGTTATACTGCGGTGACCCGTATCTCCAAGCCACATGGGAGATTCATCCAAGAACATGATAACTGGTATATTGAGGACTGTGGAAGTACGGGGGGCACCAGGATTAACCACAACCGGGTTGAAAAAAATAGAAAAATCATGGTCCACGACGGAGATCTTATAGAGCTGGCGAAAGGGATTTCGGGAGTTAAGCTTCTGATGATTATCCCCCAAGGGTAATGAATTATACCTATTCACCCCATAGTATATGGTGCGTAAGAAATCACCGGGTCATGATAAAATAAGACCATATAAGATCAAGAAAAGTCCCTGCACCTTATCGCTATGATCTCGATCTACCGTATTGTATGTTCACTCAGTATCCTTGCTCTCCTGTGTATCTCAGGAATACACGGAGCGGACGCCGCGGAACTTACCGTAGCGCCGTCAGGTGCCGAATTTACCGGTATCCAGGCAGCAATAGACTGGGCTTTTCCCGGGGACACCATCAGGGTCAACAGCGGAATCTACACTGAGGAGATCCAGATTGATAAGCAGATCGCTCTTGTCGGCATCGATAGCGGGGGCGGGATACCTATCATAGACACCGAAGGAAAAGGGAACGCGGTTGAAGTCAGGGTCGACGGGTGTACAGTTCAGGGATTTTCCATCCGGAACAGTACATTGTTCAATGGTATCCGGATCTCGTCCAGTAACAATACCATACGGCAGAATACATTTCTGGACACAGCAAAAGGGATCTACCTCCAGTCGGCAATGAAGAATACCATTTCTGGTAATACAATTACCGGCAGCGGCCAGACAGGGATTGCACTTGAGGCATCGAACGATAATCTTATCGAAGAAAATAGCCTGGTAAAAAATACTCTCGGCATAGCCCTTGACGAATTCTCGTTATCCAACCGCATTTACCGGAACAATTTTGACAACGCCCAGAACGTCTATTCCAAGAGTGCAACTTCGGTCTGGTCTTCTCCGTTTCCGTTCATTTATACTTACCTCGGCCACAAGGGAGAGAACTATATGGGCAATTACTGGGGCGATTACCGGGGAAAGGACACCAATGGTGACGGGATTGGGGATGCACCGTACGGCATTATGATCGGTGCGAACCCGAAAGCGGTCATTGAATCCAACCAGAACATCGTCGATACTTTTCCACTAATGGATCCCACACAATATTACCATGATCTCGAACCGATCGAGGGAAAGATAGTTTCGCCGGGTCCTGTGCCGGTGCCCACAGCAGGAGGGATATTATCACCGACTGAACATCCGACGGCCAACCCGGCCGAAGTGAACCTGACATCCCCTTCTCTCTCTCCGGTAACTCCTGAAAAAACGCCTGTCGGGCAACCCACCGGAATCCTGATGTTTGAACTCGTTATCCTGCTGATCGCCGGAGTGGTAGTACTGATCATTTTCAGGCTGCTCAAACAAAACGAAATAGTACACAAGAATGTCTCACAAAGCGAAGAGGGACTCAATCGCCAGAAGATCTCCAGTCTTCCGGATAACCGGGTTATAACCGCTGATAATATACCCGGTCCGGGCGCACAAGATCCAGTTTTATCCAAGCCATATGCATCAGCAGGAGAGCAGGCTATGTACTTCCCAAAAGAACTGGAGGGCAAATATACCGAGATCAAATATATCGGACGTGGCGGGATCGCTTGGGTTTTCTCTGCCCGGAGGAGAACAGATGAGATACAGGTTGCAGTCAAGATTCCGATCAGTTTTGATGAGATGACGGGTAAATCTTTTTTAAACGAGATTGCCGCTTGGGAGACCCTGCGCCACCCCAATATTATAGAAGTGACTGCGGTCAATATCCTCCCGGTTCCCTATGTTGAGATGGAATATGTGCCAAAAGCGCTGGAGACCATTGAGAAACCCGTGCCCATCTGGAAAGCCGTTCATATCGTCAGTGGTATTGCAGACGGGCTCTGGTACGCTCATAAGCACGGGTTCATCCATCGGGACATAAAACCCCACAATATCCTGCTTAACGAGGACTTCGTCCCCAAGATCACCGACTGGGGGATGAGCAAAATCCTCACCACTGAATTGAAAAAGTCCAGCATCGCAGGATTTTCCCTTGCGTACGCTGCTCCCGAACAGGTCTCACCCACAGAGTACGGGAGAACAGATGAACGGACAGACATCTACCAGTTGGGAGTTGTTTTTTATGAACTGGTAACTGGCTCGGTTCCTTTTGGCGGGGAGAGTATTATTGAAGTTGGAAATGCGATCCTGAGGGAGCAGCCGATCCCACCGTCTGAATTTAATGCCGATGCGGCGGCAGTGGAGAAGATTATTCTACGATGTCTGAAAAAAGATCCTGCACTACGCTACCAGACAGCAGAGGAACTGCTTGCCGCTCTCCATGCCTACCTGGAAGAGGATGAAAAATGAAACGGTTTATTTTCGTATATACAAAGTAAATCATTGGTAAAAAAAAGAGGATCTCATGGCAGAAAATGACCATCATAACTACGAACCGGCGGTTTGTTCACACTGTGATGGACTGGGATGTTTGTACTGCAACAAGACCGGCATGGTGCTTGTTGCTGCGCCCAAACAGCGGTGCCGGCATTGCGAAGGAGTCGGATGCATATATTGCGGGTTTACCGGCTGGGCCAGACCCAAGGGAAAATATGACTGAAACTTGTACTCTCGTCTTATTAAGGGAATTTACCCTCAATTTTGCGCGGAATCACACATTCCTCGTATCGCTTTGCAAAGTACCGGTCTGTCATACCCGCAATAAAATCACGGGCTAGCTCGGCGAATGTCGCTGACTGGAGATAGCTGCTGCTGATCCAGTTCGTATCGATAAAATCAGTAAAAATCTTTGCCTCTTTTGCCTCATTTTCAAGATCATGAAGGCAGGTCACAAAGAGTGTTGCATACATCTGCCGCACCTTTTCCCGTTCGGAAGTGAGTTTATTATTCTCGTAAATATGAATCCGGGAAAATGTTCGCAGCCTGATCAGGGATGCTTCGACCTCATCGCTGTACGAGATATGGCCGGAATCTTCCGTATCACTGTTCCTGAGAAGATCGTAAATCAGCGTGTTGATGATCTCCTGGTTGGTGTCACCAAGAACTTCCCTGCACTCGGGGGGAAGACTGACTGAAGCATCGATCAGCCCGATTTCCCGCGCGTCCTGCAGATCCCTGCCAATATAAGCTATCGTATCGGCGAATTTAACCACACACCCTTCCAATGTCATAGGTGCCTTTGTTCGTCTCCCATCTGCATTATCCTGCACTTTTTTGTCAAACTCCAGCCAGTTCCGGCAGGGTTCCGGCGAGATTTTTACATCATCAGCTTCCCCGTTGTGACAGAGGACCCCATCGAGTACCTGCATCGTGAGATCGCAGTCTTCTATCTTATCGAGGAACTGGACGCTCTGAACATTATGGAAAAACTTCCCGATGCCGTACTGCTCGCAGAGAGCGGACAGGCAATTCTCCCCAAAATGCCCGTACGGGATATGCCCGATATCATGACCGAGTGCTATTGCTTCAATGAGATCCTCGTTCAGACGGAGACATCGCCCGATCGTCCGCGCAATTTTGGAGACGAGCTGGACATGAATTACGCGATGAGTAATATGGTCGTTTTCCACGAGGTAGAAAACCTGAGTTTTATCGATGTACCGGGTATATGCCCGGGTATGGATGATCCGGTCCGTGTCACGGGAGTAGGGTGTCCGGATATCTTCGGGTTTCCGGTTGTGCCGCCTCATGGCATCGGCACTGATTGAGGCCAGAGGGGAGAGGAGGGATTCCCGCCTGGAAGTATTGGCGAGAATGGAAGATTCAAGTCCCCGTTCGAGAGTCCGTTTCATATTCGGTTCACTCATACTTCACGTCAATTCTGCGGTTGAACTTTTTAAAAGTGACGAAGAACAAAGGATCCTGAAAAAAGGCGGTAATAATTATAGAAAAGGCTATCATACCAAACTATCCGTAGGTGAAATATCCAATGAGAGGTGCGCGGAAAGATCACCTATATCCTATCGGCCGTACGTTACATAGGTCTCGCCATACTGGACAACATGCCCTTCCATAGCCCTGACGAGCTGATCTTTCGTGGCACCGGAGCCAAGAGAAAGATCGGTATCCAGGCCATATACCTTGAAAAAATACCGGTGCGTCTGCCCCCGGGGTGGACATGGACCATTATACCCGATTTTTCCAAAACTGTTTTTTCCCTGCACTGCCTTGAGCGGGAAAGTAACGACGGGTGTCCGGGGTATTTTTTCCGGGATGATCCTGACCAGCTCCATGTTCCACGCTATCCAGTGGACAAAACCCCCGCCACCCGGAGCATCAGGATCGTTAACGATGATTGCAAGGGATCGTGCAATCTTCGTATTCACGCCACCGACTTCGATCTCCGGCGATTTGTCCTCGCCGTCACAGGTATAGTCACTGGGGAGAATTTTTACCGAGATTTTTACTTTGAGTTCTTCCATGATGGTTTTAGCCTCCTGTAGTGGGATGATATACGGGGTGCGTAATAAAAGTAATGCACCGGATTCAAAAACCAGATCATTGCGAACAGATGGCAGCGGTCTCGCCAAACTGGAGCACATGCCCTTTCATCGCACTGATAAGCTGGTGTTTGTCGGACCCCGGATCAAGGGCGAGCATCCTATCGAGGCCGTACACCTTAAACTGGTACCGGATCATCTGGCCGCGAGGGGGACAGGGACCGGTGTAACCAATAGTCCCATAATCAGTGACCCCCTGCACCGCAGGTATCGGGGCAGTAACCGTGCCTTCGCGGGGGATTCCGGCAGGGATTATCTGCACGGGAGGAATATTCCAGATAATCCAGGGAGTGAATGAACAGCAGGATTTCTCGAATGGATTGAATACCATAACGGCAACTGATGCCGCTTGTAAATCCTTGAGCAGCAGTCGGGGGGAATAGTTCCCACCTTCGCAGGTATACATCACCGGGAACTCAAGAAAGTCCAGCGAGACAATGAGGTTTTCCATGACTACGACCGTGAGAAGGGAGCATATTAATCTGTCGCTGCTCACCTCTTGTCGCCGGCATTTTATTGCGCTGAAATCGGGAATCACGGAAGCAATCACGGATGCAAATACCGTGCTGATGATATAGCTGATTACATCGGAGTAAAACACTTATTACTCCAGCCCATGAAAAATGCCGGCAGGAGGAAAGATTTCGGGAAAGAGTGCATAGTGAGATTCCGGATCAATTTTCTGATAGATTCCGGAATATCGAACAACTATCTCTATTAATTTATGCTCTTCCGGTTGGATCACGCAGACCAGGCAGCCCTTACCCTATTCCCTCGCACGATCCTCAGCAACAGGGACTCGGCATGGTTGCGACACGATCTCCCGATCCTCCAACCCGATCGGATTGGCTGGGCTGAGAGCTCCTGCGCCGTGACAGAAACAGTTTGGTTGTAATAGTGATGGATGCGCTGGATCGAATCTCTCCTGACATCAAACCATATCCCGAATATATTGATTCTTTAAAGTACTAATCATTCTGCTTTGCAGTCATCTCCACATCTTTATTGCATGTGAGGGATAACTGATGAGAGAACAAAATAGTATATTTTTTAAAAGAGGCATCCATGACAAAAGAAGATCCACGGAACAATGCTGCTGATGAGGAATGCAAAAAAGAGTGTTCCGGCTGCCCGACCGCATCTACCTGTGAATCGGCACACAGCGGGCAAAATCTCCCCGGGAGGGCTGATGTAAATGTCAGGCACGTTATCATGGTTCTCTCGGGGAAAGGCGGTGTTGGCAAATCCACCGTTTCTGTGAACCTTGCGTACTCCCTCTCAAACCATGGTTTCAGGGTCGGTCTGTTAGATCTTGACATGCATGGCCCAAATATCCCCAAGATGCTGGGTATCGAGGACCACAAACTCACCGTAATGGACGAGCTGATCGAACCTGTTCATGTTACCGGGAAGCTCTCGGTCATGTCCATGGCGTTCCTTCTGCCCGACACGAGCACACCGATAATCTGGCGTGGGCCGATGAAGATGGCCGCGATACAACAGTTTCTCAAAGAAGTGAACTGGGGGACCCTGGATTATCTTGTTGTCGATCTACCTCCGGGAACCGGTGATGAAGCCCTCACCATCGCCCAAATCGCTCCCAATCTTAGTGGCGCGGTGATCGTCACAACACCCCAGGATGTTGCCACACTGGATGCGCGAAAATCCGTAAAATTTATCCAGAAACTTGAGATTCCTGTCCTCGGTATCATCGAAAACATGAGCGGAATGGTCTGTCCCCACTGCGGAGAAGAGATTGATCTTTTTGGAAAAGGTGGCGGTCAGAAGATAGCTGAAGAACTCAATATTCCGTTTCTTGGCTCCATTCCACTTGATATCGATATGCGTAAGGCAGGAGATGAAGGTCGCCCCTTCATCTTACGGCGAGGTAACAATAACACTTGGACGAGTGTGGACAACGTGATGGAAGCACTTATAAAAGTCGTTGAGGGATAACTAATGGATTACCTGCGAATTTTATCAGGGAAAGAAGCGCAACTTCCGGTCTATGCCGGAGTGATTACCTGTCTTGAAAAACCACTCGCATTTCCCGATCTCCTCGAACCAGTCTACCGGGAAGCGATGAAACTTGATGACGACACCCTTGACAAGTTCCGGTTCTCACTCCTGCGGCTTCAGCTCTATGCAGATATCCACCGGAACGAGGATCTTGAAAAGGCAACGCATATCAAGTACGTTGCGCAGGTGCTGGAAAAAGTGATCTTCGGTTCGCTCGTTATGGAACAGGAAGACCTTCCTACCAGCTGATTTTTGCCCCGGTACGAAACCTTTTATCGGCAGGCATATGCACTGATGATACCTATATGTGTAGACCCGATCAATACTAAATCCGACTCATTCATCCCGCAACGGTTTTTGGATCAATTTATCATCATTATCAGGATCAATTCACACCGGAGAAACAATGACATCACGTATGCAATCCCCTCACACGACCTGTCCGGGGTGCCAGGAAGAGGTTTTTCTCGACGAACTCGTTGCAGGAAAATGCCCGCTCTGCGGGTGTTCGCTCGAGGATTTTGACGAGACATTCGGGGAGTATGAAGGGATCCTCGATCGATCGGATCTCTCGTGGCTTATCTTCAACTATTTCGTCTTTAAGAAATTTGTCGACATTGGAGTGCCTCCCCATCAGATCATGGAGTTTGTTTCTGCATATGAGCAGAATGCAGAGAAACCTCCCGAGGAATGGACCGGAACAGAGTTTCGGCTTGAGATCCCGATGAATACCTGGGATCGAATCAAACCCAAGCGTTGTATAATGTGCAAAAAAATATTCTTTCGCGGGGGGAAGAAGACCATTCGCGGGGATATGCGCCAGACCCGGCTCTCGGTTGAATACCTGTGTAGCCAGTGCTGAATCTTACTCTTTTTTATAATTTTATTTGGAATCCGCCCTGTTGAATAATTCCGGCGGTTAAAAAAAAGTTCAGATTAATTCTTTCGTATCCTGCCCAGAACACCCGAGATACCTATAATTCCGATAGCTACCAGTGGAAGAATACCTGGTTCAGGTGACTGCGGTGTAGTGGTAGGATACGGTGTAGGTATACTGCCTGTCTGTTTCGGGGTTGGATTTTTAGTCGTAACCGACGTGACAGTCGTCACCTGCCCGATCGGGGCAGGGGTTTGCGCTGCCGGGATCGAGAGCCGGACATTGTCGATATATCCCAGTGCATACACATTCATTGCGCCATAATCACCCTTGGAACCAACGAATAAACGGTTCATTCCATGCAGGCTCTCTCCCGTGTTCATGAAATAGCCCCAGATTTCCTTTCCGGTTAATTTTTCGTTGACCCTGATGCTGAGAATCTTATGATCGTCATCGTAATTAACCGTGACATGGTACGTTTTGTTCAACTCATACTTTACCGTGGGTCCGCTATATGCCGATGGTCCACTCGATAATGTGTCTCCGGACTGGCTGTTTATCTCCATTAATTTATTACCGGGTGTCACCAGATGGAGCCACATGATCCTGCCGAATTTCCCGTTCGTGAACTGCGTCAGAACATTCGCCCCTTTTGAAGGATCCATCTCGTTTCCTGTCAAGCCGAACCTGAATGTCGCACCATCGTCCAGCTCGGTGAGGAAGATGTCATAGTCCAGGATAAAGGGACCTCTCTCATAATTGCTATCCGTGTAGGCATAACCTCCTGTGCTAGGCTCAACAGAGAAGTGATACACCCCCAGGTTTGGATCCCAGTAATTGGTTGTCGGATTATTAGTTATCCAGTGGGGATCTGAACTAAACGAATTCTGGTAAATTACGTCGACAGGATTGTCATCGGTAGTAGCAGCCTGCAGCGGGTATATTACCGCCATGAGGCCCAGTGCCACGATCAGGCACATGAAATATTTTCGCATCGTCATTGGAATTTCTCCATTTATTCTCTTCGGATGTAACACACACCGGAATCGCCCTATCAGAATCAACGTAACAGGATGCCGGTATAAATATAATGTACATATTCTGCCGGGTATTTCTTAAGAATATCGAACGTCCAAGAGATAGATCGGAGGGATTATCCGGAAGCGTAGTATCTGTTGATGATAAATTTCTCACAGAGAGGAGGTATGAAAACAGCCGGATTCATAAAGAATTTGATTCGGACTTTTTCTGCTGCCTCTTTTTACTGGTCCCTTTGAATCATAACCCCTTTTTTACCTTTGGAACATGAGAGGTGGGGGATACACTATATTTATCTTTAAAATCACGCAATATTAGAGAACATAAGAATAACAGGCGATAATAGTCTAGCGGTAGGACAGGAGCTTCCCAAGCTTCTAACCCGGGTTCGATCCCCGGTTATCGCATCGGTTTTTATGGAGAAGGAACCCGAACGCTGTGCGATACGGATTATTGCGGAGAACCGTAAAGGTGTCCTGCGGGACATCGCTACGGTAGTTGCCGAGCACGAAGCAAACATTGTGATGATCAACCAGGAAGTGTTCGACTCCGGCCCTTGGTGCGGCATGGCAGAGCTCTATTTTGAGTACGATTTCAACGAAGGGGAAAGCCGGGAGCCGCTGATCGAGGATCTCTGTCTGATCACTTCAATACGGGATGTCCGGGCATACCAGCCATTCGGCCATATCTTCGGATCGCGGGTCATCATCATCGGGGGCGGGGCACAGGTGGCGCAGGTAGCGCTCGGTGCGGTAAACGAGGCAGACCGTCACAACATCCGTGGGGAGCGAATATCGGTAGATACTATTCCGCTCGTCGGTGAGAGAACGCTTGCCCTCGCCGTTGATGCGGTCGCAAGACTCCCCCGGGCATCCATACTTGTTCTTGCCGGTTCTATTATGGGAGGAGAGATCTCAAGGGCAGTCGACCGGGTGCGGGAGGCAGGGATCCCGGTCATCGCCCTTAAGATGGCAGGAACGGTACCTGACCATGCCGATCTTGTGGTGACCGATCCTATCCAGGCCGGGGTTTTTGCCGTGATGCACATCAGCAGCAAAGCGGTCTTTGATATCAACCGGGTCCGTGGGCGTGAGTTCTGATGGATATCATTGACAAAGCTGTATCGGTCTTGATGCATGACGGGACAATCATTTATCCCACAGAAACGGTGTACGGACTGGGTGCCGATGCATTTTCTGATGAGGCAATCCTGAAAGTCTACGAGGCGAAGGAGCGTCCGCTGGGTATGCCCGTATCCATCGCAGTCTCTGATTTTGATATGCTTGGCGCTGTTGCCCGGATTGAGCCATGGATGCAGGAGTTTATCGAGGCATTCCTTCCCGGCCCGGTTACCCTCATTCTTGCTTCAAAGAGTGTTCTACCGGACATCCTTACGGGAGGCACCGGTATGATAGGCATCAGGATACCATCCCACGAAATTGCCCTCCAGATTATCGAACGGTTCAACGCCCCGATCACCGCGACAAGCGCCAACCTTCATGGGGCAAAAGATCCGCAGACCCCGGAAGAATGCACAATATCGCGTGAGCTGTTCATTGATGGAGGGCGGCTTTCGGGAACGCCCAGTACGGTTGTTGACCTTAAAAATAAGATAGTTCTCCGCAAAGGTGCACAGGCAGAAGCGGTCGAAGCATTCCTTGCAAGACTCTGATGATTTGATGCTGCCCGTCCGCCTGCGTGATTTTATTGGGGACATCGATGGCTGGATCTACGCAGTCTCGACGTACGATAACCATGAAAGGGTTGGCTGCGTACTCCGGTATGTGCCCGATCCCAATGGCGAACGGGTAAACCCTTCCGGCATCCGATACCGGAAATTTGATTTTGAAGACGCCTATGCGTTTATTGCACATCACAAGCCACAGTATTCAGACCTCGTTCAGCGTATCCCGCTCCGGGATGTGACGGTAATATTAAAGCCTGATAGGGAGATTTCGCACATCGCTCATAACCACCCGCTGGTCCGGAGGCTTCTCGATCTCTTCCGGCTTCCCGCAGGTACTATCGGGTGCACCGGTTCGCTTCTCTGCGGGCTGGAAAACGAAGCTTCCGACATCGACATGGTTGTCTACGGAAAATACTGGTTTTCCGCGCAGGATATGGTCAGGAGGGGGATCCTTGAAGGCAGCATGGATGCACTCTCTCCTGAAATGTGGCATAAGGTCTATGAGAAACGTAAGCCGGAGATCCCGTTCGATCAGTTTGTCCTTCACGAGCTGCGGAAATGGAACCGGGGACAGATTGGGGGGACCTACTTCGATATCCTTTATACCCGGTCATACGATAATCTGAAAAGTGTTCCAACCGGGCGCGGAAAGGTAATCGGCCGGACAACGATTGAGGCGAAAGTGACTGACGCATCTCTTGCATTTGACAGTCCGGCAATCTATGAGGTGGATCACGAATCGGTAAGCCGGGTCCTTTCCTTTACCCATACCTATAGCGGCCAGGCTCTTGCAGGAGAGACGATCGAGGCGTGTGGTGTCTGCGAGCAGCATGGCGCTGAACAGTGGCTGATCGTTGGGACCACCCGTGAAGCGCGGGGTGAGTATATCATCTCGCGCTCCTTGCTCGGGCAATGATCCGGCGTTAACAAGTGGGAATCTGCCTTTACAACCGGCGGGATCCGCACATCACACGGGTGCCAGCTATTATCGAAATGTTTTGATTCCAGCACACGTTGATTTGAGTTCCGTTTACCACGAGAGTTATATTTTTCCTTGATGCTGACAAATAACGGGGTGAAGCAGGGCGACGTCAATTTTTTTATTCATTTTAAATATACCTGTTATGAACCTCCCCTGGTTGCCTTCTCACAGGAGGTCGCTGAGCCGGTGCCCTCCACTGTTTTCGCATTTCTCCCGGTACCGGCAACGGTTGCAGGGGGCATTGAACGGGTGGCGGGGAAGCTCACCCTTACGGATGGAATGGATCCTGTGCAGGGTGGAAATCACTTGCCTCCGGTCCCGTGGCTGTACAATATGAAATCGCGACACTCCGTCGGGGATATATTCCACGTGCCCACCGGAAACCTCGTTCCCGGTCATCTCTTCAAGACAGAATGCGATGCAGGCAATCCGGAGCCGATCTGACGAGTAGGTTCCTACCGGCATTGCTCCAGAGGCACGAATAATAGAATAGTTCCCGTCCGACGCGAGACGATCCACCATACCGACAATCCCCTGCTTATCCGAATGCACCATCACATCGTTCTGGGCTGCCGATCTCCAGGTATTTTTGTTGCAGGCAGTAATGCAGGAATCGAGAACCAGTCGCATACCGGGATCAATTCCTGGTCTGACGGCAAGCACCTCATCCCATATGACATCCGGATTAAGGGGAGTACCGAGATGGTAGGAGAGTTGTTTGCATATTGCATACCGGTCGGATTCGACTACAGGGTCGTTTCTTTCGTAATAATACCTGACCGGGCAGGATTGTACCCGCACTAGTTCCGAAATTGTGACAGGTTCTTTCTGCTCGGCCAGGATAATTCCTCGTACATCCGTTAGGGCACCAGAAGGATTATACTTGCTGAATCACTCTCCGTTTCTCTGATATGAACCATTGATGAGAAGCAATGGCCAAGATATTTCATACTGGTAACGCTAACCTGATCATCATGACTGGACAGGAAATATCCGTTAATATTCCCCCGACACTCGATCCGGTATACAGCAATATGATCCAGATCGCGTACAAGGATGACGAGTTCACCTTCATGTTTCTTCACCAGCTGCCCCAGGTGAACCAGGCAAGGGCGAAGGCGATCGTTTCGATCACTCCTGCGCATGCCAAGAACCTTCTCGCCGTCCTGACAAAAACGGTCGCTGATTATGAGTCAAAATTCGGTACCATCTCACCACCGAAAGAGACGCACGGAGCCGAAAAGGTTACCACGTTGAGCGGGTATTCATAAAACAGATATTTTATTACAATACGGGTCGATATTGTGAGGTATCGCGCCGCCGTGGCTTAGCGGTATAGCGGCTGATTCGTAATCAGCAGGTCGAGGGTTCAAGTCCCTCCGGCGGCTTGGAAAAATACATTGGAATTTTTTTAAGAAACTTTTTGATGGAATTGTTTGCGAAAATTGTAACTGCAGTCATGATATTGAATGGCACAATGATGCGGACTGGTTTCAGAGCTAGAGTGTCAAAGAATTTCCCTGAAAAAGGAACCATCTCGGCACCGGATGTTAATCACCGTTAATTTCGACGGGTTAGAGACCTGGCCGGGCAGAATGGATTATGATCTCTTTTCCTTTTTCTCGGGTATGGTATCCCGCGAGCCGGTCTCGCTGCCACAGGCAATTCGCTTTGATTTAGATGGCGCCTTCATCAATCACCGACGACAGGTCTTCATATACTGATTTTTGTTTAATCATCAGGAACCAGAGAGTATATGGCTCCCTGCAGGATAACCGGTAATAATGAAGAAAATAAACATTCTCATTATTCTCTTATTCGCGGGGATTATCCTTGCCGCCGGGTGTACCAGCCCGGTATCACCGGGTGTACCAGCACCGATAACGCCAGTACCGGCAAATCCCCGGGTTATTGTTCCGGTAACCAATGCTGTAACTCCGGAACTGCTTCCAAATGTCACTTCGTCGCCCCTCAGCCTACCCGAAGATACGATCACAACGGTGGCGACCACGCGGATCGCATCCGACAACCCGTACCTTGAATACCTCAATGTCCGAAAACGGACCTTTGACAACCCGCTCCCCAACTGCTTAATGGGGAGCGCCTTCCCGTTCATAAAAAATGAGACCGGCTATGGCATACATCAGATCGTACCAAAACTTTCAGCCATTTCCGAAGAGGAGTACTGGTCCTTCCTCCGGAGATATACACAGGGGAACGCCGAGAATACCCCCCTCAAAATAATTACCGCTTGCCAGGGATCAGTCACCGCAGAACCCACCTGGAACTTTGTAGAGATACGGGTTGTCCTTGATCCCACGAATTACAACCCCGCGAATTATACGATTACGGAGAACGTGTGGTCCGACGGGAAGATCGTTGCACAGTTCCCGATAACCCGGCGGCTGGTCATCGATGAAAAGGTGATCCTGACAAGTTATATTCCTGTCAGGACGGATGAAGTGGACCTGATCGATTCGGTCGTGGTGACCTATACCCGGCTCTGATTTTTTATCGTCTGACCGCCAAATATAGTTCAATGAAAGATACTATCCGGCCGGGAAAAGAACATCTGGTCCTGGTGGGAAAAGGGCTGTTCCTGCTCGGTGGACTCCTGTTCATTACGGGACTGGTCCTGGGTATGTCCACAACGAATGGCATTCTTTTTTCTGGGGCAGGTTTCGTTGCCACGGGATCCGGCCTTATTTTCATGAAAAAGCCGGAATATATCCCTCTTATGATCGGCTGGTAACCACTGAACAGGTTTTTTGTAGTTTCGTGATTTGAAGGATGATCCTACAGGGAAATATGCCCAAATCAGGCTCCGTTTCTTATCCAGGGAAGCTCCGGCCATCTGGAAAACTCCTTTAAACCGTCATTTTCTGTTTTAACAGAGAATAAACCCAGTTATAGCTCCGTTTTTCAAAATATGATAGAATTGCATGTCATTTGATGGCCTTTAATTCCCACTGGACCGTGCTGTTTTTCACACATAGTTTATGCCATCCCGCCGGAAAGGCTGCCAGAACATCGGTATGAAGGCTATTTTTTCCAACGAGAATAGAATAAAATAGAGATATGAAATTCAATCATCGTTCAAAACAGAGAACAACCCTTGTGGCTTGGACTTCACCGATGGTTAAATGTTTACCGTTGTTTCATCTTCGCCTTGCTCTTCCTGACCATCTCTTTAAGTTCCCTCGCCGCTGCCGTTATATCCGGACTCCCGACAACAGCAGAGATCACCGCGACCCCATCCGCCCCTGCAGTGATGACATCATCCACATTTCCCGTGGTGATCCCTCCGATAGCAATGACAGGAATGGCAACGTACTTTCGAATCTCCCGCAACACCTCAAGACCATGCCCGGGCCCGGCATCATTTTTCGATGCGGTGTGGAATACCGGACTGAGAGCGAGATAGTCTGCTCCTCCCTGTTCAGCCCGGACCGCTTCCCCGAGGGTTCCTACAGAGATGCCGATGATGAACCCGGGCGGGGTGAGCTGCCGGGCAACATCAGCACTGAGGTCATCCTGCCCGAGGTGAACCCCATCGGCACCGCAGGCAAGCGCCACATCGAGAAGATCATTCACGATAAACAGGGTTCCGGTTTTTCGGGTGATCTCCCGGATGACGCAGCCGATCCGCAAAAGTTCCCGGGAACCGCATGTCTTGTCCCGTAACTGGATGACATCTGCCCCGCCGGCAATCGCACGCCGTGCAATTTCTGCGTGAGACAGCCCGCCTCCAACCTCTTCATCGGTGATGACATACAGGTCGAGATTCATGCAGGGACACTTACTGGGTCTTAACCCTCGCACAGGACTCAAGTTTTTCCGGGGTGAGGGCAGCCAGTTCATCGAACAGCGCCGTCCTGAAGGAATACGGGCCATGCGCATATGCGGCCGCTTTCTCTCCTGCAACTCCGAACGCTGCAAGTGCTGCGGCTGATGCGTTGACGGGATCATCAGCTACTGCGGCAAATGCCCCGGTCACGGATGCTGCCATGCAGCCGGTGCCGGAAATACTTCCCATCAGAGGATGGCCGTTCCCGACAAGAAGCACTCGTTTGCCGTCGGTCACGATGTCAGTTGGCCCGCTTACGACCACGGTGATACCCGATGCATCTGCAAATTTCCGGGCAATCGTTGCCGGATCGCCGATCATCCCGCAGGAATCCACTCCCCGTACACTTGCTTCTGCGCCGGCAAGAACTCCGATCTCCCCGGCGTTTCCCTTGAGTATCGTGATCTTCACTTCATCCATCAGGCGCAGGGCAGTCCTTGTCCTGAACCGGGTCGCACCGGCGCCAACGGGATCAAGGACGATCGGTATCTGTCGATCGTTTGCCATTCCTCCCGCAAGGATCATGGATTCTACCTGGTCCTTGTTGAGCGTGCCGATATTAAGGACCAGGGCACCGGCAACACCAGCCATCTCGCAGACCTCTTCAGGAGCGTCGGCCATAACCGGCGCAGCCCCTGCCGAGATCGTGATATTGGCACAATCGTTGACCGTGACGTAGTTGGTGATATGGTGGACCAGCGGGTGCTTCTTGCGAACGTCGGCAAATATGTCAGAGAATATAGTATTTTTCATCGTAATGCACCATCTTTCATTCTCTCGTATCCGGCAGCAGGATTCACCGGAATATGGAGTGTGGAATTATTTAATCATGCCAGAGGGGATCCGAGGATTCCCCGGAAATACGCCAAAGATCGTTGTCTGGTTCGGGTGTCAGCCCGCAAGCTCTTTCAGCGTCGCGATGAGCATGTCAATATCCTGTTCCGCTGTGTACAATGCCAGACTGGCGCGAACTGTCCCTTCATGTAACCCGAGATGTTCCACGAGCGGCTGGCAGCAGTGGTGGCCGGATCGCACCATGATGTCAGCCGTCTCATCCAGCTGCTGGGCGACTTCATGCGGGTGGAACCCGTCCAGCGTGAACGAGACAACCCCGATCCTGGGGACGCGCGGTCCCGGTGCGAATACGTGTATCCCTTTAATCGGTACCAGCCCATCGATCAACCGGTTCGTAAGTACTTCTTCATAATGCCTTACCGTTTCCATCCCAGTCTTTTCAAGATACTCTGCAGCAGCACCGAGGCCTATCCCCCCGCCGATATTGGGAGTGCCTGCTTCGTATTTCTGGTACCCCTCGGCCAGGGTAAAGCTCGTTTTGGACACGACCTCGACCATCCCGCCACCGAACTGAACTGGTTCAAGCACCGCCTCCTTCATCCAGAGCACCCCGGTGCCGGTTGGCCCGAGCATCTTGTGGCCGGAGAAGGCAAAAAAGTCGCAGCCGAGACTGGTAACATCAACGGGCATATGAGGGACGGTCTGTGCGCCGTCAATGAGCAGGAGGATATCATGATCATGGCAGATCTTTGCTATCTCCGTAACCGGGGTCACCACGCCGATTACGTTGGACGCATGAGTGACCGTGACGAGCCGGGTCGAAGGAGTGATCGCTCGTTCCAGCGCAGCGAGATCGAGAGAATAATCGGCCTGAATACCGATCACATCGAGCCCGACGCCCTGCCGGGCAAGATTCCTCCAGGGTAACAGGTTCGAGTGGTGCTCAAGAATGGTGGTGATCACGCGATCTCCGGATTTCCAGGATAGACCCTGAGCCACCATGTTGATCGCTTCAGTGGTATTTTTTGTAAAAACCGTTGTTCCCTCGCGCCCGCCAATGAACTGGGCCACTTTTTCATGGGCGTGCCAGTAACGCTGCGAGGCGATCCGGGTGAAACGGTGGACACCCCGTCCAACGTTTGCACGGTACTGGTGCTCGAACTCGACCATCGCTTCAATCACCGATTCGGGCGAGAAACTTGTTGCTGCATTGTCAAGGTAGATAACATCCCCGAGGATCGGGAAGTCCTTCCGTATCTCGTCAACCGCAAACCCGGGTCCAGCCTGTTTTCCCCTGATTGTCTCCATCATTTTTCCTGCTATGGTATCAACTGTCGCCTGTCTTTCCCTTACCGCCCCCGCCTTCAGGGTATAATCATCATTGACGGTGATGCCCTTCGACCTGCACAATTCCCTCATCTTCGGGGGAAGGGCATGCCATCGCCATAAGCCCCATGAACAGAATGCTCCCGGAAGCCCTTTTTTATCTGCCCACTTCTCGAGGAACGCATCCCAGCGCCGGGCATATTCGGGCAGGATGATCCGGAGCTCCTCGTACTCGCTTTCAAGCATGGCAGGGCAGAGGAAGCACCCGATGCGCTCGAGCCCCTTATTATACAGCGGATTAATCTCTGCTTTCTGCCACCAGAGATAGAGAAATACCTCAAGCGCCCGCCAGTTCCGTATCGGCGAGATATTGAGCTGGAGCGGGTTGGCCGGGTTCTGGCTTGTCTCGTCAAGATCAGCCCGGTTCCATGATTCATACCAGCGGTTTCCCTGAATCGTAACACAGGGACCGACGCCGGCAAGATAGAGCTTGAGCGGGTGCAGTTTTAAGAGTTTACAACACCAGCGGTGATCCTTTCCCGGCGGCCCGGCCTTCTCAGCCGCCTGCCAGAAGTCTCCACCTTTCTGGATGACCTCGACACCTTGGGATCTTACAAACTCTACCGTTTCAGGAAATTCGATGCCGGTATCGATGAAGAACGCATTCGTCACGCCGGACTTTCGCGCAAGATGAAGGACTGCGGTGCTGTCCTTGCCACCAGAGAACGATACATTTGCGGTCGGTCGGTCATGGATATGCTGTTTGATGCTGCGGATCGCATTCCGTTCGAGATTTTTCAAGTGATACCGGTTCTGTTCGACGGCAATATCCCAGCCGGGATTTTTGGGTGTGCAGGGTGCAACGGAAATAAGCTCTTTCACCCGGATGGAGCCGTCTTTTACAACACCGGTCCCATATCGGTTTTTGTACTTTACAATCACCGTTCCTTCGGGGGCGGAAGTTTTGAGAGGGATCTTTTTGCCGCCGATCCGGCCCTGCTCTCTCCGGGCATCAGTCTGGAGATCGAGATCGACAATCCCCTGCTTCACATAGGAGAGGATGTACGGGAGCGCCTCCGGCGCAATATCAAGACTGAATTTTCTTGACACCGGATCGAAGGTGAGCCAGCCGAACCGCTCCCCATGCATGATCACCAGGTCCGCCCGATCGACGCCGCCGGTTTTATTCAGGAGAAGAATTTTTGCCAGCGGCACTGTCCCGAACCGTTCTGCCACGAGTTTTTTGATAAGCGCCGTATCCGCTGTAAGCGCCGGGCGTACGTCAAAAGGCTGGAGGAGCTCGATCTTTTTCCCTTCTCTGCCGCACGCACAGCTCTTCGCAATCAGCGGGACATTGCAGTCTTCACACCAGTAAAGGATCTTTTTGACCGGTGGTTCGCGCATCACACACATTTATTGTGCGTTCAGGAGATAAGAGAAACGATGGGAGAATAATCGTCAATGAGCACCGCCCCGATCCGCGGAATAGTGTGCACGAAATGAGATGCGGGTTTTAACGCTAAAGTATATACAAAATGAGTCACGAAAGAACAATGGTGAAGGTATCATGGTGAAGTTAACCGATGAGATGAAAGAAGCATTCGGAAAGATGAAAGTCTTCCCGGTTGCCACGGCAACGAAAGATGGCATGCCAAATGTAATCCCTCTCGGTATTGCCGAGCTCGTGAGCGACGATACCGTCTGGTTCGTAGACAATTTCATGAACAAGACGCTCTCCAACCTGCGGGTAAACCCGAAGATCGCGTTCTTTGTCTGGGGACCGGATATTAAGGGATGTTACCAGTTCAAAGGTGTGGCCGCGTTAAAGACAAGCGGAAAAGAGTACGATGCGATGAAGGCAAAGATCAACCAGAAGAACCCGGCACTTCCGGCACGCTCGCTTGTCATCGTGAAGATTACGGAGATCTTCGAGTGCAAACCCGGTCCTACCGCAGGCTCAAGACTTCTTTAAAAAAACCTCTTTTTTTTGCAAAATATGATGGTACGACGATCGGGTCCAAGGGCATTGCAATCTTATTGATCCAAAAACGTCATCCCCAATCCGGGCCTGGAAAAGGCCCCGACAGGATCCGTAAGACCAGAAAGGAACCAGAAATATGCCCGGATTACAAAAGTCCCCATAAAACCGTTATTTTGGCAAACGGACGATTTTATAATACCCCCAAAGTTGGGTAAGTTTTCGAAGATCCGGGAGGGTCAGCACCAGGGGGGGGCGACCAAAAAAAGAGGCTTCCAAAACGCAGTAAGGTGCATTGGAATTGATTTTAATCTCCTCATATTTTGCCTTTTTTTAAAATCAGAGAGCAAAAAGAGGTTATATTATACAATCTCATCTGGTGATTGTAATCCGGGCGTGGACGGATTGATAAGCACGTATAAGATCCATTTCTTACAGAGAAAGAGATTGGGATTATGGAAGGTGCAGGACGATGAAACTAAGAGAGATGATCGGATCCCTGACAAGATCCTGCATATGAGTTCACTTCGAGCCGGGTTTCGAACCCGGGGCCGCGGCCACCACTTTGACGGATTCAATTATCTCGGGGAGCAATTCCGCCGGGATCCCTATCACCATCTCGCCATCCTCGATGCCGGAGAACTTGCGCGAACCATCGCACCCGAGTGAGAAGTTCACCTTCCCGTTCAGGTAGGTCTGGGCACAGGTATCGGAGCAGACCGATTGGATGCCGGCGAACTCCGCGTTTATCCTCCCGCCCATCCGGAAAAGGCTGCTCTGTGCAAGTTTTAACATGCTCCAGGGATTTGCAACGATTAAGACCACCTGCGGGTCAAACGGTGTCTTTTCGAGCGGGGCATACAGGGTGGCAAAGGTTTCATTGGTATCAAGGTGCGAGACCCTGTCGATGGTGCGCTTACAGGAGGCAGAACTTTCGAATTTTCCCAGTTTGAAGTAAAAATCGCCGTTCTTCAGGCTATCAGTGATCTCCCGGAGGCCCAGCGCCCAGGCCCCTCCGTTGCATTCGTGCCTGGCTGAAGGAGAATAAAAGATACGCCCTTCTTTCCGGGCCAGACCGACCATGGCGCAGTGCCGGATAGTCTTGTCAAGTTCCTGCATTCCTGCGGGGATATCCTCTTTCTTCGTTGCAAACCTGAATGCGACAGGAGATCCGGTGAGATTTAAGTATTTTTTAAGAGCCTCTGACGCCTCAGCATAATTAATCGGAATTTTCATATCTGCTGTCATAGATGAACTAACCTCATCGTCCACGGTAACTTAAGAACGTTATAACTAGACCATGCGGCGGGATTTATTTAAACATAGTGACCGTGCCAACCGAAATTTTCGACAAAGATTTACACCAACAAACAAGAACGCTGAAATTATGCCATGTGTTATCCAGCTGGCGAAAAAGAATAGCCATCTTATCGTCTTACAACCCCAGATATCCGAGCAGTACCAAAGCACCGATCATGAATATCTCCATCAGGATGATCACGATCCACTGGTTCAGATTCAGGAACTCCGGGACGGTAACTGCAGGAAACGGTCCCCAGGTAAGTATACGGGTCCTCAGTGTAGGATAGAGTTCCGCAAAAAATCCCGCTCCGATCACTAAGCCGACCATTCCGCCGATAAGGGCATCGAGCGCGCCGGTTCCAACAGCTCCGGCAACAGTTCCCGGGCAATAGCCGAGCAGGGCAAAACCAACACCAAAGATAAGCCCGCCAATCACATTCGAGCCGAACGACCCTTCTGCCGCATGCGACTGCACATATCCTAAGTGTTTAAGCAGGTGGAAACCTATCATCCCGACAATTACTGCCGACAGCATCAGCTTCAGGACGGTAAAATCGGTGAGCAGGAGCTGTCCGGTAATCACATTGTAATCGGTAACACCACCTTTCTGGAGGAGAAAACCAAAAACGATCCCGAAGAGGAGCCCAAGAATAATCTGCGCATTCTTGTTTTTATGAAGTCTGACGAGCATCATTTGCTCCCTCACGCCGCAATGACCCGGAAGATCAGCAGGGCTGTTGCAATCCCCCCTATAAAGAAACAACATGCCGTGATGATACTGGCAAGCGAGAGCTGGATCGACCCGTTGATACCGTGACCACTCGTGCACCCGCCCGCCCAGCGTGCACCAATGCCGAGCAGGATCCCACCGGCAAGGGCAGCGATGATACGGACAATCGGGTTGTAGCCGAATGCCTCTCCCCACAGACGGGGCACCCAGAAAACATGGAACTGGCCGGAGGTAAAGGCAGAGATGAATGCACCGATAATGATACCGGGTATTATCATGAATGCCCAGTCAATCTGCGGGATAATTTCACGGTAGTATTCCTTCTTTGCAATCCTTTCGGGGTTAATCGCCTTTCCAATCAACCCTCGTGCCTTGACAAAAGCCGTGGAGCACCCGATGGGCCGGTCCGACAGCAGGAATGCAAGACAACTCAAAACACCGATACCGGCACCGGCCACATACGGCGACCAGATCGCCTGGGTGAAGTATTCAAACATGATATGCACCACCTTTCCTGCGCTACGAAGCAGGTTTACTCCTAGTCGATTGAGTGAACGAATAAAGGTATGCCAGGACGATTTTCATTCGTTAGTCGCGCGGATCCCCGCGTGAGCAATACGGGGGATTACTCACAAAAGATGACGATAAAAAGATTCCATCCTGAAAAACACCTGGTTATACGAATAGAAAGTCGATGGTATAATTCCGGTTACTCCTTGATGCTGATAATCTGTACCGGGCAGAGATCTGCAGCTTCCTGTGCACATGCGGTGAGGTCATCTGCGGGAGTTCCTTCGGCTATGTTTCCGTTTATCCGGTATTTTTCGATGATACGGCTGAACGAGTCGTCCGGATCCTCCTCAAACAATCCCGGACATGCTTCCCAGCATGAACCACAGCTCACGCAGGTCATACGATCAATAACTACTTTCACGAATATTCTCCTTGATTGCTGATGCATTTGTAAAACCGAAACAATAAAAAGGTACCTGAAAAGGTAATAAGCTGTCTTTTTTGCGAAAAGGGTAGTTACTATAATTTGGATTGAGCATTGGGGAATGATAAACGAGAAATACTCCGGGTAATTTATCCCGAGGTAAGCACATGAATTTTGGAACGATACTGGATGATGCCCTTGCCTATACAAGGAATGGCATTTTTAATAAGGTGAACCGATGGGTGAAACTGATCATTGCGATCCTGTGCCTGGGACTTCCCATGAACGGATATATCATCCGGATTTACCGGGGTGAAAATCCTGCACCAGAGGTTGAGAACTGGGGAACCCTGTTTGTTGACGGCCTGAAACTGATTATTATCGGACTCATCTATGCGATACCGATTTTTATCGTTATGGCAATTGCGTACGGCAGCATTATCCTGGCGGCATTATCCGGAAGTACCGGACGAATGGAATCCGTCATGATGTCAGGCTGGTCGCCAAACATCTGGCTCATACTCCTGATGTACCTGGTTGAGATCGTTGTTGGAGTGATTGTACCGATTGCCTCGATACGGTTCGCCCGGACCAACAGTTTTTCAGAAGCATTCAACATCGGCGCGATATTCGGATATATCAGGAAGATCGGGTGGATTAACTACATTATCGCCCTCATCCTCGTCGCGTTAATTATCGGCATTCCAATCGCTCTCCTTGTATTTGGCTTCATCCTGATGGGAGGGATCGTATTGTTCACGTTCGGGACAGGAACTATCGCAATTCTTGGTTTTATTCTGGCACTGGTTATTGTTATCCTGATCCTGGCTCCGCTCTTTGCCGTTTTCCAGGCACGCTATATGACGCTGGTGTATGATAGCGCTGCGCAGGCAACCTGATTTTTTTTTAATTTTTACGTTATCTGCTCCCGACCAAAGTATTGAGGGAACCAGGAATCTGCAGAAAATGAGGAATTCCGGAATGTCAGTCATCGACACAGCCTGACAGTTCCATTTTAAAAAAATTCTCCGGGTTTTCTTACCCGGTTCTTTGGGCCATGTCCACCGCCTTCAGCAGCCAGGCCATATTCTTTCCAATCGCCATCATCCGTTCGACGCCTTCACGATCCTGTTCGACGTCCCCGATAGCACTCCCGAGGCCAATCCCAGGAAAACCCGTGAGGATCATATCACTGGCAAGCAGGAAATGCATGAGGGTATCTGCGGTATGCATTGCTCCCGCCCGCCGCAGCGCAATAGCGGCAGCCCCGACTTTACGCCGGAAGAGACCCCCGTTTGCCATTGATACAAAACCTGCCCGGTCGATGAGGGCTTTCATCTCAGCGGTCACATCGGTGAAATAGACCGGTGAACCGAGGATGATACCATCGGCAGTAATCATCTTTTCAATGCAGGTGTTGGCAATATCATTGCCTATGAAGCATCGTTTGTCCCGGTTCTCAAAACATTTCATGCACGCCGTGCAGCCCCGGATTTTTTTACCTCCCAGCTGGATTAGCTCGGTCTCGATCCCCTCAATCTCCAGTTCCCGGAAGGCATACCGGATCAGGATGGCGGTGTTCCCATTCTTCCTCGGACTCCCGTTAAATGCAACAACTTTCATAAAATTTTCCGGGCGAAGTCTACAACGCAGGGCGGACCATAGAACCCTGCATACCGTCGTGCCGACTCTTTGCTGATCAGCGCTTCGGCCTTGCCCATAGCTCTGATAAATTCGTCTATGCTCTTCCTGAACGCCGGGTCATGATCGTAGAACATTTCCATGATGACCGGTGTCTGGCAGTGTTCAACATAAGGATCGTCTTCGGGGCGGATGATGGTAATCAGGTTCTTGAGGATAGCGTAGTGAGCATTCACCGAATCGGTATGGAGCCGGAAGACTGCCTTGCTCTGGTCCCCGATGGCTTTCATGCCTTTGACCGCATCGACATATGCCTTCGTATCATCGATAACATAGGCCTGCCCACGTTTCTTCTTGATCTGGTTCACGTCGGCGCGCTGGGCTTTCATCACCTCCGCAATCATCTTTTTGATTATCTCCTGCATCGTTTGTCACCCGGCACCATCGGACAAGGGTGCCTATGGGGAACAATAGGAGCATCCCCTTCTTAAAACTTCAGGAACGACAAAAATTCGCGAACGGCATTTCAATGAGATCTTCTTCTTATCATGGATAAAAAAATCTTAAGCAAAAAGGATGGTATTGGGTACGGCGCTCGCGATTATGAGGCCGTGATCGAGTTTCTCGCACTTCCTGAAATGGTCCATTTCCGGAAAGTGATCAAGATCCAGATTCATCTGATCTTTGCAGGGATCCTGTTCCTGTCGTTCACGCTGACCGGATATCTGTTTTATGCGTTACTGGGGTAATATAATAAATACGGAGAAGAATCATAACAAAATTGGATGGAGTAGTATCTTTATTTAACGGGAGTTTCTCGTGTTCTCAGGCTGTACTTTCCAGTTTTTCCGAAGAACTAAGCCTGGACCGCAACACCGCAAACAAAATTGCCTGCGGGTTTGGCGGGGGCATTGCACGGACGGGAAATGTCTGAGGCGCGGTAGCCGGTGCTATCATGGTCATCGGTATGAAATACGGCAAGATAACACCAGAAGATAATGCCGCTCGCGAGAAAACCTATGTGCTCGTCCAGCAGTTTATCCAGGAATTTACCAAAAAGAACGGATCGATAAACTGCTCGGACCTGCCCGGGTACGATATGCGGGATCCGGTGCAGTTCAAAGAGGCACAGGAGAAAAAGGTTGCTGCACTGAAATGCCCATAGTTCGTCGGTGATGCTGTAATAATTCTGGAAAAAAATAATCTGAAACAACAATCAAGAGAACTTCGACAAATGTCGGAAAGTGACCCGGTAAAGCACAATGGGCTACCCGGGAAGGGCTACCTGTTCAGGAAAAATCCCGCGACTGAACGATCCTGATGCCAGGGTGGATCAGAATTTCTGACAGCATATTAGCTTACATAACCTGATCGGTTAAATATCTCTGACTTTTTCCCTCGGGGTAAGTTTATTACTTTTGAGGCGGTATGGTCGCATACCGGGCGTTCACGTCCCGCGCTGGTGCAGGAATTTTACCAGGATGCCAGATCCGGGTGCCGGAATACCGTATCTGGAGCCAGTATTGCGCATGACGGGAAACACACACGGGAGGATGTTATATCATGGATGGATATGCAGGTTCGATATTATACGTGGATCTTACGAAGGGATCGGTACAGAAAAAACCCCTGCCGGCGGAACTGAAGAAGCAGTATCTGGGTGGCCGAGGGTTTGGTGTAAAGCTGGTGAGCGATCTGGTCCCCCCGAAAGCTGACCCGCTAGGCGAGAATAACGTGATCGTGTTTGCCACAGGTCCCCTGACAGGGACCGGGGTCCCTCTCGGAGGGCGGCACCAGGTGGTCTCGAAATCCCCGCTGAACAATACCCTCTGTTCCTCTGACAGCGGGGCGTTTTTCGGTCATGAAATGAAGGTAGCCGGGTTCGACGCGGTTGTTGTGAGCGGAAAGGCGAAGAAGCCCGTGTTCCTCTGGCTCAACAAAGGCGTGGCGGAGATCCGGGATGCTGCGCCGTACTGGGGGAAGACCGTCCTTGAGACGACCGCTGGGATCCAGAAAGATCTTGGCGATAACCTTGTCCGCATTGCCTGCATCGGTCCGGCCGGTGAGAAGCTGAGCCTTATCGCCTGCGTCATGAGCGACCAGTTCAGGGCGGCCGGGAGGGGCGGGCTCGGGGCGGTTATGGGTTCAAAGAACTTAAAAGCGGTCGCGGTCAGGGGTGGGGGAAAGATCGATCCGGCAGATCCGGTAAAATTCAAGGAGGCTGTTGAATCGGCGAGAAAGAAGATCCAGGCCGGGCAGGTGACCAGCCAGAGCCTCTCAGCCTATGGCACTGACGTCCTGATGAACCTCATCAATAACAATTACATCCTCCCGACGCGGAACCACCAGAGCGCCTACTTTCCAACCGCGGACAATATCGGCGGGGAAACGATGGCAAAGACGACACTCGTCAGAAAGAAGCCCTGCTACGGATGCTTTGTCGCGTGCGGGCGGGGCACGAAGATCGACGGTAGCGAAGGAGAGGGGCCGGAGTACGAGAATGCATGGGCATTCGGGGCAGACTGTGGTATCGATAACCTCCCCTGGGTGACCCGGGCCAACAATATCTGCAACGATCTCGGCCTCGACGCGATCTCCGCCGGTGTCACCATCGCCTGTGCGATGGAGCTCTCCCAAAAGGGGTTTATCAAAGAGAAGATCGCCTGGGGTGACGGGGCTGCCATGACCGAACTCGTGCGGAAGATGGGGTACCGGGAGGGAATCGGCAATGAAATGGCCGACGGATCGTACCGGTTTGCCCTGAAGTACGGGCACCCCGATCTCTCGATGAGTGTCAAGAAGCTCGAACTGGCTGCCTACGATCCGCGGGGGTTGCAGGGACAGGGACTAAGTTTCGCCACCGGAGTCCGTGGCGGCGATCATATTAACGGGTACATGATCTCCCCGGAGGTCATCGGCCTTCCGGTAAAGATGGACCCGTTCACCGATGACGGAAAGGCATCGATGACCAAGGCCTTCCAGGACCTGACTGCTGCGATCGATGCAGCGGGCATCTGCCTCTTCACTTCGCTCGCACCGATGGGTGCCCCCGACTACGCCGCACTCACCGCGGCAGTAACCGGGATGCCTGTCAGCGAGAAGGAGATCATGCTGATCGGTGAACGGATCTGGAACGTTCAGAAGCTCTTCAACATGAAGGAGGGATACACAAAAGCCGATGACACACTTCCCACACGACTCCTCACCGAACCCCTCAAGGAAGGGGAACCTAAAGGCAGGGTCTGGAAACGCGAACCCCTACTCGACCAGTACTACGCCCAGCGGGGTTGGGATAAAGAGGGTGAACCGACCCCGGAGAAACTGAAGGAGCTCGGTCTGGCGTGATCCTTTCTCTGCCCCGGAAGCGGCACCCGGGTTGATCGAATCCAAGCCTCCAGAGTGGTTACATGCGGGATGATCCTGGCTCCGTTTCCATTAATTTTTTTTCTGATATAAGCATAAAAAGCGGGATTTTCCTTCCGGCGGTTCACTATAATGTCCGGAACCCTTTGTATCGAAACAAAGTGGTATATACTTCCTTGGAATATTTTCCACTATCCAAAGCCAATGGACTGATTCCTGATGACAGATGAACCAAAACCCATCATTATCCACGGGAGGCTTGATGTATGCGAGCTTGACCGCGCCCGGATGGCCCTCCTGAATCCTGCCCTGATCGAGCAGAAAAAAGAAGCAAGAACGATAGACGAGAACGCCAAACCTCTCATCGAGATGACGATGCGGGAGGGCATCGAGACGGTCTGGGACCGTTTCGAGATGCAGCAGCCTCCGTGCAAGTATTGCGAATCCGGACTCTCCTGTGCCCGCTGCACCATGGGTCCTTGCCGTATCATCCCGCCCTATCGCATCCGCGGTGTCTGCGGTGCAGATGCAGACCTGATTGTTGCCCGCCACCTGCTTGATACCATCGCAACCGGTGCTGCAGCCCATTCGGATCATGGCCGCGATATCGTCGAGACATTATATCTTGTAGGTACCGGAAAGACTACGGACTACGGCATTGCTGACCCGGAGAAACTCCGAAAACTCTCAACGGAATTTGGAATTGCAACGGAAGGTAAAAGCACTGATAAGCTCGCCGCCGAACTTGGGCGTGCCATGCTCGAAGAATACGGGATGGTGAAAAACACGCTCCAGTTCCTCAGCCGTGCCCCGAAAGCTACCCGGGATGTCTGGGATAGAGCCGGGATCGCCCCGCGGGGAATCGATCGCGAGGTGGTGGACTCCATGCACCGGGTCCAGATGGGAGTCGGTGCGGATTACACCGGTATGCTTCTTCAGGGACTTCGCTGTAGTCTTTCGGACGGGTGGGGAGGATCGATGATGGGGACCGATATCTCAGATGTACTTTTCGGTACTCCTTCCCCCGTGAAATCCCGAATTAACCTTGCCGTACTGAAAGAAGATCACGTGAATGTCGCGGTTCACGGGCATAACCCGGTGCTTTCCGAGATGGTAGTGAAGGCAACTGCTGACCCGGAGTTACTGGCGCTGGCAAAGAAATATGGCGCGAAAGGGATCAACCTTGTCGGTCTCTGCTGCACGGGAAGCGAGTTGCTGATGCGCAAGGGTATCCCGATGTCCGGCAATCACCTGAACCAGGAGCTCGTCATCACCACTGGAGCCCTCGAAGCGATGATAGTTGATTACCAGTGTATCTTCCCCTCGCTGCCGAGAACAGCGAGCTGCTTTCATACCCTCATCATATCGACGAGTTCCAAGGCTGCCATCCCGGGATCGTACTTCTTCGATTTCCACCCAGAAAACGGCTACCTGACTGCCAGGGCGATCATCAGGATGGCAGTCGAGAATTTCAAGAACCGGAACCCAAAACGAGTCATAATCCCCGGAGAGCCTGTTCCGGTAATGTCCGGATTTTCCAATGAGGCTATCAAAAAAGCGCTTGGGGGCTCATTCAAGCCGCTCATCGAAGTAATCGCAGCCGGTAAGATCCGGGGTGCTGTCGGCATTGTAGGGTGCAACAACCCGCATGTGAAGCACGATTACGGGCATGTGACGCTTGCAATGGAGCTTATAAAGAAAAATATTCTCTGCGTTGAGACCGGCTGTGCGGCAATTGCCTCGGGAAAAGCCGGGCTCCTCCAGCCCGAAGCGGCTGCACTTGCAGGTAATGACCTGCGATCAGTCTGCGAGTCGCTGGGAATCCCACCGGTGCTTCACATGGGGTCCTGTGTGGATAACTCGCGGATTCTCGTACTCGCAGCGGAACTCGGTAACGCTCTCAATGTCCCGATCCACAAATTACCCATCGCTGGCGCTGCACCGGAATGGTATTCGCAAAAAGCCGTTTCGATCGCGGCGTATTTCGTTGCATCGGGTGTTTATACCGTGCTCGGCGTGATGCCCCATATCTCCGGCAGTCCGCCCGTGGTATCGCTCCTCACAGAAGGCCTGAAAGGCGTAGTAAATGCAAGCTTCGCGGTGGAACCGGACCCGGTCAAAGCGTCTCTACTCATATCGGACCATATCGAACGGAAGCGGATCGAGCTTGGGATATGAATCCACCAAGGGGAGCAGAGAGTGATCATGGTAAAAATCCGGTGAGCAGCGCTGCTGGAAGCGGGATACGAGTCGTTATTACCGGAAAAGGAGGAGTCGGCAAGACCACGATTACCGCACTCCTCGCCCATCTTTTTGCACGCGAAGGATTCCGTGTGCTTGCTGTCGACGGCGATCCCCAACAGAACCTTGCGGTGACCCTGGGAATTCTGCCGGAGGATACAGAGAAGATAGTACCGGTATCCCGGAGTATTGAGTACCTGCGAGAGAAGACCGGCGCCGGCCCGGGGATATCTCCGGGGGGGCTCATCACGCTCAATCCAGAAGTCAGTGACGTCATCGACAGGTTCTCGGTTCCTGTTGCCGGGAACCTCAGGCTCCTCGTTATGGGTGGCGTTGCCCAGTCCGGAGGAGGTTGTCTCTGCCCGGAGTACACGCTCCTCGCCGCGATCTTTCGTCATATGCGCCTCCTCCCGGACGAGGTGGTCCTGCTGGACACCCCGGCGGGTATGGAGCATTTCGGCAGGGCGGTCGCAGATGGGTTCTCATGCGCTCTGGTGGTGGCTGACCCATCCTATAATGCGCTTTCCGTGGCTAAGGATTCGGCAGGACTCGCACACCAGCTTGGGATCAACGATATTATCCTCGCGGTGAACAGGGCAGATGATCAGACCGACATTCACCGGATATACCGGAGAGTGGGAGATCCCGGAGAATTCTCCCGTATTATCTTGTTACCCTTCGATCCCGAAGTTGTTCATCGGGAACCTGCAGTCGGTTCACTTCTTTCGGACAAATCCGTTTTTATCAGAGAAGTCAGGACACTTGTCACCGTGATCAACCGGAGGGAATCAGTCAGCCCGGGGACCCATAAAGAATAGTCCTGATTTGTCTTTGAGGAAAAGAATCCAAAATCCGGGATTATTCCTGATTTTTCACTTAATCCTGACGTTCAATGTAGGATCTTTTTGAAAAAGAAGACTACCAATGGAGGAGTCGACATCGGGCTCTGTCTCACGCCATTCGTGCCATCACTGGTTTCAGGGCGTTTATCCAGTTCTGCCAACAGAGTCGGATGCGGAACCAGCTCTTCTGTCTATCCGGGTATCAAGGGCAACCTGCAGTTGACGTTCCCGGATTACACGGTATCAGATGTGTCAACATACCTGTGTTTAAATCTTTTATCGCTTATGAGTAATTATAATGTCAAATTGTAATTGCAGTGATACCAAGCCAGAGTCAACCGAAATTCAAACAAACGATGAATCAGAAGCACAGGAACAGCGCGAATGTTCCTCCGGTAACCGGTGTAAGTGCGGGGAATATCACCAACCTGCTTCGGGAGCCGGCAACCACAGGGAATCCTGCACGTCACCCCTGAAAGATGGAGAATCCTGCTGCTGTATAACCGATCACAACACCTTCGCAGCAGACCCTCACTCCAACTGCTGCAGCCATTAACAATATCTGAAGAGAGGACGGAGAACCGTCTGAAGAGAAGGAAGGATCCTGCTTTTTTTTATTATTACCGCCTGGTTATCACCAGATATACCATTCAATTTCCGATTCGTTGAAATGGCAGGGTAGATCCGGTTGATAAAAATGTTAAACCCTGTGAACACGTTATCTATCTGTAGAGTCATGGACAAAACCGAACATGAAGACATGATCCTGTGCCACCACCGGGGGAGACCCAGAATAAGGCGGGTGATTGCGGGGGACTCAGAGTCGCATTGTTATGAGCCCTGCTGCAGCCCGGATGAGAACGGTGTCGTTATCTCATTACAGCCAGAAGAGATCGAACTGATCCGTCTGGTTGATCTCGAAGGACTTGAGCAGGAAGAAGCTGCACTGCATCTCGGCGTTTCGCGCAAAACTGCGTGGCGCGATCTCCATGAAGCCAGGAGAAAGATTGCGGATGCACTGGTCTCAGGGAAAGGAATCGAGATTGCCGGATGCCGGAAAGCGGCTGAGGGGCGGTGCCCGAAGTACCGGCGTAATGGCGACGGCCAGGAGATGCATAACCGCAACCCCCAGTTTAACAGCCACATTTTTTTGGACGATACGTAAATCTTTTTGTGCGCACTTGTGTAATTATTCATAGCGCAGATCATAAAGGTGGCCACACACCGGTACCAATCCGCGAGCCCGGTCTTGTGATCCTCCATAGATGACCGGTACAATGGCTCATAAAGAAGCTGGAGGTTAAGCAATAGATCCTGCACGCGATGAAGGGACGAAACATTTATTGTAGTTTCGCACGACATGGATTTCGGGCGGGATACCTGCGACCGTCTTGCCTGATGCGGGGTGGAAAGATCATGGGTTTCGGAAACAACCGGTGAGATCCTCGCGCAGGTCGCCGAAAAAAAGAGAACTGGTTGACCTTTGAGGAAAATAGTCCCAACCCACATTTAACGGAGACAATATAATACCATGACAGCACAAGACAAGACGACAGAAAGGGCATGCGATGACACAACATGCAAAGAAAATTGTGCTACCTGCCCGTCCGCACATCAGAAGAGCGCCCCAAAAGGACTGCCCCAAAAGGCAAAGATCGATGTGAAACACGTCATCCTCGTACTGAGCGGAAAAGGCGGAGTAGGCAAATCGACTGTATCCGTAAACCTCGCGTTTGCCCTTGCCAACCATGGAAAGAACGTCGGGTTGCTCGACCTTGATTTTCACGGGCCAAATATTCCCAAGATGCTGGGCATCGAAAAACAGCATCCAGCCCTTCTCCCCCATGCCATAGAGCCGGTCCATGTAGCCGGGAACCTTGGAGTAATGTCGATGGCTTTCCTGCTCCCGGACACCAGCACCCCGGTGGTTTGGCGGGGACCGATGAAAATGGGTGCAATCCGGCAATTCCTGACCGATGTTAACTGGGGTTCGCTCGACTATCTCGTCGTCGACCTCCCGCCCGGCACGGGAGACGAGGCGCTCACGATTGCCCAGCTCGCACCCAATGTGCGGGGAGCGGTCATCGTTACGACACCGCAGGATGTCGCGGTCATGGATGCGATCAAGGCGGCAAAGTTTATCGAACAACTGGATATCCCGGTGCTCGGGGTAGTCGAGAACATGAGCGGAATGATCTGCCCTCATTGCCACCAGGAGATCGACCTGTTCAGCAAAGGCGGCGGGAAGAAAGCCGCAGAGGATCTTGGTGTCCCGTACCTTGGCGGCATTCCCCTTGACCCCGAAATGGTGAAGGCCGGGGATGAGGGGAAGCCGTTCATCATGCAGCACACAGATTCGCCGACATGGAAAGCGGTCGATGCAGTGATGGAGAGCCTGATACACATCGTTGAAACGTAACGATTACCGGTTATTTTTCCACAAAAAGAGCGGAATGTGAACTAAACATCTGATCTCGGCGAGAAACGAAAACCTCATCTATTCATTATATTTCTTTTTACGCCAACCATTGAGCTGATGAAACCAGCGAAGGCCGGCTCCGGCAGATCACCAGCGGCACATGCCCGGAAAGGTTTTTTTTCAACCCACTCATCCCGGGCCGATCACTTCACCGAATCGGTAATCCGGGAGATGACCCGGTTGTCCCTGAAGTATAAGGCGATCAACCTTGCCCAGGGGTTCCCCGATTTTTCCTGTCCGGCGGAACTCAAAGCCGCTGCTTGCGAGGCTGTGCTTGATGACATTAACCAGTATGCTATCACATGGGGCGCCCGGAATCTCCGTGAAGCATTGGCAGAAAGGATAAAACAATATAACGGGATGGTTTTTAACCCGGAATCCGAGATCACTGTTACCTGCGGTTCAACGGAAGCGATGATGGCATCCATGCTTGCCGTCATCCAGCCGGGCGATGAAGTGGTAGTGCCGGAACCATTCTACGAGAATTATGGACCCGATGCACAGATCTCCGGAGCAGTACCACGGTTTGTGCCATTGCTGGATGATTTCTCCATCGATGAAGAAGCCTGGAAGTCAGGATTCACCAGAAAGACCCGGGCGATCATCCTGAACACCCCCAACAACCCGACCGGCAAGGTCTTTTCGAAAGAAGAACTCCGGTTCATTGCTGACCTCTGCACGGAATATAATGCAGTTGCGATTACCGACGAGATCTATGAACATATCCTTTATGACGGAAAAAAACACATTTCGATCGGATCCCTTGACGGGATGCAGGACCGGACAATCACCATCGGAAGTTTCTCAAAGACCTACAGCGTCACCGGGTGGCGCGTTGGGTACTCCCTTGCATGTGCAGGGATAACCGAGCGAATCCGCAAGATCCATGACTTCTTAACGGTCGGCGCACCTGCACCGCTGCAACAGGCCTGTGTTTCTGCCCTTATGCTGCCGGAGTGTTATTACCACGATCTGGCAGCTATGTACGACCGGAAGAGAAAGATTCTCTTTAAGGGACTGCGACAGGCGGGGTTCAGCTGCCAGTTGCCCGAAGGGGCTTACTATATCTTTACAGATATTACTGATTTTGGCATGTCAGATACTGATTTCGCACATTTCCTCGTCGAGAATATCGGTGTTGCCGCAGTTCCCGGAACCTCGTTTTATCATACCGGAGGACAGAACATGCTCCGGTTTACTTTCTCGAAGAAAGATGAGACGCTGGTGGAAGCGTGCCGTCGCCTCGGACACCTGGATCTTTAATGGAATCAAGTTGACATAAAATAAAAGGAACTATTTGTGAAAAAGTATTGAAAAAATGTTCTGACGCTTCTTGGGGTGCGGCCAATCGTAACGACCCTCTCTGCCGCTAGGGCATCCTACACAATGCGATAGCCTTCAGAAGGTTGACAAGAAATTCTCTGAGAAAACAGAAGAAATGAAGTGGAGGTCAAGAAAATGTTTTCCTGAGCTGTCTCCCCTTCCGGGAAGAGAAGGGATCACCCTTATAATCTTTTGAAAAATGGACAGCGATAGGATTTCCCATGAAAATCGCATTTGCTCTTTCATCATTTATGGGGGTTGAAACCCCCATACCCCCAATTATGATGAACGCCGCCGCCCCCTACGGGGCGCCCCCGCGGCAGATCAAGGACGCAAAACAGACGCGTAAAACCTCCCTGGCCCGCCATGCCTCGGAGAGGCCCTGAGGCGGGGAGCCCTCCTAAATATCCTGATTTTTCATGGTTCGGGTATGAACTTCCATTTATGCCCGTTTTTTCAGAGCCAGTGTCATGAACCTTGTTTCGTGTTCTCATACAGTCTCACCGCTTCCGGCAGGCACTGCACAACAGCTCGAATTCCGGAAACCGTCAGGGTCATAAGAATCGCATCGATCACTTCTTCCCTCGTTGCACCTGCTGCCTGAGCCAAGGGAATATGGGCCTTTACTGCCTTGTCGTCTCCCATCGCAGCTTTCATGGCGATGTAGATCAGTTGCTTGGTCTTCACGTCAAGTCCTTTCGATGCAACCAGCGACATAATCAGCCCGTTGAAAGCCGCTGCAACTTCCGGTGCTTCTTTCTGGAACAGTTCCATCGGATTGGTATCCATAGACAGATCCTCAATATATATTGATTGTGATATTCATTAACCCGTGTTCTGCCGTGTACATTGAAGCTGATTTATTATGACAGATTTGTAGTACCACCATTGTCGGATAACCGGGGAAAAGTTAAACATGTCAGAACCATTTATTCACCACTATGCATACCGGGGCAATCTTTTCCATAATCATATTGTGTGTACTCATATCAGCGGGATGCATCCAGCTGCCGGGCATGCACATCCTCGGTAATACTCCGGATCCTATCGTCGGCCAATGGATAGGTGGAGAACTACCGGCAACGGACCGGCATATTATCTTCTATGAAAACCAGACATTTTTTTCCACGGATTTTTTTTTAAATCGCGGGGAAACGACAGATAGCGGAAACTGGACAAAGAAAGAAACCGGTATTTATACAATACAATCAGTATCCGGTGAAATTACCGTCTGGGTATATGATTCGTTTGATGATTCGATGTATATGAGCAGAATACCCCAGATGAAATACCACCGGTACAAAGGATAGCCTGACGTTATTTTCTCGTTCTCGTATTATCACCGTAAACTGCCCAGGCCATGCCCGTGCTCGCCTGGCACCCACCGTCCTCCATTCTTCGTCAGCTCCTTCTTCCAGATCGGGACACCGGCCTTGATCGCCTCAATAATAAACCGGGATCCCCGGTATGCTTCTTCCCGGTGCCCGGCTCCGACGACAATAATCAGGATATTCTCTCCGACAGCAAGGCGCCCTATCCGGTGAATGATATCAACATGCTGGAGATTGAATTGCTCTGTCGCGTCCCGGGCGATTTTTTCAAGTTCATGGAGTGCAACTTCTTCGTAGGCTTCGAGCTCCATCTCGCGGATGTCGTCATTGCGGACAATCCCGTCAAAAATCACAATTGCCCCGATACCCCGCTGCTTTGCATCATGGATCAACCTGCTGATATCGACGTCCCCGGTCTGGATACTAATCATACTATACATCTCTTTTTCAAATCAGCCACCCGCTACGGGCGGGAAGACTGCAATGTCGTCACCGTCAGCAACGATATGCTTTGCTGCATCCGCAATGTCGATCCGCCGGGCGTTCCGCATCAGGATCACGTACTCGCGGAAGTGGCCATGTTCATCGAATATGGCATTGTGCCCTTCACGATTCTTCAGGGCGATCTGGTGTATCAGGTCAGGAAGTGTTGTCCCTTCCGAAACCTCGGCGATTATCTCGTTCCCGAGGAGTTCCCTGAACCCTGCAAAAAAACGTACCCTGACTCTCATTTTTTGTCTCCCGGTATCTCGCACAAAGAACCGCACGCAGTACAGCGTGGGTTCCTATCCACGGAGATCTCCTCTGCACGCGCCTGTAACCCATCCCAGATGAACAGCCGATTGGTCAGGAGTTCTCCTTTTTTCAGGAGATACTTCAATACTTCGGTCGCCTGGACCATACCGATTAAGCCCGGAGTCACACCTACCACGGGGAACACCTCCTTTGGCGGGGCTTTAGGGAACATGCACGCAAGACAAGCGGTCTGTCCCGGTATAATGGTAGTTGCCTGCCCGAAAAGCCCGCAAACAGCCCCATGAAAGAGGGGAATTTTTTTCTTTATGGCAACTTCGTTGAGCAGATACCGGGTGGGATAGTTATCCATCGCATCTACGATCCCATCCGCGTCGCCCACAAGATCTTCCGCATTTTTTTCTTCAATAGTAGTATCGATAACCCTGACCGTTATATCCGGGTTGATTGCGTGGAGTTTCTCCTCTGCAGACTCAGTTTTTTTCCGCCCGGTATCGCGGTCATAATGGAGGATCTGGCGGTTGAGATTAGAGAGATCCACAACATCCCGGTCAACAACCGTAAGCGTACCGATGCCGGCAACCGCAAGATAGACGGAAACCGGTGAACCAAGCCCGCCTGCTCCGGCGATAAAGATATGGGCTTTTTTCAGGAGCTCCTGCCCCTCGTCCCCAAAGAGCATCATCTGCCGCTTGTACCGTTCGCGTTCGCGTTCAGACAGCATATTCACCAAAATCCCCCTGTTCAGGTCCGGCTAGTGATCACCGGAAAGATCTTCGCTGTGATCATGAGAGTGGGGATTTTTCTCGACCCAAAGTTCAAGCCCCTGTTTCTTCCGGTAATCATTGATCGCGTTGTGAATTCCTTCCTCAGCAAGAACGGAGCAGTGCATCTTTATCGGAGGCAGGCCTTCGAGAGCCTCTGCCACGGCCATGTTGGATACATCCCAGGCCTCTTCGAGGGTCTTTCCTTTGATAAGTTCAGTTGCCATGCTGCTGGAAGCGATCGCCGCCCCGCAGCCAAAGGTTTTGAATTTCGCGTCGGTGATGACATTGTTCTCGATTTTTAAGAATATCTTCATGATATCCCCGCAGACCGGGTTCCCGACTTCCCCCACCCCGTCGGGATCTTCAATCTCGCCGACATTGCGCGGGTTCTTGAAATGGTCCATGACCTTCTCACTGTACATCGCAGCCTCCTTGTTTTCCGCTCTTCTGGTACAAGGGAGACATATCCCTCAGACGGGATACAACCTTTGGTAATACCTCAAGGACGAAATCCACGTCCTGTTCGGTATTGATGTCTCCCAGGGTCAACCTCAGCGAACCATGGGATATTTCCACGGGAAGCCCCGTGGCGAGAAGGACATGGGAAGGTTCCAGCGATCCGGAGGTACAGGCGCTGCCGGTCGATGCGCAGATACCTTCATCGTCGAGCCACAGGAGCATAGACTCACCTTCAATGTATTCAAAACTGACGTTGATATTCCCCGGCAGCCGTTTGTCCGGATGACCGTTGAGTCGGGCAGCGGGGATCTTTGCGAGGATGCCCTGCAGGAGCCGGTCCCTCATTCCCCGGATGCTCAGATTGTGGCCTTCAATATCTGCAGTTGCACGTTCGATGGCGCTGCCGAGACCGACAATACCGGCAATGTTCTCTGTTCCGGCCCGTCGTTTCCGTTCCTGGCCTCCCCCATGGATCAGGTTGTCGATCTTCACACCTTTTTTGATATACAATGCACCGACCCCTTTTGGTCCGTAGAATTTATGGGCGGAGAGCGAGAGCAGGTCTATATTTTGTGCCTTCACATCCACGTGCGCGTTCCCGATGACCTGAACAGCATCCGTGTGAAAATATATCTTATGGCTTCGTGCAATGGTTCCGAGTTCCGCGATAGGTTCAATCGTCCCGATCTCGTTGTTTGCAAACATGACCGAGATGAGGATCGTCTTTTCCGTGATGGCCTTTTCAAGATCTGCGGGATCGATCATGCCGTACCTGTCCACCGGGAGATAGGTAACGACAAATCCTTCTTTTTCCAGGTACTGGCAGGTATGAAGAACGGCATGGTGTTCAATGGCGGAAGTAATGATATGATTACCTTTTTTCCGGTTGGCAAAAGCCACACCCTTGATCGCCCAGTTGTCGGATTCGCTCCCTCCTGAAGTGAAATAGATCTCATCCATTTCCGCGCCAATCGCCTTTGCAACCTGTACACGGGCTGCATCGATCGCTTTCTTCGAATCGCCCGCGATGCTGTAGATCGATGAAGGATTCCCGAAGTGTTCGATGTAGTAGGGAATCATCGCTTCCAGGACCTCCTTTTTGGTGTAGGTGGTGGCGGAATGATCCATATAGACGATGCGTTTTTCTCTCATAATCTCACCGGGTACCTGACTGTTGTGCTGATGTAAGATGTATTCTTTGCTGCCTGAACATATCTTTAATTATTCCGGTCTACGGGTTTGTCTGGCACGTCCTCTTCGTGGTATCCATAACACTCCTTTAATATGCTCGCAATTGACATGATCGGTTTTGGCATAAAATTCACAATTGTGAATGCAATGTATTATGTCACGATTGTAATAACTTAAACGTTGTGATGTGATGGAAGCTCCCTGTCAGAAGATTGTCTGGGATGTCCTGCCTGCCATCCGTGCGGCAATTGCCGTCGAGCTTGTAAGGTGCGGAGTATCCCAGGTGGAAGCGGCGCGTATGCTGGAGATTGCACCCTCGGCAGTTTCACAGTATCTGTCCGGAAAACGCGGGTACCGGATTGAGTTTGAAAACGATGTGAAGAGAACAATCGGGCTGCTTGCGCAGGACCTGAAAGACGGCAAACAGATCAATCTTGTGAAGCGGACCTGTGACATCTGTCGCCAGTTGCGCGAGGAAGACGAAGGCCCGTGCACGAGCTCTCCAAATTCATCGCCGGAACGATGCGGCTCCTGATGCAGAACCCCCGGGAAAGGATCCTTTGTCGTAGGGTTCCGGAGTCTCAATGACGTTAAGAGAGAAACGGCGGATCCTTGAAGAGAATATCAGAAAGCATGGGTCTATACTGGTCGCATTTTCCGGGGGAGTCGACAGCACCCTCCTCGCAGCAATCTCCCGTAATATCCTCGGTGATAAGAGCCATTGCGTTCTTCTTGACAGCCCGGTTGTATCGCGGGCTGCACGGGAAGAAGCATTCCAGATCGCCCGTGAGCTCGATCTTGATCTGGAGAGTATTCCTGTGCCCCTGATGGAGCACGAGGAATTCCGGGATAATCCGGTGAACCGGTGTTACTTCTGCAAAAAGATCTCGGCAGGATATCTCAGAATACGGGCAGCAGAACTGGATCTTGCCTGCATCGCTGACGGCATAAATGTCTCGGATATGGGTGAACACCGCCCCGGACTTGCCGCTTCTACCGAAGAGGGAATCATCCACCCGTTTATTGAGGCCGGGATCACCAAACAGGATATCCGGGATATCGCACGCGATCTCCGGCTCACTGTATGGCAGAAGCCATCGGCCGCGTGTCTTTCATCCCGGGTCCCCTACGGGGAGGAAATTACCGGCGGGAAACTCCGGATAATTGAAGAAGCGGAGGAGTTCCTCACGAACCGGGGGTTCGGGCAGCTCAGGGTGCGTCTGAAGGGCAATACTGCCCGGATAGAAGTACATGATGAGGATATGGGAAGAATTCTGGATATCCGGCCGTCGCTGATAAAGAAGTTCAAATCAATCGGCATTGCCTATATCACCCTTGACCTTGAAGGCTACCGGAGCGGGAGCATGGATGAGGTACTCTGATGCATGATAATATTACCGCCGGATGATTGCCGGTGAGGAACGGAAACTATGGATACCCACCAAAAAATGTTCCGGATGATGCCCTGCATAAAGGTCAATGGCGAGGAGCTCATAAAAGAACTTCACGAAGTTGTCGAGGAAGTTCCCATCGCCCTCTTTGTCAATGGCAGGCATGCGATGACCGCGATGATGAGCCCTGTACAGCTTGAGGAGTTTGTAACCGGCTACCTCTTCACCGAACAGATCATCAAGGGAGTTGACGAGATCGAATCCATCCGGATCGAGAAGAACCGTATCAGTGTCATCACCAAAAACCTGTTCAAAGTGCTCGGGCCCAAAAAGACGATCCTCTCCGGTTGCGGGGGAAGTGTCTCGTTCATAGATGCCGGGAAACTCCCGAAGATACGATCAGATCTTACGATCACTCCCCGGAAAATTGAGGAATCGATCAAAATTGCCCTTGCATCGGATCTCCACCGGATTACCGGTGGAATCCACGTCGTTGCCCTGCTCGATAATGATACCGTCCTGTCGGTATCTGAAGATATCGGCAGGCATAATGCGGTTGACCGGGTGATCGGCTACGGTCTTCGCGCCGGTATCGATCTTTCCCGCACGTTTATCGTCTCATCGGGAAGGATCTCTTCGGAGATGGTGCGCAAGTGCCTCATTGCAAATATCCCGGTGATCATCTCGCGCAGCGCCACAACAACACTCTCGGTGGAGATTGCCGAGAAGACCGGGCTCACGATTATCGGTTTTGCCCGTGCCGGGAAGATGAATATTTATTCCCACCCGGAGCGGATTTCCGGGACGGGAGCGGTCCCGAGTATTTTACCTTCCCAGTGACCGCAGAAGGGAACAAACCTGGCAAAGGTCGCCGCTCGAGGGATCGCCACAGGTCCGGCAGGAACGAAGGGAAGAGATCACCGGGCCCGCACAGGAATGCTCGATCTTCTCCTTGCTTGCCATCAGGTTGAGCATCGTGCCGGGATGCTTATATTCAAAAACCGAGAGCATCGACCGGACCTCCCGCCGCAAAGCATACCGGGTGTACGGGCACTCTGGCAGTTCGGTCCACGCATTCTTCAGCAGAAGGTACGTTGCAATCTCTTTTTCTGATATTCGTGAGAGCGGTTTGATCCGGGGAATGAACCTCCCGGATGAGTCAGCGCTGGAGTCCCGGCTAAGGCGGGGCAGGTCGCCCCTGAGCACGTTCATCAGAACCGATTGTGCCTCGTCATCAAGGTTATGACCGGTGGCGAGCTTCGTCGCGCCTGCCTGACGAGTCCCGACGATCAAAGCCTTTCTGCGGAGGATGCCACAGATACTGCATGCCTGGGTTTCCCTGCCCTTCAGGAACATATCCAGTGAATCCCCGAACAGATCCGGGAATGAAATGCAGTGGTGTTCGATACCAAGACTGCAGGCGAGTTGTTCTGCTGCCCGGATCGTCGCTTCACGGTAAACGGCGATTCCCTCATCTATCGTTATGGCAATGAGCTTCACGTCCTGCCAGATGGGGAGAAGACCGGCGAGCAGGAGGAGCAGTGCTGTGCTGTCCTTGCCTCCACTGAGAGCGACTGCCACCCGATCCCCCGTGATGATCATGTGGCGGATTTTTATCGTATCTGCGACACGCGATTCGATATCCGCCGCAAAATGAACACCGCAGAAGTGACGACCGGTATTCCGTTGGTACATGACCGCAGGTTCTATGCACTGAGAACATACCGGATCCCCGGGATCATTCAGGTTCGTGGGTCAGCCCCCATGCGCTATCCGGATCACCCGGATCACATCCTCAGCCCCTGCAACCGTATCCTCAGATATCAGCTTCCCGTTGCGGGTCACCAATACTTCAAGGGGGTTGATGCCCTCTTCCAGTAGTATCTGTCCGACAGGAGCCGGGCTGTGCTCAAGGATCCGCTCATCCCGGTCTGTAAGGATAAGTTTCATGCGCTGACAGATAGGTTTGCGAGCAGGTTTCATAAACATCCCGCTCCGGGATGCAGATCGTTGTCAGAAAGTAACCCTCGAAAAAACCAGAATGCTATCACACGCACCACCCGTAGAGTTCATACGCAGAATGAACCCATACAATTACGGAAGTGTGCAGGTGCAGGCTGCTGTTTCGATACAAGACGAAATTCTTCGGCTGAAAGAGGAGCGCCGGGCGATCATCCTTGCGCATAATTACCAGCCCTCCGAGGTACAGGATATCGCCGATCTGACGGGCGATTCCCTTGAACTCTCCCGGGCAGCTGCCACCATGGACGGCGATATCATTGTATTCTGTGGGGTGGATTTCATGGCAGAGACTGCCGCCATCATCTCTCCGGAAAAGCTGGTGCTGCTGCCAGCGCAGGATGCCTGCTGCCCGATGGCGGAGATGATCACTGCAGACGAACTGAAACTCGTAAAATCCCGGTACCCCGGTTCTCCCGTGGTATGCTACGTGAATACGACTGCCGAAGTGAAAGCAGAGAGTGATATCTGCTGCACCTCCTCAAATGCGGTGAAGGTGGTTAATTCGCTGGCAGAAGACCGCATAATATTTGTTCCTGACCGGAACCTGGGACAATATGTCCAGCGGTTCACCAAAAAAGAGATCCTGCCCTGGGAAGGGTTCTGCATAGTCCATGACCGGATCACCCCGGATGATGTAAGGAAGGCACAGGCTCTTCACCCCGGTGCTGGAGTCCTGGTGCATCCGGAGTGCCGCCCCGCAGTGATCGATCTGGCCGATCAGGTCGCGAGCACATCAGGTATTATCCGGCATGTCTGCAACGACGCGGGAAAGGAGTTTATCATCGGCACGGAAGTCGGCATCCTCCACCGTCTCGCCCGGGAATGCCCGGCCAAGAAGTGTTATCCATTATCTCAGGCAGCTGTCTGCAGGAATATGAAGAAGACGGACCTGAAAAAAGTCCGCGATGCGCTCATCTCGCTGCATCCACGGATCACGGTTCCGGAAGAGATTGCGGATCGCGCCCGGAAAGCGATTGAGCGGATGCTCGCCCTCTGACCCTATTCTGCCGGGGGGGTTTTCGTCCGTGTCATCAGTTTGTTATACGTCTCCTCGCCCACGCCCGGGCAAGTCCCTGCTTAAAGAGGCGAATGTTTGGTTCGGTATCATGAACGCTGCTGAGGAACAGTTCGTCTCCCATCCACCGGCCGAAGAGGATTAACATCCTGCAAACCGGGAAGAGATCGATCGGGCGCCGGCCCGGAGGAGCGTCGATTGCGGAAGGCGGTACGACAACAAACTCGTCGATTGCACACAAACGAAAGAAGATATCGAGGTATTCCCGGTCGATCGTGCCAGCTGCCGTGCCGGTCACACCAAAAAGTAAATCCCGGGCGGTTATTAAACCGCGGTTGCAGGGATGAGAAAGGCTCCAGGAGGCTTTTGGAGGAAAATCCGTTTTTTCACGTTCTCAGGCACCATACAAAGATGTAATATCGCCCATCACCAAGTAACCGGCATCCCATGGCAGAAAAACAACTTATTTCGACAATAAAATATATAGCCGCATCAAAACCGGCATTTTTCCTGTCCGAGGTTCTTCCCTGCCTTGATGATACCTTGACAGTTCCCGAGCTCTTCAGCATCCTTGCACCCCGGCTTCCCGCTCTCGGTCTCATGGCAAAAAAAATAAAAGGGGATGTTGAGATCAGTAGGATCCCCCCCGCACAGCCTTACATCCTGAACCCGGAAGAGATTAAAAAGCAGCATGCATTCTTCGCAGCAAGGAGTATTCCTGACCTTCTTGCGCAGGGTATTGAAGATTATATTACCCGAAAAACAGGAAAACCGTGGGATGATCCGGTCACCATCGAACGGCTCCGCCGGGCGATTGTAGCCCAGAAAGACGATTACTGGAAACCCGCACACAAACGGTCGTTACGCTACACGAAAGCCTACAGCGTGATCGGCTATCTCGCCTACCACTTCCCGGTCTATGTTATGCAGACAGAATACCTGCTCATGATGCTCGCTCGCGAGGGACTCCTGAAGAAAACCATGACCATCCTTGATGTCGGGACCGGGCCCGGGGTTGTTCCGCTCGCCATTGCAGATTTCTATTCCCGGCTTGATGATGCCCGCGCAACCGTCTGGTCCCTTGAGAGATCGGAAGAACACATCGAAGCGTTTACTTTCCTGCGAAATGCCTTTGTTCCCCGGGGAGGAAGGGGTTCCCTCAAGCCTCCCGTTAAAACAGATATTATGACGATCGACCCTGTGGCACTTCCTGATGGGATCGACCTGCTGATATTCTCCAATGTTCTCAACGAACTCTTCGATGCCACCATGGACGTCCGGGCCGATATTGTCACCCGGCTCTCGGAACGGCTCGCTCCTGATGGTTCGATAGTGATCGTCGAGCCTGCGGACGAGGAGAACGCGACCCGGATGCGCTCCCTTACCGTTGAGCTGCAGAAGAAAGGGCTCTCGATCTATGCCCCTTGTTCATTCATCTGGGGTTCGACGTGCATTGCCCAGCGCTGCTGGAGTTTCGAGACTGCACCGGCGATCAGGATGCCCCGGCTGATGGAGACGCTTGCCCACTGTGAGGATTCCTACCGGTACGTAAACACTGATATCAAGTATAGTTATGCGATCCTGCGCAGGGATGCACTGAAGCGGGAATCGTACCGCCTGTCTGACGGATCCCGGTTCCTCCGGTTATCCAAACTGCACCTGCATATCGGAAAACGGATCAACGTCGCGGGCATAAAGATGTCTGGCGAACTCGGGGACAACCGATCCCATGTGTTTAAACTGTGTGACGGCACGGCAAGGACACCCGTGTATGCGATGCTGCCTTCCTATCATATCACCCCGGAAAATGACCTGATTACCTCAGCGCCCTATGGATCACTTCTTGAACTGCGGAATGTTCTGGTACGATATAACCGTGAGCATGATGCGTACAATCTGCTGGTGAGCCGGAATACACATATCAACGCGATAAATCCCAAAGAACAAAGAGCCTGCTAACCTTGTGCGCCACAAAAACCCGCAGGCAATTTTCACTCCGTATTGCCCTCCAGTTCCTTTTCCATGCACACAAGGGTTTTGTGCTTTGCTCACAAAAAAATAAGAACTGATCCCGGAGTCAGGTCTCGTATCCGGTCAAGGAGCTGACGTGTCACTTTCACAAGGATGTATCCTCTGTCATCAGGGCGCAAAGATGGTGCTCTTTGTTACGGGGCGATGCGATCGCTCCTGTTGGTACTGCCCGCTGTCCGGTGAGCGAAAAGGGACCGATACTGTCTATGCAAATGAACACCCGGTCGATGTCCCGGCCCAGATCATCGAGGAAGCCGAGAATATGAGTGCCCTTGGTACCGGCATCACAGGAGGAGAACCGCTCCTCTGTCTCGATAAAGTAACCGGGTATTGCCGGTTGCTCAGGGATCACTTCGGCCCGGATCACCATATTCATCTCTACACGGGAAAAGCCCCCACCGATGCCGAGCTTTCACGAATGAACGAGCTGGTCGATGAGATCCGGCTCCACCCCCCCCGTGAATGCTGGGATACCATCCTCGACTCGGACTACATCCGGTCGGCAAAGCATGCAAAAGAGATGGGGTATTCCATCGGGATCGAGATCCCCGCCCTGCCCGGCCTCGAACTGCTCGTTCCTGCACTTCCGTACCTGGACTTTCTGAATATAAACGAACTCGAATGGGGCGATACCAATGCGTACGGGATGCGCAGCAGGGGGTATGAACCCGTTGATGATCTGCATAATGCGATCCAGGGTGCCCGGGAATGGGCAGACGAACTGTGCCGGCATGAAAAGGTGCACTGGTGCTCTTCTGCCTTTAAGGACTCCGTGCAGCTGCGGGAGAGACTGAAGCGGATTGCAGAGAATACTGCCCGCCCGTTTGACGAGATCACGCCGGACGGGACCATCGTCTATGGCGTGCTCGATCTGTTAGCGGGGCAACACGATCTGTGTGCCCGGTGCTGTGAGCAACTGTTTGAACCGGGAAGTTTTGAGATCGTTGATGACAGGATCGAGATGGCATGGTGGCTGCTGGAGAAAAATGCCGATGAACTGCCCGGGGAAAAATACGTAGTGGAACGTTACCCGAACGGCGGGATGATCGTCGAGGTGACCCCTCTATGATCCTGCGGCCGGTGATCGACCCGCTGTATGAGCGGTATCTTAAGATGCAGTGCCGGCGAGTACCCAACCACATCGCCATCATCCAAGATGGCAACCGGCGTTATGCAAAGATGCTGGGTATCGATACGCCGCGGGGGCACCGTGCAGGAGCCGACAAAACTGAGGAGATGCTCGACTGGGCACACGAACTGGGCATCAGACATATTACCCTCTATACGTTCTCTACGGAAAATTTTTCCCGTAACAAAGATGAGGTCGAAGATCTCTTCGCCCTGTTCAAAGAAAAATTCCTCGATATACTCCACGATGAACGGGTAAAGAAATATAAGATCCGGGTCCAGATGGTAGGTGACCGGTCGATGCTCCCCAAAGACCTCCAGGAAGCAGTAGATAAAGCGGAGAACGCAACACGGGATCATGAGGGTTTTCACCTCAACATCGCGCTTGCGTACGGGGGAAGAAACGAGATCGTGCTTGCTGCCCGTGAGATCCTTGCTGCCGTAGCGAGAGAGGGACTGAACCCGGAGTCAATTGATGTCCAGATGGTCGAGCAGCACCTGCACGAAGGGAAAGGGATCCCGCCGGTTGACCTGATAATCAGGACCGGTAACGAATACCGTACCTCCAACTTTCTCCCGTGGCTAGCAAACGGGCACGAATCAGCGGTATATTTCTGCGCACCGTGCTGGCCGCTCTTCAGGAAAATTGACCTGCTGCGTGCCATCAGGATCTACGATCAGCGCGCCGCTGCAAAAGGTTCCTGAATCGAAAATAATCTCACAAAGATAAAAAGATCGTATACTATATTTCTCTT